>Ga0206856_10085_pt1 | contig 34085 bp, 28 predicted proteins | sample Alteio_BWOrgCont_48_FD_152630 | JGI IMG/M metagenome (GOLD analysis project Ga0206856, IMG submission 152630) | Enriched cells from forest soil in Barre Woods Harvard Forest LTER site, Petersham, Massachusetts, United States -... | ecosystem: Environmental > Terrestrial > Soil > Temperate forest >...
AATCTGACTTATCGTGAGTCGATTGCCGACTCGGAAAAAATCGTGAGTGGGCGCCCGTTTTCGAGTGACACGATTAAGACCTCTGAGATCCCAGAAATCTCCGTCGAACAAGAGTTTGCTGAACAACTCAAACTCAAAATCGGAGACGTTCTTAAGTTTGATGTCCAGGGTGTTCCGGTTGAGGGGCGAATCGTCAATCTGAGGCGCGTTCAGTGGACGAGTTTCCAACCGAATTTTTTTATCGAGTTCCAACCGGGCGTTTTAAACGATGCTCCTCAGACTACGGTTGCGGCAATCCCGGAGCTCATGGGCTTTGATGAAAGCCGAAAATCTCGTCTTCAAGACGGATTGGTCGCGCAGTTTCCAAATGTCTCCATCATTGACGTAAAGAGCGTGGTCGAGCGGATCTTGGCGCTCTTTGCTGAGATGAGTATGGCGATCGAATGGATGGGCGTTTTGTCCACCTTTGCGGGATTGGTCGTGCTTTTTTCGATCGTGAGGCACCAGGCGATCTCAAGGAGAGAAGAGACGGGATTGCTCAAAGTCCTTGGAGCAAAGATGTCGTTGGTTCAAGGGATCTTTCGTGCGGAGTCTCTGTTTTTGGGTGGGTTGGCCTCGGTGTCTGGCGCTCTTTGCAGTTTGGGGGTCAGTTATTTAGTGTCGGTCATTATATTTGATGGGCTTTGGAGTTTTTCATGGAAAATTCCTGCGATTTCGATTTCCATGATCTTAGTACTTTGTTGGATCACGACTTATCTCGCTACTCGGAGTGCACTGAAAGAACGCCCGCTAGCGCTGCTTGGATAAAGGTAAACTTCTATGACAAACACAAATCCGATTCTCGAAGTTCGCAATCTTCGCAAAAACTACGGCAAGCTGACAGCCGTCGATGGCATTAGTTTCAGCATTCGCGAAGGTGGGTGCTTTGGACTTTTGGGGCCAAACGGAGCCGGCAAAAGCACGACTTTAGAGATCATTGAAGGGATCAAATCGGCGACCTCAGGTGAGGTCAATTACAAGGGAGTGCCGATCGGAGATCGCTTCAAAGAAGAGATTGGGATCCAGTTCCAGAGTACAGCGCTTCAGGATTATCTCACGGTTCGCGATGTTTTGAATATGTTTCGAAGTCTCTATAAAGACACAGTGCCCGTTCAAGATCTGATCGACTCCTGTAACCTGGGTGAGTACCTGGATCGCGACACATCCAAACTCTCGGGTGGACAACGTCAGAGAGTTCTTCTTGCGCTCGCATTGGTCAACGATCCGAAGATTGTTTTTTTGGATGAACCGACTACGGGTCTTGATCCTCAGGCACGGCGCAATTTTTGGGGTCTGATCGCAGGGATTAAAAAGAAGGGAAAAACGGTTGTCCTCACGACTCACTATATGGAAGAAGCCTATGTCCTTTGCGACGAGATCGCGATCATGGATCATGGCAAGATCTTGGCCATTGGTGCTCCGGATCGCTTGCTGAAGGAGCATTTTCAGGGGATTTGGATTGAGATTCCGAAAGAAGATTTTAAATCCTCTTCTAAAGAAGGACTGCTCGGAGAGTTTTTCGAGCGCGAGGAGTCCATCGAGATTCAGACCAATCATGCAAACGAAGTATTTCGCGCTCTTTTGGAACGGGGAGTTTCGTTGAATCGTGTTAAAGTTCGTTCCCAAAATTTAGAAGATCTCTTTATCCAACTCACCGGAAAGGATCTGAGAGGTTAATCTTATGATGCAATCATTCAAAAGATTTTTAGCGGCCCTGAATGCACGCAATAAAGAGTTTGTTCGCGATCATGCGGCGTTGGGGTGGAACTTTGCGTTTCCGATTCTAGTTGTGGCGGGGTTTGGTTTTGCTTTTACCGGAAAATCACAAGAGATCTACAAAGTCTCTATTTACCAACCCTCGGGTCAAACGCAGCAGGCGGGGGATTTGGCTTTTCTTAAAACGCAGTATATCCAATTCATCACCGTAACGGATCTTCAGCCCGCGATCGAAAAAGTCGAGCGCCATCAAACGGACTTGTTACTGGCACCCGGAACAACCGGTCCCATTCGCTACTGGGTGAACTCGACGTCACCGAAGGGCTATTTTTTAGAAAAAGTTCTTCTCGGCAGTGGCACTGGGGCAACTCAGGCCTTTTCGAAGGAAGAAGTCCACGGCAAAGAGATCCGTTATGTGGACTGGCTGATTGCAGGTATTTTGTCGATGAACATGATGTTCAACGCGCTCTTTGGGGTGGGCTACGTCATAGTTCGGTATCGCAAGATTGGTGTGCTCAAGCGCCTTAAGGCGACGCCGTTGAAGCCGTTTGAGTTTTTATCTGCTCAGGCTTTGTCGCGTTTGTTTTTGATTCAGTTTGTTTCGACCGTGCTTTTTGTGGGCTGCAAATGGATGGTTCACTTTGAGATGCGTGGATCTTATCTGGATCTCTTTATCCTGATGTCCCTCGGAGCCGCCTGTATGATCTCGTTGAGTTTGATCATCGCCGCAAGGCTTTCGAGTGAGGAATTCGCAAACGGTATTTTGAACCTCATCAGCTGGCCCATGATGTTTTTGTCGGGTGTTTGGTTTTCGCTCGAGGGTGCGCATCCATTGGTTCAAAAGATCGCGCTGATTTTTCCGCTCACTCATCTGATCAGCGGCGCACGTGCGATTATGATTGATGGAACGCCCTTAGCTAAGTTGCCCATGGAAGTCGGGATGCTCGGCGGGATGACTCTGGTATTCTTGACGATTGGTTCGTCGATCTTTAAGTGGGAGTAGGAGCGCGGAGGAAGTGCTCGATCTCGTCGACTTTGGCAGCGGCATCTCGGTAGCCGAGGTCGATGAGAGCCCGGGTATATGGGGGTTCAAAAAGCAGATAGCTCATCAGGTCGGCGCTTTCGGTTTTTGAAGTGCCGAGGCCTTCCATGAAGTATCGAATCACTTTTGGCATCCGGTCCGAGTGTTCAAACGCGATCTTCGCAAGATCTTCGGACGGCGTGATGATAAACGGTGTGACAGTTCGGAGAGGTTCTTTCATCTGAATGGCGATCTTGTTGGTATTGATCTGCTGAACGATCTCGTTGATTCGGATCATGTGTTCGACATCCGTATCGAGATGATCCAAGAAGATCGAGTTTAGAACCACGCCGATGACCTGCGCTGGAGGCGGGCGTCGCATGATGGCTCGATTCTTCTGGAAGCTAATCAAGTCATCTCGTGCGCGATCTTCGGCCAGCTTTTGGCCACGAATGCCAATTGCAAAAACTTTGTTCGCGCCGAGGCGAATAGCTGGGCTAAGAGGGGTCACCAATCGCAACCCTCCATCGCCGAAATAAAAATCACCCAACTCTGTTTTGAGTAGAATCGGTTGAAACACCATCGGGATTGCCGCCGAAGCCCAGATATGATCGACACAAAGTTGAGTAGCGAGGGCGAGGCGTCGACTTTTTTCCCAAACTGGGTGGTTCTCTTTGCCTTGAATAAAGGTATAGGACTTGCCGGAATAATAATTCGTCGCCGTGATCGCAAGTGCGTAGAGGTGGCCCTCCTTGATACGAGCGTCGATGCGATCCAGTTTCAAATTGTCATCGAGATATTTGCGAAGAGGTGAAAAATCCAAAAGCGATTGCGCGCGACCGCCGCCGAAGATCCCACCGAAGGAAAGATCTTTCATCCAAATCGCGACCAGTCCACCCATGGACAGAAGGTCGGTACGGTAGACGTCGTTAGTTTTGATATTCTCCCAGAGCCTGGCGATGAACTGGGTACTCGAATAAAAATCTTCGGCTCCAGCCGCAAGGCCGGCACCGTTGATCGCTCCGGCCGATGCTCCCGCGAAAATCTGAAAGGGACTGGGTTTGCCCCGGAGTGAGGGGATCTCACCTACACGTTTTAATACGCCCGCTTGATAAGCACCGCGCGCACCCCCCGCGGTGAGAACCATCCCTGTAAACTCTTGAGCTGCAGCCATTGATCTAGTCTATCATCAACGTTGCGTACGCGTGTAGGAAATCTCGGGCGGAAAATTTTGCCCATCGTTGTGAAGGGTGTTGCATCGTTACGAGACGCCGCCGACAGTGACCGGTTACCTGTGACGGTGGCAGAGGCGGATTTTAGTCGGTAACCGCACTCAGTCCCGAATACAGCTCTGGGCGTCGATCGCGGAAGAATCCAAACGAAGCACGATTGCGTCGCACGACCTCAAGATCAAACGAAGCGGTGATCACACCCTCGTCCGTGCGGCCCATTTCACTGACTTTGCTGCCACGATGATCGGAGATGAACGAATGGCCGTAAAAAATCTGCCCGCTTTCATTACCGACTCGGTTGGACGCAACGACGGGAACGACATTCGAAACCGCGTGTCCCACCATCGCTCGTTGCCAGAGGTCCTTGGTGTCTAACTCCGGGCTCTCCGGCTCCGAGCCGATCGCCGTCGGATAAAATAAAAGATCCGCTCCTGCGAGCATCATGGCGCGAGCACATTCTGGAAACCATTGGTCCCAGCAGATCCCGACGCCGATGGTGCCGTAGCGAGTTTTCCAGGCTTTAAAGCCCGTATTGCCCGGGCGAAAATAGAACTTCTCCTCGTATCCTGGTCCGTCGGGGATATGGGCTTTGCGATACACGCCGAGATTTGCGCCATTGGCGTCGATGATGGCGATGCTGTTATAATAATGGCTCCCATCGCGTTCAAAAAACGAAACGGGGATCACGACTTTCAACTCGTCCGCCAGTTTTTGAAAATGCGCAATCGTCGGATGCCCTTCGAGAGGTCGTGCCCAGTCGAAGAACTCATCTTTTTCTTCACGGCAAAAGTAGGGGCCTTCAAAAAGCTCCGACGGCAAAACGATCTGGGCTTTTTTTGAAGCGGCCTCACGAACGAGCTCAGTCACGCGCTTTACGTTTGCCTTGAGATCTGTTGAAAATGCACATTGCGTAGCTGCGACGGTGACGTTCATCATGAGGAGTTCCTGAGTCCGGGCTGTTGTTGGGTGATGCAGTGAAATGCGCCTCCCCCCGAGAGAATGGCGTAAGCCGAGAGTCCTACCGTCTTGCGCCCCGGGAAAAGTTTCGCAATCCCCGCGACGGCTTCGGCATCAAATCGAGATCCATAAGTCGGCACCGCCACAGTTTTGTTGCCGATATAAAAATTGACGTAACTTGCAGGCATGAGATCACCGTCTTCGTTTTCGATCACGCCAGGGGAGGGGATTCGAATCACCTCAAGGCGTCGACCGCGAGCATCCGTCATCGCCGATAGATCATGTGCTATCTGATCTAGGATGGCGCGATTGGGATCCGCCGGATCGCGAGCTTCCATGCAAACGACTTTGCCGGGAGCGACGAATCGCGCGATCGTATCGATGTGTCCATCCGTGTGATCGTTGATGAGGCCGTCGCCGAGCCAGAGAGTTTTTTCGGCGCCGATAGACTCTCGCAGGGCCGTTTCAATCTGGGATTGAGAGAGCGAAGGATTGCGATTGGGATTCAGGAGGCATTGACGTGTGGTGAGGCAGGTGCCTTCGCCGTCGACTTCGATGGATCCGCCCTCTAGCACATAAGAATGCGCACGAGATGGGAGATCCACTGACGTCGCGATCTTCGAAGCCACTTCGTGATCATGCGGCAAAACGTATTTGCCACCCCAGCCATTGAATACGAATCGGGCCGTCGCTAGATCACCGGTTGAAGATTTCACGAAGATCGGAGCCGTGTCTCGCAACCAAATATCCCCAAATGGGATATCGTGAAATCTCACGGGCAGGCCCGCGAGTGCTTTTTGAGCATCCGCGCGATCCTGAGCGGTGGGAACTAAAACCTCAAGGCGTTCGCCCGCAGCGATAGTTCGGCAAAGTTCGGTGAACTCACTTTGAGCCGCAGGCAAATTCTCAAGCCAAAGATCCGCGGCGCTCGGCCACGCAAGCCAACAGGCTTCGTGGGTATCCCATTCGGCGGGTTGATGATCAAATCGCATGGCTTCCGCGTATCACGCAGGGGATCAGAGTTCAAGCGAAGGCTCTATCAATCCCCTTCGTGCTTGTACGTAAACGCAGGTTCCTTCAGCTTAACCCCGAGTGGGCAGCCGGGGATTTGGTCTTTGTCGATCTCGATGAATGTGCCCTTGGCCGACTTCACTTTGCGGAACTTGACGCCAGCACCGTTGAGGCGTTCTTCCAAGAGGTCACCCGCGAAATAATTATCCATATCGATCATAATCGTATCGCTATTGGATTCGATTTGTTCTTGGATACTTTTTTCAAGTTCGTCAGCATCTGCGGCGATTTGCTTTGAGGTCGGCGCCTTGGCTGCGCCGGCTTTGGTAGCCGAGGCCGCATCCAACTCTTTGACCGCGGCTTCACGAGCCGCAGCGAGAGCTGCTTGTTTGGTCATTGCGGCACCAACATCGGCCACATGCAATCCCATTAAAAGGGCAACATCGGATGCTACGCCATTGGCTTTGTCGGCCAGGGCGGCGCCTTTTAAGAACGGTTGTGTATAGACTTTGTCCGCTCCCTTTGCCACCAGATTGGCGCCGATATAGGCACCTTTTGTGAGTATGGTTGCGGAGAGTTTAGCCGCAGACCAACCCGCACGTGGGATGGCGAGTGCGAATTTTACAGCGGTGGATTCACCTTTTTTACGAGCGAGCCAAGAGACAAAGCCACCTTCTGAAACCCACTTGTGGATTGCAGCGACGGCTGGGATTCTGGCAAAAGCTTTGCCAATCTTGCCAGCCCCAGTGGCTGTAAGACGTGCGGCTCCGACAGCCAGGCGACCTGCACCGGCTGCTGTTGCACCCACTTTTACAGCGGCACTTTCAGCGACTTCGGCACTCTTCGCAACAACGCGAATTTTAGATTGCTTCATCACTTGAGTGGCGATTTCGAGGACGCGTCCACCGAGACGAGCCTCTTGAAGAACGCCGCCCGTCAACAGGGCAGTTGCAGCTTCGCCGGGGATGGCGCCTAAGACACCGCAAGCAGTGTTCATGATCTGGTCGCAACTCGCGCAATACCAGCTGTCCATCGGCGAAATACAAGTCGACATATACGGTGTGCCTGTCCATTCAGCGCAACCGAATGAGCGCACGGCTTCGTCGGTGTGAGCAATCATTTTAGCGACAAAGTTTTTCATGAATTTCCATGGATTGGACATGAACTCCGAGATCGCGCTCGGAGGCAACTGAGAGGCTTTGATGCCAGCCTCGGAGGTTTTGTTTTCGATTTTGATTCCAAAGGTCCAATCCCAAGCTTTGGCGATCCCGTGTCCAGCCATTTTCGCTAAGGCTTCGGTCCCACTCACTGCCGCGCTCCCAGCCATACCGAGCAAACTCCAGATACCGGTGACGTTACCCCAGAGATCTTTGATCGCACCATCGAGTGCGCTTGCGAGGCATGAACCGTTGTTGATATTGACGCAGGATTCGGTGTCGTTTTTGGCGGATTCGGTGATACGAGCCGCGAGCCCCGCAGCAAGTCCAACCCCAGGGATGGAGCGGAGGAGGTTACACGTAAAATCTCCCATACAGCTCATTACGCTCGTGGTGTGTCTATTGTTGCCCGTTCCAGCTTTATCTTCTACGCAGGCAGGTAACTCGCTGGAGAGCTTGTCGCTATCTTCAAACCCGGCTTTGAGGGTTTGAGCCGTTGAAAAAGCAGGATCCTTTTGTTCGCCGGACTTACAGTCTCCCACGCAAGTTTCGTTCGTAGCAGCTTTGACGTCCGCGATTTTTTTGAGTTGAGCTTGATATTCTTGGTTGATTGGCTCCAAGAGTGCTGCGGCAACTGCGCAAGGGATGACGGGAGCGCTCATCTGATGTCCGCTCTCTTCGTCTGCGAGTTCTTCTAGTTTAGAGACCACCGAGACGTCCGTGATCTGATTGTCGGGCAATAGCTTGCCGTCTTCATCAAGGCAATGGTCGCCGTAGTATTTGGCATTGGCAGACATCGGTTCGAACTCCGCCTCAAGTGGATTGAGTTTCGGGGCCGGAAGCGCGCTTGGATCTTTGTCCTGAGCGGTAGTGTCTGGGGTCTGATTTTCAGGAGGCGTCGAAGATGTATCGAGACTACCTGCAAAAGAGGAGAGTCCCATGGAGTTTGCAAAAAAGGCGATCAACATCACTTCGGTGATAATTTTATTCATTCGCATTTGAAGCTCTTTACTGTTTTGTTGAGGAGTGAGTTCATTTCTTTTTCTGAATCGCTCCGGATTACCGTTTTTAGGTGATACAACCCATCTTTACAGACGACATAAAAAGAGTGTTCGTTGAATTCGCCTTCGCTAATTTTATACCGATATCCGACGACATGGGCGACGGTGATGCCGGACCATTTTTCGGTTTTGTAGGGTTCAAACGAGATTACGTTTCCACCTTTTGATTTGACCCATTCTTTGCGGCCGTTTTGGTATTCTTTTTCGGTTTTTTTGAGGGCAGCGGTGTCGAAGTTCACAGTTTGTCCGGTAGGCGTCACGGACAAAATGGGACGGGAGCCATCCTTCATAGGGCCCAGAAGGGTGAGAGGTATCCCAAAGAGGTCATTGGCCTGTTGCCAATCTTCGGGCACGTCCATGTTGAAGGTTCCCTTTTCGAGGGTAAAGGTTTGTATAGAGGCGAGGGCAACCATCGGCGCGAAAGCAAAGGCCCAAAGGGCCAAGACGGGCATGAAAGCCGTCCAGATTGCGCGAGAAGCGGCAGTGATGAGCCGGCCGCCGAGTTCATCCGTTTTGATCTGTTTGACCTGATGATCCATTTTCATACTGTCTAGTCCTCTTAAGTTATCAGTTTATAGTTCGGAGGCTCTTCGAAAAAGATTTAAAGAAAAAAGCACGAAAGTTTAGTAGCGTGCCCTCATGTCAGTTTTAGTGAGTCTGCACCAATGTTCTAAGTCGTTTTCGGCCCGTCCATTATTTGACGGCCTCACCTTTGCCGTCGAATCAGGTGATCGTATCGGGCTGATTGGCCCCAATGGGGCGGGCAAATCGACCCTGCTTCGGATTTTGGCCGGCAAGGACTCGGTCGATGATGGGACGGTGTCGCTTCAGCGCGGTCTGCGAGTGGGATACTTAGAGCAGACCCCGACGTTTACGGAAGGGGCGAGCGTCTTGTCCACGATCTTGGAGGGGGCGCAAGACCCGGATGATTGGGAAGCTCATGTCGCCGCACAAGAGTTGATCTCAAAATTGGCGCTCGATGAGGGACCGTGCAAGCCTGAGACTCCGATTGCAAAGCTCTCGGGCGGTTGGAAAAAGCGCGTGGCCCTTGCGCGCGAGTTAATTCGGCAGCCGGATTTGTTGCTTTTAGATGAGCCGACCAATCATTTGGATGTGGAGAGCATTTTGTGGCTCGAGGAGTTTTTGAGTGCTTCCGAGTTTGCGACGATCACGATCACCCATGATCGTGCGTTTTTACAAAAAGTTTCAAACCGGATTTTAGAACTGGATCGGCGCAATGCTGGCGGGCTTCTCAATATTAAGGGTGATTATGCCGCTTATCTAGAGGTCAAAGGCCTCATGATGTCCGCCCAAGAGCGACGAGAGATTGTTTTGAAAAATACATTACGTCGCGAGACCGAGTGGCTTCGTCGCGGAGCTAAAGCGCGTACGACAAAGCAACAGGCGCGAATCAACCGTGCGGGCGAACTGAAGGATACTGTATCAGAGCTCACTCAGCGTAATCAGGTGCGTACGGCAAAACTCGATTTTCAATCCGCCGAGCGCAATCCGAAAAAACTCATCGAAGCCAAGCGAATCGCAAAATCTTATGGAGATCGTAAGATTTTTAAAACGATGGACCTTCTGATCACACCCGGTACTCGCGTTGGACTTCTGGGCGCAAACGGTTGTGGGAAGTCGACGCTGATTCGCGTTCTACTCGGTCATGAAGCGAGTGATGTCGGTGAGGTATTGAGATCTGAACATCTGCGGGTGGCGTACTTTGAGCAAAATCGCGAGAGTCTTGACCCTAAGATCACAGTTGCGAAAACTTTGTGCCCGAGTGGTGAATATGTCGACTACCGTGGAAGTCGCATTCATATTCGTGGCTATTTAGATCGGTTTTTGTTTACGCAAGGGCAGATGGACATGGCGGTTGGCAAGCTCTCGGGTGGAGAACAAAGCCGACTTTTGATCGCAAAACTCATGCTCCAAGAGTGCAACGTCCTGGTTCTCGATGAACCGACAAACGATCTGGACATGGCGACCTTGAACGTTCTCGAAGAGTGTTTGACGGAGTTTACGGGTGCTGTTGTTTTGGTTACCCATGATCGCTACTTCATGGACCAAGTAGCGACGCGGATTTTGGCTTTTGGCGCCCATGGCGAAGTCATCCCGGTTGCAGATCTGGATCAGTGGGAGACTTGGTTCCTTGAAAACCGTAAAGCCATTGAGGCTGCCGCTCGTACCCCGGCAGGCAAGGCGACTGCGTCCGCCGCTACTCCGGCCGGTGAAAAAAAGCGCAAGCTCAGCTACAAAGATCAGCGCGAACTCGACTCCATGGAAGGCGTCATTGCCGAAAAAGAATCCAAACTTGAAAAACTCACCGCCGAGAGCACCCAAAAAGAATATGCATCTAACGCCGTAAAACTCGCGGAACTGGGTTCGCAGATGCAGGATCTACAAAGTGAGATTGATCGGTTATATGCCCGGTGGGCGGAGCTGAGCGAGTAGTCAACAATGCTTCGCTATGTGGTGCTTTGGTCTTGATACTTTGTCGGATTTCACGAAAAACTCTCCGCGTCTAAAGACAAAATCACCTGCATAACGAAGCAGTGTTACGATGTGGCGTGCCGAACTCACGGGCTAAGTGTTTTTAGTTTTTCTGTCCCGCCTCTTTAACTGCACTCCGACTTCAACGATGGCATCGAGGACCGGTTTGAGCTTCTCTCCCAATGTGGTGAGCGCGTATTCGACGGTGGGAGGAGAGGTGGGGATCACGGTGCGGGTGAGGACGCCGGATTCTTCTAACTCCCGAAGACGAGTGGTGAGGACTTTTGCTGAAACCCCGCCGAGGTCGCGCTTGAGATCTCCGAAACGTCGGGGCTCAGCCCTAAGGTACCAAATAATCTTATGAGTCCAGGCGCCGCTCAAAAACTTGAGGCAAGACTCCAGTGGGCAGTCTTCCGGTGGGGGGCCAGATCGATTGGGTTTCGGTTTAATCATAGAGTTCTTTTAGGTGGATACTTATAGTTACTATATAGTACCTACTATCTTTTAGTAAGTAAATATATTAGGGTAAGCACCCAGATACTACGACATTAAAATTATAGGAGAATCTACAATGAAAACTAATCTCATCATGATTGTACTTGCAACCGGTCTTCTTGCCGCAGGCGTGGCCTCGGCTTCTGACTACACCGTGGACCCTTCACATTCGAATGTGAACTTCACAACGCGCCATCTTATTAGCAAAGTCGAAGGTCGCTTTAAGGATTTTGACGGCACCTTCACTTTTGACGAAAAGCATCCCGAAAGCCTAGTCGCCGAACTCACCGTTAAAACTGCGAGCGTCAGTACCGACAACGAAAAACGCGACGGACATTTGAAGAGCGGTGACTTTTTTGACGTTGAGAAGTTTCCGACCATGACTTTCAAAAGCACAAAAGCAACTCCAGCAGGCAAAGGTCACATGAAACTCGCGGGTGATCTAACGATCCACGGCGTTACAAAGCCGGTCGTTTTTGCCGTCGAGTATCTGGGCGAAGCAAAAGATCCATGGGGCGGCACACGTGCTGCATTCACGGCTTCTACAAAGATTAATCGCAAGGACTTCGGCATCAGTTGGAACAAGACGCTTGATAACGGCGGAGTTCTTGTGAAAGACGAAGTCGCGGTTGATCTGAATATCGAAGGCACAGCAAACAAACCTGCGAAGATGCACGAAAATAAGTAATTTTTGATAATTGAATCATTAATAGTGGCCTGCGCTGTTGGCACAAGCCAGGGGCTCTGGCCACTTTTTTAACGGGACAGTGAAGCTGGCTTTTAAGCCATTCCTAAGTAATTAAGGAGAGATCCTTTTATATGATCACCATTCGCCGCTCGGAAGACAGAGGACAAGCCGACCACGGTTGGCTGAAGACTTATCACACGTTTTCGTTCGCTGATTATTTTGATCGCGAGCATATGGGGTTTCGCGCTCTTCGGGTGATTAACACGGATGAAGTGGGGGCGGGCGAGGGATTCGGGACCCATCCGCACGCGAATATGGAGATCGTCACGTATGTGACCGAGGGCGCGCTCGAGCACAAAGACAGCATGGGTAACGGATCTGAAATTCGACCTGGCGATATTCAACGCATGAGTGCTGGGACAGGCGTGACTCACAGCGAATTCAATCCACTCAAAGATCAGGCGGCAAAACTTCTTCAAATTTGGATCCTACCCGAAAAAAAAGGGATCACACCGAGTTACGAACAAAAGCATTATACGCCCATCGAAAAAACCGATCGACTGAAGTTAGTGGCCTCTCGCGATGCACGCGACGGAAGTGTGAAACTCCACCAAGATGTCGATCTTTATGCATCACTCTTAAGTCCCGGCAAGTCTGTTCAGCACGTGATCCCTCACGGCCGTCATGTTTGGCTCCAATTGATCCAAGGGCAACTGGAACTCAATGGGCAGACATTGCGCGCCGGTGATGGAGCTGCGCTGAGCGATGAAAAAACGGCGCAAATCGTGGCACCACCGTCGTCAAAGACGCAGGCAGAGTTCTTGCTCTTTGATCTCAGTTAAAGATCTCAGTTAAAGATCTCAGTTAAATTCCAACACAGGAGATATTTATGAAAAAAGTAGCACTCGTAACGGGCGCCAATCGCGGCTTAGGTTTTGAGACTTGTCGCCAGTTGGGCAAAAAGGGATTTCAAATCATTCTCTCCAGCCGACAACGTGAGAATGGCATTGCAGCCACGGCAAAGCTTGCGCGCGAAGGGATCGATGTTGAATTCATTCAGCTCGACGTCACGGATCGCGGGAGTATCGAAAAAGCGCGTGACTGGATTTGGGAAAAGTACGGGCGCCTCGACGTCTTAGTGAACAACGCAGGTATAATGCTTGATCCGATGGAGAACGCTTCTGCAAGCGCTTTGGACATGAACGTTGATATTTTGCGGCGAACCTTTGAGACCAATGTCTCCGGTCCTTATCAAATGTGCCAAGTGTTTATCCCGTTGATGAAAAAGAACGGCTACGGACGTGTCGTGAACGTCTCCAGTGGGATGGGCCAGCTGAGTGAGATGAATGGCGGTTATCCCGGGTATCGCGTTTCAAAAACGGCACTGAATGCTCTTACGCGTATTTTCGCGGATGAGACGACGGGTTCGGGTATTTTGGTGAACTCGATCTGCCCAGGTTGGGTCAAAACCGATATGGGGGGGCCGCAAGCGGAGCTCTCCGTTGAAGAGGGCGTCCAAACGATCGTTTGGGCCGCGACGTTGCCTGAGGGTGGCCCGACGGGTGGGTTTTTCCGCGAAAAAGAAGCAATTGCGTGGTAGCCTAGGGGGCGATGCTCAATACCTGTCAGACGAATGCGATGGAGTTGCTCGAGAGTCCCTGTAACGTTTTCCTGACAGGGGGAGCTGGCAGCGGTAAGAGTTTTTTAATTCGCCACTTTTTAAAAAAATCTAGCGCCACAATCCCAGTGCTTGCGAGTACGGGAGCTGCCGCCATATTGGTCGGCGGACGTACGTTTCATAGTTTTTTCGGCCTCGGTATTCTCGAGGGCGGGGTCGAAAAAACAGTCGAAAAAGCCGTTAAAAACAAACGTCTTCTAGATCGCGTTCGCTCCTCGCACACAGTGATTATCGATGAGATCTCGATGATCCCGGGTGTGGCGTTTCAAGCGGCCGAAAAAATCGCGCGCCTTGCTCGAAAAAAAGATCGCCCTTGGGGCGGGATGCGGGTCATTGCCGTCGGCGATTTCTCACAACTTCCACCGGTGACTCGCAGTGGAGAGGCTCGAGATTGGGCGTTTTTGAGTGAAACTTGGAGAATCAGCGCCTTTTTGCCAGCAGTTCTCAAAACGATCGTTCGTACGGATGATATTGATTTTCTCGAAGTCCTGAACTTCGTTCGGAGTGGTATTGTGAACGAGCGGGTGATGAAATTTCTCAAGGAGAGGACATCTCCTCCTCAGGATGATTTTGAGGGGACTCGAATGTTCCCGCTGCGCCGGACGACGGAGGAGTACAATCTCAAGAAGCTTGGCAAACTCACTTCAGCGGTGGTCACGTTCCCGACACAATACTCCGGAGAGGCCAAAGCGATTGAGAGTATGAAGATGAATGCTCCGGTGCCCGAGCTGATTCAACTTAAAAAGGGGGCTCTCGTGATGTTGCGGCAAAACGATCCCGAAGGGCGTTGGGTGAACGGAAGTTTAGCGACCGTACTCTCTCTCGAAGCCGAGGAGCTCAAAGTCGAGCTCTTGGATAACAAGTATGTGGCCGAGATTGAGCGAGCAACGTTTCATCTGCTCGACGCGAACGGCGAGCGCGCGGCGAGTGCGTCGAATTTTCCTGTGACATTAGCCTACGCAACGACGATTCATAAAGCTCAGGGCACGACGCTGGATCGCATGATGGTGGATCTCGCGAACCTTTGGGAGCCAGGGCATGCGTATGTAGCGCTCAGTCGGGTGCGCGCGCCGAGTGGGTTGTTCATCGAAAAGTGGAGTCCTCGCTCGATCATGGTCGACCCTGCGGTGACGCACTTCCATCAAAATCTTAGCTCTCCAGAATAAAAGTCACCGGCCCGTCATTGAGGAGCGAGACTTTCATATCAGCTTGAAAAACGCCGGTAGAAGTTCGCACGCCGAGCCCGCGGCTAAACTCGATTGCCTTTTCGTAGAGAGCCTTAGCCAGCACGGGCGTCTCAGCTCCCGTAAACGAAGGGCGCCGTCCCGAATTGCAATCCCCGGCAAGCGTGAACTGCGAAATAACCAAATGCTCCCCTTGAATATCTTGCACAGAGAGATTCATTTTGCCCTGAGGGTCTTCGAAGATTCGAAGTCCACAGATTTTAGAAATCAGCTTCTCCGCTGCTGCTTCATCATCGCCGCGACAAATCCCCAACAGTGTGAGAATCCCGGGACCGATCTTCGCGATTTCAATCCCATCGACAGTGATGGACGCGTTTTTTACTCTTTGGATAACGGCTTTCATCATTTTTGGATTAACATGGAAGAGAATGACCATGGAACCTTTTTTACTCATCTCAGGCGTCGTTGCCGGCGGGATTGACTCGATCGCCGGTGGTGGAGGGCTCATCACGCTTCCGACGATGATTCTGGTACTGGGGCCTGGTGCACAAGCGATTGGGAGCAACAAGATCCCGGCCATTTTAGCGGCCGGCATGGCATTGCTAGTGTACATTCGCGCGGGACATTTTAATTTTAAGGCGAGTGTCGCGTTTAGTGCGGCCGTGGCGTTGGGAGCGGCGATCGGGAGTCACATCTCTCCTTTGCTACCTGTGGCTGCGTTTAAATGGTTTTTGGCCGTGACTTGTCCGCTGATTCTGACCGCAGTTTGGAAAAAAGATCTTTGGGCCAAGACAGCTCTCCCTCAAATAGCGACGTCGAGGTCCGTCTCCGGGAAGCTCCTTCCTGTTTTGTTAGCCGGACTTTGTTGCGGTATTTATGATGGGATGTGGGGTCCAGGAGCGGGGACGTTTATGTTCCTCTCGCTCCTCTTTTTTGCAAAACAGGACTTATTTGAAGCGCTCGCTGCCGCAAAACTGGCAAACACCTGCTCTGCGGCGACGGCTTTAACGAGTTATTCGTTGGGGGGATTCGTACACTGGCACGAGGGATGGGTCCTGGGGATCGGGACTTTGATCGGCGCCTATTTTGGAGCGACCCACGCGACGAAGAAGGCCGCTCAGATCGTTCGACCTACGCTCGCCGTGGTGGTTTTGCTTTTATTGACGAAGCTTTTTTTGTCCTGAACGTGGAACCGGTATCTTAAAAACACAAAATCTCTCTCCGCTTGTGGAACAGGATACTGCTCATACTGCGTATGTTTGCGCGCGTTCGCGAGGAAAACGGCTTCATGCCGCCAAAAGCGTTTGAGCGAATTGAGATGATCTTGCACGGTTTTTGGAGTGCGCCGTGCAGCGGCGTTCTCGACCATGGCGAGGATCAGCTCTTCGAGAGCGGTTTTGGATTCGCCTTTCCAAAACCCGCGCCAGATTGGCAACCACTCAGGCCCCATTTGTCGAAACGAATAGAGATATGAATATTTGGGAACGACCTGCTTACCGCGCACGGGATGGCCAACAAATTTTAACAACTTCATCAGCGAAAAAAATGCTTCACCCGTGAAGTGGCGAGATCGATAGGCGCCGTGAAACTCAAAGTCCTTAAACACGGTCGCTCCCGGATCCGTTGTGAAACAGAACGAAAACGTCCCGCCGTCGCATTTCATCCCCACCATAGGATAGAGGAAGTGAAACGCTCCCGCCACGTTCCATTTGGGTCGAAGTTCCTGAATCAATCGAGCTTCGAGGAGACAGGCCTCTAGGTCCGAAGGACAGATCTCAAATTCAATCCGGTCCGCCTCGCGAACAATCGCCCGCATTTTAAAATGCTTTTTTCGCCGTTTCGCGTTTCGATATTGTCTGAGTCGACGGCGAAGATTTTTTGCCTTACCGATGTAGATGAGGTTGCCCTCAGCACTAAAAACTCGGTATACGCCGGGGACGTTCGGGACACTCCCGATGAACTCTTCCCCAAATTTGCGGTCAAAGGCCAGCATCCCTTGATGTTAACCGGCAAAACCGATAAAACACCAGTGTCCTGAGTCACATATATCTCGATAATTGCCGGAAAGATTCCGGCCCTTTGGGAAGGATGTTTTTGGCTTGATACATCGTCACTCGTCGCTTACATACCTAGGGTATGCAGCGTTCCTCGTTTCTTGTCTCAAGCCAAAAACATCGCTTCAATTATCGAGATATATGTGACTCAGGACACTGAAGTGAACCCAATTGAACAAGAAGATGATCCAAGAGAGGCCCCCGACCCACGCAATCTGGCTCTCCGGCGTCTTGCCATTCGAGAATACGGTTCTGGTGAAATGCGTGCGTACTTACGCCGCAAAGGCGTCAGTTCGCAGGGAGCTGCTGAGACAGTCGAAGCCCTGGTCAAAGAGAAGCTCATTGATGATCGTCGTTATGCCCGCGTGATCGTTCGTGATCAGAGTTTTAAAGATAAAGGGCCGACGGCAATCCTCGCTAAACTGCGCCAAAAAGGCGTCCAAATTGAACTTCGAGAAGTCCGCGAGATCTTTGGATCGGCAGCTGACGTCTCAGAGGCAGAGGCAGTGAAACGGATCTTGGACCGTCGTTATCCCAATGCGAAAAAAGACCCTAAAGAAGCTCGTCGAGCTTATATGGCCCTGCTGAGGCGTGGGTTTTCAAGTGCAATGATCCGTCACTTTTTAAGTTTTGCTGACGGAGCCGACGGAAGCTGAAGAACGACCTCGGCCAAATTGTTGCCCGCGTATGGATCGCCACTCGAACTCACTGAACATTGAACGGGCCAATAACCTGGAACGAGTTGAGCGACGTTCCAGGGGATGCTCACCGTAGTGGATGCTCCACTTGCAAGCGGCGCCATGGACGCTGTACCGACGGTCGTCCAAACTTCACTGCTGGTATCAAAATCAACAGAGTCATTCGGGATGCCGGTTGCGCATGAGACGGTCGCTGTGCTTGATGCGACGAGCCCCTTATTATCGACGGACACCAGTAAATTGCCGTGGACCGAATCGTAAGTGATCCCGTAGTAGTACAATCCCAGGTCTGCTTGAGGGGTGACGTAGTTGCCGACGTTTTGGAGGTCTGCGATAGTTAAAGTTTTCGCGGACGCCGCATAGTCCGCGATTGTCCGCCATGCCTCATAGCCGGTGTCGGCCACTTGGCTAAGATCTAATCCGAGACTGAGCATTTGGTTTGCGGATGTGATGCCAAACAATAGTCCGTCAGTGATTGCGACACTATATGTTTTACCCGGATCGAGCGCCACTCCACCCACCATAATAGATTTTACCGATGGCGTGATGTCACTTTGAATCGTCGGATCCCAGTCGATCAAAACATTCTCGGCCGTCAACCATCCGGTTGGAGCCGCACTCGGGATCAGACTTTGGAGTTGATAAAAGACCTGGAAAACCAATGCTAAATCGCTCCCTTTGGCTTGCCAGATGTGGATCGTCCACTCCTTGCCTGTGGCCGGATTATAAATGTGTGGCATCGCATCGTGCAGATCCATGAGTTCGATCGGGTATCCTTTGGCGATGGAGATCCCATTCAAACTATTCTCTTCGAGCGCGACATCCGTCTTCGCATATTGACGATAGGCTTTTGTGGTGAGTACGGTGAGCGGCGATTCGGTCGCAGCAGCCTGGATGAGGTCGAGGTCCGAGGTTGCAACCACGCGATGAACGTCGTCGTCGATGATCGTGTCGAGAGCCGTGTCCTGGCTTTGGACCCACGCTGCAATGGTTGGATCAGGCGTCGTTTGAGGCGTGACTGGAAGAAGTTGGAAATTTTTAAAGGTCACGGTTTTGTTGGATTTATCCACGGTGAGCGTGAGCTCGCCCAGAAACCTACCCCAACAACCGGTCTCAACCACAGGGATGTTTCGTCCGAAGTTGTTCACCATCACAGCTTGCGGAGTTTTAAGATGAGTGTGTCCGCTGACCACGGCATCAAGGCCGATAATATTTTGCGCGTATTGTGTGTTGAGATCAAAATCATTGTGCGAGAGCAAGATCAGCACATCGACATTAGGACGAAGCTGAGCAGCGACTGCCGCAAGGCTTGTCGTTGGATTCAGAATATTCACGGGCGCCATGTAACTCGAATAAAATGGATCGAACGTAGTCGCGCCGATCACGCCCACTTTAATCCCATTCTTAGTCGTGATGATCGTCGACGGCGGCAGAGCTTTGAGAAGTGCCGCAGAGTTCGAATAACTGGACATATCCAAGTTACCGGCCAAAACAGGGAGTGATACATTCGCTTGGTTGCGATATTTGATGATCTGGTCTGGACCCACGAGGAAATCATGGTTCCCCAGCGCTACAGCGTCATAGTTCATCTGACTCAGGAGCTGTAAAAGATTCGCTCCTGTGTTGATGTTGAAATACCAAGTCCCCTCAGACCAATCACCTGCGTCGAGAGTTACAGAATCGCTCACCGTTGTACGAAGTGTTTTAAGCATCGTACTGAGTCTTGCTACGCCCCCCAACTCAAACGGATCGATCTTCGGTGCATTCAAATTCGAATGGATATCGTTCGTGTTGAAAATCGTGAGCTCCTGTGGTGCTGGTGTAGTCACCTTGCAGGAGCTCACGAATGTCAAATGAGCAGACAGTACAACAACCATCAAACAACGTCTAAACGGAAGAGGATAGTCTCTCATAAACTCCACTAATGGCTGAAAAATGGCACTCTATCAATACTTATTGAGCAATCCAACAAACACGTCTTGGAGGCGTTCCATCTCGTCGTACTTGCCTGCAAGTGCTTTTGCGTTTTTGCCCGAAACAGATGGAATCAACTCAGCCTTGAAGCTCGCCGTTTTTCCGGGCGTGAGCTTCTTGGCAGCGATGAGTTCTTTCACGTTTGCAAACAGAGCGATCCCGCCGTTTCGACTAAGAGTGCCGTCAGAGTTATCCGTCGGGCCGTAAACCGATGCGAACACTTCGGGGTTGCCAGCGCTGTCACGCTCGAAAACCTGAGTGAGCGACAGATCGGCCGGGAAATACTGATTGGTCGCAAACGAGAAGATAGCAGCCATCCCCAACCAGTTGCCTTCTTTAACGTCTACGTACGCTACGAAGTCAGCAAAGTTGGTGTTGAGCGTGGGGGACGTGACCTGAACCACGGGATACCCAATCCCTGTCGTCACGCCGTTAGGAAGAACAGACGTTGGAGTGAGGGTTGCGTATTTTTGGTCATTGATAATATTAGTGTTGATCTGGAAGCCTGCTTCAAAAGGCTGTGTGGCCGAGTAGGGTTGAACAAATACGTCACCGTAAGATCCCACGCTATAACTAGCAGAGAGAGTGGATTGAACGCTGCTTGCGAATACGACAGCGACGTTTACAGTTTGAAGATCGCTTGAGAGCGAAACATTCACACCTTGGATCATGGAAGTAGTCGCCGAACCTTTGCATCCAGCAAGGGCAAGAGAGACGACCATCATACCGACGGATAGGACTTGGGTACTTCTGAAATTCATTTTCATAGATTCCTCGAATAGTAGGTTCATAAGGCACGATTACAGGTTACAAATTGAAACTGATGTTAAGATTCAGATAAGACATTGTCGGCAAGCCCAAAGAAACACTTTACCCTACCGAATCCACCAAATCCTTGCAACGCTTGCAAATTTGACGTTTTTACTTCGATTTTGGCCACATTTAAGACGCCCAGCGAACTGGCTGGTAAGATAGATCAATCTTCAATGAACAGTATTTATAAACAGCGAGTCAATCCGCTCTTGCACGGAATAAAACGGGCGATTTTACTGCCGCAAAAACCATTTTACTATTTTTTTGGTGCACGCGCTCGTCCCAAGCATGACGTTCGACGCCATTCTTTGAGCCACGACTCCGCCGGTTTTTGGGATAGGAAGATCGTTGTGGAACGTGATCTGTCCATCGTCCATTGAGCTGTAGCAGAGGGTTCCACCGATTTTGTTGTTTTTGGACACTGCCCAGCCGATGCGGGTGTCGAGATTGATTAATTTGTTTGGAGCATAATTGGGGTTTGAATAAACTTGGCGTTTAATTCCCAGCTTTGAATCATCGGGGTTGGGTTCGTGTCCGACGACGATGGTTGAAGCGCCTTCTCGTTTGAGAAGAGCGTCCAACTCTTGCGGAGTGAGAGCGCCTTTGCCGAGTTTCGCAAGTGGCTTGCCGTCTTTGCCCAGTTTGATTTTGTTAAAGCGTGCCCAAGATGGAGAGTTCACCGCGGACTCGTCGAAGTCTCCCGTCTCAGGTTCGTAACCCACCACCCACGCGGTGTTGTTGGGTGGTTTTTTGACCGCGGCCCCGGTCTCATCGAGGAGCGGGAGTTCGTTTTTTTCTAGCTTCTCGAGGGCTTGGTCGAGTTCGTTTTTTATTTTTTTATCCTTCTTGTGCATTTTCCTCTGCGTTTGAAGGAGTTCTTTAGTTCGCGCTTTATATTGCCAGTACTTCACCCAAGCGCGAGCAGTGGCGTTGTATTCCTCGAGCTTAAACTTGAACACGGAGTTATCAAATCCCGAGTGCACACCGATTATGGTTTTGGCTCCGTTGGCTCCGACTTGTGTGATTTTAACGGCTTGATTGCGAGAACGGATCCAGCGACCTTGCTCGCTGTCGGCCGCGAAGAATGAATGAATCGATTGGTCTTCGTGTTCTCCGGCATCCACACCTTCGTAAGCCGTGGCTTCTTTTTTGGTGACGTGAAGGACGTCACCCTCGGAGACCATGAGTTCGTGATTGCCATAGGTGGTGATCACTTTTCCGCCCGCGGCTTCAGCTTCTTTTTCGAGATCCATGATGTACTTGACGATCAAAACGGACTCGCGGTTGCCGTCGAGAACGTCACCTGGGGAGAGGAAAATCGCCTTGCCCCCGATCCAGTGTCCCTGCTGATCGACAAGTTTGGAGTCTTGAAGAATCTTCACTAATCCATCCAAATTGCCGTGGAGGTCGCCCGCAGTCACCACACGTTCCGAAGTTGTAAACTCAAAGGGCACGCTGTCATCCGGAAGGACTTTGAGGGTGGTATCTTTTGACCAGCCGGTGGTCGTGAGTGCGAAACCCAACCCGATTGCAAGCCACCGCAGGGGTTTAAATGAGAGACTCATAAGACTACTTCGGCAATGTAGCCGGCGATCTTGAAGGCAAAAATGTCACGATTTTGACAAGCTATGGGGTCGCGAAGTTGATCAGTCTTGCTTAAACAACTAAAAGCTCAATGACGCAAACCTTAACCAAAAGGTGAGGCTCACCGCTTTCACTGCTTTTTGCCGCGGCGGCCTTGGGCGATCTCGACGGCATAACCATCGGGATCAAGAGCCGTGGCGGAGCGCTCCCACGGTTCATCGTGAGGAGGGGTGTGGAACTGAACTCCTTTTTTTCGGAGTTCTTTGTAAAGTCCGTCGAGGTCGTCGGTACTGAGTTCGATGTGGATCGCTCTTTTTTGTTTTGCAGAAGTCTGAAGGATACCTTCCTTTTTGGCTTCGCTCCAGGCGAGGAGGCCGATCGTTCCGCCGCCGGGGCCGCCCATTCGCAGCATCGCAAAGTGGGGTGCCGCATCCCATTCGCAAACGAATCCCAGTTTTTTAGTATAAAAATCGACCGAACGTTTTACGTTTTTTACTGTGAGAGTAAAACCTTCGAGTCTGATCTTTGTTTTCATTTTTCCGTCTTTCGTCATTTTTCACTCCAGGCTTTATTCCAAGGGCTCCATCACCGCGTAGCCGTTCATTTTTTTGAACGTATCTTGTGCTTTGACCGGCATCAGAATTTTTATGATTAGTTTGAGGAACCAAGGGTGAGGTGCCGATCGTCCGAGTTTTTCGGACTCTTCGCCGATATAACGAATTTCGCGGCGTCTCCACTTTAGTCCCTCGAAGAAGGCAATCCAGTCTGGAGGATTAAAAAGGAACGGGGCGTTCTCCATCTTTTTCCGGTGGCGCGCACTCGATAACCGTTTGACCAAGTCCGGCGAATTATAATCCGTGATCCAAAATCTAAAATGCGTTTGAGCCCGAATATCCGTCGCCAAAGAAGCGACATCTTCATTGCTGAGATAGGGAGTCACGCCTTCAGTCAGGACCAGGATTTTTTTCGATTCCGAATTGAGGCGCGCAAAGAGAGCCTGTCTTTCGCGGGCCACTGACAGGTCTTGTCCAATTCGAGTGAGTCGGCATTTTGGCTTTTCTTCAGAGAGTCGCTGTTCCTTGAATGCGATCATCTTCGGAAAATCGACTTCAACCCAGTGCAAATGAGACGGTAGAGAAAGTCGGTAAGGACGAGTGTCGAGGCCGGCACCCAAGTTGAGCACTGTATCGATGCCCTCATTCGTAATTAATTTTTCGATATAACTATCGATAATATGGGTACGTATCACCACGGACCAGGACACATAGCGAGAGTCGAGCATCTGACTCTCGATGTGTTTGCCCCGTTCGCCGGCGAGGTGACCTGCCAGTGGATCTCGAAAAAGAGCGTCAGGTCTCGCTGTTTCTCGGTCACGGTAAACAGCAACCCAAAGAGCGGTATCGGAAACATCGTTGAGGATTGAGGCCATTGTCTTTACACATTACCTACGTTTGTGAAAGGGATCAACGTATTCAAATCGGAGTGTGTCGACTAGTACGTAACCCTCTGTGGATATTTCACATGACTAATCCCTAAACACCGTCTTCAGAAAAAAACTCAATAAAAACCCAAGTAGCTCACCTCTTTAATTTGGCATATTCGCTGCACCCTTCCAATGCGGGAACTCGATTAACCACTTTTGGGACAAATCCGTTTGAAGCTGATTACAAGAAGGAAGAAATTTTTATGAAAAAGACGCATCTTTATAATTTGGCCTTACTCACAACTTTTCTGGTTACTTCGGGTTGTGGTGCCCTCCCACAGGCGTCGACAGATTCTAGTGTGCATGCGCAAACGTCAGCCGATCTTTCGAGTTCCGAGACGAATTCAACGACGACTTGGCTTGCAGTCCACCAATTTACCTTTTGGGATACTTTTTCATTTCACCATTACATCACGACGACACCGAGTCAGGTCGCGGCCGAGGTCGCCAATGGCACCTTTACGGATGATGGTATCATCTACTACGTCGCCTCCCAGCCCGCGCTGGGAATGCAGGCTCTGTATCGCTGCCAAACAGATACGAACGACATTTTTGCTTGGACCGATTCAAGCTGTAACTCAGCCCAAAGTTTAGGCATCTTAGGATATGTTTATTCGACTGCGGTAGCAGGTACGGCCACGTTAGGCGACTTCACCAAGTTATTTTGTAATAGCAGCGACTACTGTGTCGACGACATCGCTACTGCTTGGGGCAGCGAGGTCTCGAATCTAGAGGGCAATGGATATAGCTTCCAGCTGTTGCTGGGATACGTGTCAACTACGTCTCCAACCGGAACGCCACTCGCCTATACTCCGCCTACAACTCCTAGCAACCCTACGACGACCACCTGGCTAGCAGTCCACCAGTATACTTTTTGGGATGCTTATTCATTTCACCATTACATCACGACAACGCCAAGTCAGGTAGCCCCAGCGCTCGCCAGTGGCGCGTTTACGGATGACGGGATTGTGTACTACGTTGCTGCTGAACCCCAAGCGGGATTGCAGGCTCTGTATCGTTGCCAGACGACTACGAATGACGTTTTTGCCTGGACCGACTCAAGCTGCAACGGGTCCCAAAGTTTAGGGATCTTAGGATATGTTTATTCGAGTCCGTCGGCTGGTTTGGCGTCACTCGGTGACTTCACCAAGTTATTTTGTAATGGCGGTGGCGCATTCTGTGTCGATGATATCGCCACAGCTTGGGGCAGTCAGGTCTCAGACCTTGAGGGCAATGGATATAGCTTCCAGCTGTTGCTAGGATACGTGTCGACCACGTCTCCAACAGGAGATCCACTCGGCTACACGCCGATTTCAACTCCAACTCCAACCCCTACGCCTACTCCTACACCTACACCTACACCTACACCTACACCTACACCTACACCTACGCCTACTCCTACACCGACTTCGGCTACGACGGCAACGTGGGTGCATGTTTACAGGTACTTCTTCTCAGTCAATGGAGTTGGACACCATTTCTTCACGACCAATCCGGCTGAAGCGGCCCCTCTCGCGGCGATGCCAATGTATGCGAACGAAGGTTTGGTGTTCGAGATATTGTCAGCAAATATCCAAGGCACGGCGCCGCTCTACCGATGTCAAACCGCGACCAACGACGTGTATCTTTCTAGGTCCTCGAGTTGTGCGGGCGATCGATACGTAGATCAAATCGGATATATCTACACCTCTGAAGTATCGGGAACCGCCTCCATCGATGAGTACCAAAATGGCGGCGACATACTGGCCGCAGCATCCGGGTCCGGAACCGAAGGCGCCACTATCTCAAGCAAGGACGGGTATAGTGATGGCGGCCTTCTCGGATATGTGCGGGCTGAGTAACAAAACTCGTTGATCGGTTCTTCATCAAGAACACTCACTTCACTGGGCAGAGGCGGAGAGCGCCTTTGCCCAGTATTTTTATCTACGAAACAACAGCAATTCGTCCTCTTCCGCGTCTCTCTGCGTCTGGACAGACACTTCTCAGTGGGCGTTTCGACTGACAAAAGCTTAGACGGGGCTACTTAAAAAATCACTTTGAAATCAGCCGTATAAATTACCGAATAGGTTGGCACGTGCAGTGCAATTCAATCACTTCATACAGAGTCTCGACGAACATTGAAGCAATGGCGCTTCCTACGAAGGCTGGACTCTACCCTGATGGTGTACATCATGAAGTCACTTCATTTATCAAACCTTGCGGCGTTGGGCCTGTCTTTTTTCGGTATTCTAGTTTCGCAAAATGCGACCGCAGCCACCAACGCGAAAATGGAATTTCAAATCCTGATCGACACGAACCAACTACACGCATCGGAAGCAGCGGATCCTCGACTGTCTGAGCTTGCATCCGATGGCGTTTGGGCCATCACGGAAAACAGCCCTGATATCCCACAAAGTGCGTGGCCCGGGATTTTGCAAGCGTTGAATGGTCAGAAATGGACCGTTACCGAAGACGCCCCCACCGGTTCTTCGCTTGATTATACGTTGGTTTCAAGTGCTCTCGCGCAGATTACGAACGATCCGAGTCGTCATGCTGATGCCTCGATGAATTATTTTGAGGGCATCGCCTTGCCCTATACGATGACCATCCTCACACCTGCAGAAATTCAATACATGACTCTCGCTCACGGCAACAGTATTGTTGTCTTGACCCGCGGATATCAACCTGGCGATCCAAAACGAGAAGCGGTTAATTTGGCCCTTCAAAATCCTCTTGTGTCGGGCGTGGCGTTTGAGATCACGTCCGGAATGGATTTGGCTACCTCCTTCATTAATGAAGGGATCACCTATTGCCTGAGTCAGTCTGGCAAAAAATGCTACGCAATCCTGCCTCCTAATATCAGTCATCAGAACTATACGGCGGATGTTGAAGGTTTTATCAATTACTTTGCACAAGGTGGTTTTTTAACGAACCCTAATTTTTATGTCGTACTCGCTGTTTATGCGCGCGGTAACAATGTCGGATTTATCGAACCCGACGCGGGCACGGCCTACAACACCGTTCTAGCGGCAGCGAATTATTTGAAGCAGTATCGCGATCTACCGTATACCGCTCCGGCTCCCGAGACGGTGCCGAACGGGCCCATCGCTCCAGGCTGGTGGGACGTACAAAATGTGATTGGACACGTCGATGGTGTCTCTGCGAATCAAGATGGATCTTTTGCCGTGACGGGTTGGACCTGTCAGATATTCTGGAGCTTGCCTCTGAGCGTGAATCTCTATTGGGACGCAGCTCCTGCTCAGGGCGGAACGCTGATCGGAACCTATGCTGCTAGCGATGTATTGAGTGAAGCGGCCATCAATATTTATGACTGCGGTATTAATTTCAATTTGGATCCTCCCTATACGTATCGCTTTAATATCCCACTCACGGCTGCGGCAGCTAGCGCGAACCGCGGTCGATCCATCTACGTCGAAGGCGTAGCGACTTTGCCTGGGTTTACCAATCAGATTCTCGGGAGTGTTAAACTTCCTGGGATTGCATCAACGAGTTCAGGCAGTTCTGGAACCGCTGCGGCCGCTTCTGGTACGATCACCGCTTTGCCATGTATGTTTGAACAGACCAAGAGTGTTTGTACGAGACAACTCAATTGGACTTCAACCAACGCAACGAACGTAGCAGTTTACGCCAACGGAGTAGCTACGGGTGCCGTCGGTCCTAATGGTTCCGTATATGCGCCTGCAATTAGTCCACAAGGTGAAGTTTACGAACTTCGTTCCGATCAAGGCACGTTGGCGAGTGCTACTGTGGCGCCTCAGCCTAGTCCGACCCCAAGCGCGACTCCGTCCTTGACATCAAATCCGGGTCAAGTCGCCATCTATCGGTTTTTTAGACCAGCTACGGGAGAGCATTTTTTCACGGCGACTTTAAGCGAGGGAGTGAAAGCCGGTGGGTTTATTCTCGAAGGCAATCCGTTTTCGCTTCTTAGCGCCCAGGCTCCTGGCTCGGTCCCCGTCTACCGCTGTTTCATGAATGGGATGCATTTCATCTCATTGTCTTCAGTGTGTGAACTTGCTCCTCGCGCAACTAACGAAGGGCAGTATGGATGGATCTACACAACCCAGGTCAGCGGCACGGAGCCTTTGTATCGGCTTCGAAACGATCGAATTAGCGATCACATCGAAACTTTGAATAGCAACGAAGGTTACGGAGTCGGTTACGTCCTGGATGGTGTGTTGGGATATGTCAATCCACAGTGATCCGCACGGGCCATGGCGCGATGTCAGCGATCGGTCCCGTGACTAATTCTTCCTTGGTGTCTACCCGTACCCCCCACCAATTTACCCGCAGTTCACAATTGTGTCTTAAATGACACATTTTTTATCCTTATATTGCGTATTAAAATAAAAGAGGTCACCCATTGTACGTTTATGAAGTAACAAATGAAAATCCTGGCAACACAGAAAACGAAGAAGAGCGTTTTCAATTTATCATCGATATTTTTATCTTGCACGAGCTTCGCGTTTTTCGCGTGTTCTCCTTCGTTTAATAACACGGCAAAAGTTACGGCGCTCGCCACGGGTACTCAATTCGGAGTCGACGGTGCGCTCGCGATTGCGGCGGCGAATGGTCCGACGCTCGTGATCTCTAACCCCACGATTGCAACGGTAGTGACTGCTGCGACCATGAGTATCGTCGGAGTTTCGGGCACGTGCTCACTCAATAGTGGCACAGTCTCGATTGTCGCGTCGATCGGTTCAAACACCGTGGTGACCACAGCAACCTGTAACACGAGTAGTATCCCTAACTTTTCTGTGACGATGAATCTATCTACGTTGCCGGATGGAACTCTCGCTTTTAATGCAAACGAAGCAAATTCATCCGGAGTTGTGGGCAAAGCTCAAGCTGTGAGTGTTCTCAAGGTGTCGTCGCCTCCTAATGCCGCAACTCTTCTTGTTTGGTCCCAAACAAGTCCTACTCTGTCAACTTCGATCAACGCATCTTGGGTGGTGTCGAGCAGTGCAAGTTTGAATGACCAAATATTACAGAACTACACGGGAGTTTCATGTGGAACTGCCAGTGGAAATACCATCGATCTAAAATCTGCGACTCAAGCGGCTTATACGATTACTCCCGGAGATGGTGCGTATTCATATAAAATATTGAGTTACGATTCTTACGGGAACTATACGACTTCCGCATGCTCCTCTCCCTTAGTGATCGATACCACTGCGCCAGCTGCGCCATCGATGGCTCTGAGCACTCCAACAAACGCCACGACGTCAGCATATTCTGTAGCGACGTTCATTGGAACGATTGGTCTAGATGCAGGTTCGACTTCCGCTGGGACAAATGTCACGCTGGCGATATTTACGGATTCGGCCTGCCAAGCGGCCAATTCTGTTGGAGCGGCGAGCGCCGTGCCTTCAGCAAGTTTCACACTTACGACGAGTACCTTGGCCGGAGGAGGAAATGGTCTTAAAACATTTTACTATAAGACTTATGACGTCCTCTTAAATTCAACTGCCTGCTTGCCGGCAAACTTGAGTTACACCTACCAAGCAACGCCGATCGTGTCCTTCACTCGAATGGGGTATACTTATCAAGAAACGGGACCGGGCAATTTAGTGGGAACTGCAGTGAGCTTGCAGCGCGATGTTTGTGGCGTTCAGACTACGGTGACTATAACCACCAGCAATGTAAGCGCATTGAGTGGAACGAACTACACTGCAAACACGGCAGCGTTTACAATTCCCTCGGATAATTGCGCGACCTTCACGATCCCGGCTTCTAATTTTAACCTAGTGAACGCAAGTACAAGCACGGGGGATTTATTTTTTCGTGCGGCGATCACAGGGATTGTAAATGGTGCCGCTCTTTCGATCACCACGGGATTGACGGGAGGATCTGCTCCGGCGGGCCAAGTCGCCCAGGTGAATATCGTCGGGTCAAGTACGACGGGTGACTACATGTTCAATCAACCCCTCTATACGGCTAACCTCAATTCAACAAGTGTCACTCTCTACGTTCAACGCGCCGGAAGCACGGCGGCGGCTTCAAGTGTCACCGTCAGTTTTGTGGACGGCACCGCGGTAGGTGGGACGGATTATTCGAATGCCGCGCAAACTGTGAATTTCAGCATCGGTGATTCAGAGGAGGCGGTTACAGTTCCTATCCTCGACACGAGTGCAACAAACGCAAATCTCTCGTTCTACGTAAAACTGTCGAATCCTTCCGCTGGTACCGGTATGAGAAACATCAGTGTCGCTAAAGTCAGAATTATGGATGATAACGGTAGTTCACCCTGTTCGACTGTTGGAGCTCCCTTTGGTGGAGGGACAGGAGCCACAGGTAATCCCTATCTCATTTGTACCTACACACAGTTCACGGCGATTGCTAGCAGCCGCGGAAGTAACTTTGAATTAATGGCTGACATTTCGCAATCTGGCACGGGTGCCTCACTTGGCGCACTCACGGGCAACTTCGATGGGCATGAACATTATTTTGAGAATTATAATTTTAACAATGCAGCTGTTGCCAATGCGGCCTTGTTTAGTCAATTAGGAACCTCCGCTTCGGGTACGTCGACGATGAATAATTTTAATCTCCTCAATGCCAGCGTTATTAATACGGCTGCTGGCGCAGGCGTTTTATCGGCATCTGTAAATAATTATAACCCCTCTATGAATCATGACTTGGTATCTGGATTTTTAAAAGACACGCACGCTTCTGGGGACGTCGGACTCTTGATTGCGAATACCGCGAATGGGGGGAACTCTTCAGCGTTCACGTTCACTCATTGTTTGACTTATGGAACAGTGAAGGCAACGAGCACCGCAGGTAATGTGGGCGGTATGATCGGTTGGCATAACGACACGAATTCGACCACTGTATTTTCTCAACTCTACAATATGGCGAATGTCATTGGAGGAGCACAAACGGGAGCGAGTGCCGTCGGCGGAGTCTTTGGGCAAGACAAGAGCTTTGGCACTGTGACAATGAATGATCTTGAAAACAGAGGTGTGATCACGGGTAGCGCTCAATCTCCAGGCGGAATCATCGGTCACTGTATCGGTTCAACAGGAGTTGAGTCTTTGACAAATCTAAATAACTACGGAGCGATTAATGGGACTGGGGCGCCCGGGGTGGGCGGGATTATTGGGGACGCGGACGATTCGGGTTCGACTTCTATTTCATATGCAAACAACTATGCGGCAGTAACCGGCAGTTCAGATGTCGGGGGCATTGTGGGCGGAAGTTACCCTGGCACTGCTACCGTGTATATGGCTATCAACAATTCAACCAACTCGGGTGCAATCACGGCCACTTCTATCTCCGGCACCGATGTGGGAGGGATTCTCGGGATATGGGCTCCAAATGGCGCGGTCAACGGAATGGTGCTTTCGATCACAGGTTCGAGTAACTCTGGAACCATTGCGTCGACCGGTGCGTTTGCCTACGGAGGCGGGATCGCGGGCCGAGTCTCATTTGGGAATACGACGACCAGCGGAAATTACGCGTATATCGACAGTGTCACGAATTCGGGCAATGTGAACGTCAGCGGAGAAGGCGTGGGCGGGATCATAGGAGATATTGATTCAGTTGCGGCCTCAAATGCGGCCTTTACGCTCACCAACTCCTCTTCTTCGGCGCTCTCAATTGTGAGCGGCACGACAGGTTCCAGTACCGGTGGCCTTGTAGGTTTATTGACTATGAGTGGAACTGGATTTTCGACATTAGATAGTAACACCTCGGCTTCAGCCGTTTTTGGAAACTCCCAGGTCGGTGGCTTGATCGGTCTCAATCTGCAATCATCAGGAGCCAGTATCGTAATCGTAAGTAATAGTTCAGTGACGGCAAGTATCGGCTCATTGGGTGCTTCTCCTACCCAACTGGGTGGATTACTGGGGCGCGTGATTAATACGGCAGGTACATTCTCGATGATTCATTCAAACTATTCTGGAGGTACTGTCGTCGGGTCTACCGCATCGGCCGGCTATGTGGGAGGTCTTGTCGGAGAGTGGGATGTGGGCAGCAGCGTCAGCAATGTCCTTGAAAATTCTTTCGCACAAGGTTCCGTTTCCGGCAGTTTTTGTGTGGGTGGCATTCTAGGTTACATCGCTTATAGCGCTGACGATACTATCACGGTACAAGACTCTTATACTACCGCGAACGTCGCAGTGGCGAACGGTAATCCTGCCGGAGGTATTCTTGGTGGATCGGGCGAAACTGGCGGCGCCACATATACTTTGAATCTCACGCGTTTGTATACATCGGGGAATTTGAGCGGAACTGGGATCTCAGCGATCAGTGGGACTTACGTCGGTACGCCAACCGTCTCGGGGGCGTTTTATTTAGACACAGATGGCGGAGCAGCCGGGCTTGGGACTTCAGAGTCATTACTCAGTCTCGAAAACGAAGCTACTTTCACAGCCATTCCTGACTGGACATTTGGCGGAGACAGCCCGTGGGTTTGGACGGGAGGACTTCCAACGTTGCCATAAAGTCACAGCGAGTAACTTAAGAAGAACGATATCAGGCTCGCGCTTCCATACAAATTCCCGGTGGCTTCGTACCCTGTGACGTTCGTGAGTGAGTAACTCACATCTGCGGAGATAGAATGACCGCCTCTGAGACGATGCACCCAGCCTGTTTCAAGTGTGAGCGCTAGCATCGTAAAATCAGGCACAAAGTCAGTACCTAAACTTGGGCCATAGGAAACCCCGGCGGAGATAGCATCGAATTTTCCGACGTTAAAGCGAGAGTCTTCCGCAATTTCTACCCCGACAAAATGACCGAACCCAATTGACTTCAGTGGGTTGCTTTGATTGGTGAACGTTGTTTCGTAGTGGAGCCCGACGGAAAACTTTGCAGATAGGGGGTGAATGGAGGATTCGGGAATAATGGCATAACCTGAGCGCAGGCTTCCGGTTAAAAAAACCAAGTTGTCCGAACGCGAGGACGAGAGTGGTAGAGCGGAGTAAAACGCCTGCGCTGACATGTCCCATTTTGAATTCTCAAACTCGTGATCGAAGGATGCTTTAAGTGAGGTCGCCCATTCATTCAAGGTTTGGGCAAGTGTTTCTGTGTAGGTGACGGATGTGATTCCAAGGCCCAAGGTAAAAGTGTTGGTGGCAGGTTTTGTGTGAACCTCTTCTACCTTTGGTTTTTTAGGCGTGGGCGTAGGTGCCACGATCTTCTTCACTACGGGTGGAGATTCTCCAAACAGTGGCCAAGAAACTAAAAGTTTTTCGTCTTCAATTAAACCCTCTGATGTGACGATGGTGATCTTAAATTCGGTTAATTTTCCCCTGAGAATGAGATGGAGGGTAAACTCGTTACTCCCCCTTTGCATCGGGATGGCTTTTCCATCTACAAGTAGGGTGCCGTCTTTTTTGTATCTACCTTTGATTTCAACCCGCGGATTAGGATCATAACGCCCGATCACTGGAGACTCCAAAGTGATCCAGATTAAGTCCTTGATGTGGTCCCTGGGGTTTGAATTGGGCGCGATCTTTGCCATGGTTATTGAAGGGGAGGGAGAAGAGAAAAGGGGGGGGGACGTTTGAGGTAAATCTTTTGCAACGGCCCAATCAGCGAGCGATAACGACACTAATAACCCAAATAACCCGATTAACCCGATTAAAATGAAAAGAAGTTTGAGGGCATAGGTGCACCCGCGTTTCCACTTCGTGATGACGATCCTTCCAAAAGTGATGAGGCCCGAGGTGCGCTCGGGCAAGACCGATGGCATTACTATAAATGTTAGTGTGTTTAACAGCAGTTGTCATCGCAGGCAGAATTTGCCGAGGGAATCCCCCAACCTATGGGGGTGACACGTGACTCATCGAGCTACATATTGCCCATCAATCGAAATGAAGAGTTCCGAAGTTCTCGTAGTGCCATCCAAGCGTCGGCATTGTCGACGAATCCGAGCTTCTCTGCAAGATTGCAGTCATCTCTCAGACTGCCATCAAAACCGGCGTCTTCTCTTTTGATTCGCAATCGCATGTATTTGGTCAGAAATAAATCGACGGTGCGTGAAAGTCTTGCGGCAAAGCTTGGCGGAAGAGCCGAGCCAGCGTGTGGATGCAGGGACCAATCGATCAGTACGTCGCAATATTGAGCGGTTTCCTGAGGATTTCATGTTCCAGCTCACACCAACGAAGTATGAAATCTTGAGGTGCCAAATTGGTACCTCAAGTTCTGCACCTAAAAACGCGCATGGCGGCGCTCGATATCTTCCGTTTGTCTTTACTCAAGAGGGCGTGGCGATGCTCTCCAGCGTTTTGAGTAGCAGCCACGCGATCCATGTCAATATCACGATCATGCGGGCTTTCGTTAAATTGCGAGAGATCCTCGAATCTCACGCCGACCTCGCAAAAAAGATCGACCTGCTTGAACGTAAATCCATTCAACACGATTACCAACTCAAAGCGGTGTTCGAAGCGATTCGGCAACTCATATCTGCGGGTGCACCTCCGACGCAAAAGAAAGTCAAAGCACTCAGCCAGGACCGAGATCGAATCCCGATTTCGTGTCCCGAATCGTCCGCCATTTCGAGCACAAGTGGGAGCACAACGCCTCATGCACGGGTTGGGGCACAGTCAGTGACGGATTTTGAAGAACGAACTGAAACACGTAAGTCTCCGACGTTGCTCAACACACTCAGATTCCACACACTGCAAAAGTCCAACCTGGGTTGTGAGATGGTTGAAAGGTGGTTGAAGGAAGGTTGAGGGAAGTTTCGTACTGTGAATGTGAGGATTTATTTTCACGCGGGATTTTTGCCGATTTCATCGGGCCA
>Ga0206856_10086_pt1 | contig 33936 bp, 32 predicted proteins | sample Alteio_BWOrgCont_48_FD_152630 | JGI IMG/M metagenome (GOLD analysis project Ga0206856, IMG submission 152630) | Enriched cells from forest soil in Barre Woods Harvard Forest LTER site, Petersham, Massachusetts, United States -... | ecosystem: Environmental > Terrestrial > Soil > Temperate forest >...
TTTGTGATGAATGTGAGATAAATAATTAAAATACGACAAGGGGGAAGAATGGGAAGATTCTAGTAAATTGAAACCGTTTGAAAAAAAAGCGATCGAAAGATTTATGAAAAACGGGATAGAAGGGGTGGCTTTTGTAGGTGCGACCGTGCCCTATTTTCCAGACGTTGAGTTCGATGCCGTACTTGTACCGGAGCCTCCCCATCAAGAACACGGATTGGTAGTGCTCGAAGTAGCTCTTGGTGGAGATGGTGATGATTTTAAATCTGGACCAGAACGCAAGATGTTGGCGGATGGATTTAAACTAGCATCCGCTCAGGTTTTTTTAAAAAAAAACTGGAATAAAAATTTGGAAACTTATCTTGCTTGTTCGCGATGCCGATATTCAAAAGAGTTTGCTTGCCGGCTGGGCATCTCAGCACCACAATATTGAGGTAGCGGTCGCTTCGTTCGATATGAAAGATCAAATTGAAATTCAGGAAATTTTACTTTCGTTGAAAAAAGGTTGACCGGTAGTGTGGGTAGTAGATTGGATATTGAACTTTCCTGTAAGCATCATCAATTTCTTCAGTACCGCACACTGTATGCCGCACTTTTGTCGAGATTGTTCTTACGTTTATCATATTGTGATGTAGTTTGAATGGATGAGTGGCCCACTAAGTTCGCCACGTCCCGAATCGGAATTTTATTTTCAAGCAGGTTCCCCACCACCGTCGCTCGGCAGCTATGAGGGGAGATACGTTTTTTGACCCCGGCTTTTTGTGCGTAACGCTTCACGATCCAGTCAATCGTACTTGGGTGCAAAGGCTTGCGGATCTCTTTTGAGAAGTTGTTACGGATGGGTTGCAGTAGATACTCATCAGGCAAAAAGGATTTTCCGGCCATTGCCCTGTAGTTCTCAATCGCACGACGAACCTGCGGTGTTAACGGAATATCACGTTGTTTGTCACCCTTGCCCCTAACACGAACGATATGATGGTTCCGTTCTTCAAAGAGATCATTCCAACGGATGCCAACAACCTCGCCCTTGCGTAAGCCGAGAAAAAATAAGAGCGTCAGCACCAATTGATGCAATGAACCCGATGCGGTAGTTGCGTCCGGTAAGGCAAGAATGGATTTCACTTCGTCATCGGAAAAATCTAGCGTGCCTGAAACCACCTTGGCTTTGGGTAGACGGACATTAAGCAAAGGATTGCGGTCAATGATTCCCTCGTGAACACACCATTGCATTAATCCGCGCAAGGCCACCATTTTTCTATTCACGGTATTGTTCGCTTGCTTCAGGTCGTTCAGTAAATAATCCCGGTACTGCTGAAGGTGCTTTGACTGAATATCGCGCACGTGCTGAAACTGCCAACCTTGTTGTTGGCAGTAAGTAATGAATAACTGAAGATCCGTTGCATAGGCTTGCTTCGTGTTTTTTGATAAATAGGATTTTACAAAGAGCGTAATCATCTCTTCAACTGTTCCCGATTTAAGTGCTGGTCGTTTTTCCAGTAACATCAGATTTTGGGCCATTTTAAGCCTCCGATTAACTATGCATATGATCTGTTATGCATAGTAGTACGACAGAACTACAGGGCGTTCACCTAGAAAGGTAAAGACTGGTTTCATGAAGCGGCATTGCGAATATGATATAGCGGTTTGATCTATGACCACCGCACTACCGTCAGCGATTAGGCAGCTTTCTTTCTTTGAGCGGGTGCAGGCCATTCGTACTTGCAAACTTTTTCGTGAATCTCCTGCCACTTTTTTTCAGCTGCTTTAACTGTGCTAGGCATTTTGGGCACACCCGGGCTACCCCAGAATTTTTCTCCTGGGATACCACCACCTTTGTTGACTACTACGGCAGATAATGGGGGACGATCGCGTTTATAGGATTTTTCATTGATGTTGAAAAGTGGATCGGACCATTCGTGGTGCGGATGTACCCAAAATCCTGTTTCCATTTTATAGATTTCAGAGAGCTGCAGGTAAGCGATCGTACTAGGAGGAACGCCAGGAGATACTAATCTACCACATGCAACGTAACGCAAGATCTTATATAGAACGTCGTAGTCGATTTTTGATTTCGGGAATTCAATAATCTTTGCCTTTTTTGGTTCATAATCCGTTCCTCTCAGGAAACTATCGGCAACGTGTGTTTAAGGATTAGGAAATTAACAAATAAATTACTCGAGATGACACACTTGAGGGAAAAATCGCAAATTCCACCATATATTCCAATATGGAGGACGTCCTCGCCTTGACTTTATCCATAAAGACCGATACTTAGCTTGGAGGACGGGTTCTGGAAACGATTCATCGGGTCCGCCATTCATGAAAATAAAAAAGGCTGGTTCACGGAAGTGAACTGGCCTTTTTTATTTTTTGCATTTGCAGTCCCGGGCTGGGCGATCACAGACGCACTTCGACCGCTGGATAATCTTCGATGTAAGATTCTCCCAGGGCTCCGAAGTAGGTGACCTTGCGGTTTTCTAAATCTACGTCGTAACTCACAACTCCAGATGCCCAAGAAGCCTTGAGGAACTCAGGGAACGTACTTTGTCCAGCCTGGTCGATACGCAATACCCGAATCAGGGCTTCACGATCGAATTTCGGAATGTCGGAACTGCCGGTAAGAAGAGGTGTTCCTTGAAATACGACGGGCCCCTCTTTCGTCAGATAGACACTTTGGCACGAGGGTAGTTGCCAGAGGTTTCGGGTCACACCCGCCGACCTAAGCACCTCTGCTAGATAGGGAAAGCCCCCCACCTTCGGACGAATGCTCATGGCGAACTTTTGTGCTTCCATTAGTTTCTCGACTGCTTTGCTCATCGTTATTCTCCTTATTCTGTGGGTACGGTTTTGAGTGGATGGTGGTCGGCTAGTTTCCGCAAGAGGGTCTTCAGCTGACTCCTCTCCACCTTGTTGAGACAGTTAAAAAATTCGTCATCATTTTGATCTGCAAGCGTGGCCAATTTCGGAACGACCGTCTTGGCCTTCGCAGTGAGCTCCACATCTTGATAGCGACGGTCGCCGGCAGATTCCTTGCGGGTCACCAGACCTTTCTCAAGGAGGCGACTCATGAGTTTAGAAACAGCGCCCCGTGTGAGACCCGTTAGTTCTGCCACAACACCTGGGGAGGTGGTGTCATCTCCCCCGTACATTTCTCGTAAAATCACCCATTCGGCGACAGTCACTCCACTGGCCTCCAGCTTTCTTGCAAAAGCATGGGAAACGTTATTTGAGACGAGACGCATCCAATAACCGATATGTGTAGTGAGCTTGCTTGCTTCGATCTTTTTTTCTTTTGTCATAACCAGCTCCCGCAGGTCTAGTGTAGTTTACTAGGAAACAGTTGTAAAGGAAATTATGTGGCTATGCCGGCTGATGGGTGTTTGCATGCAATAATAGGCTTCTTTTCATGTGTGTCGCCAACTCGGCAAGAAGTCAGTTAGCCGAAGGGTTGGCGCGACAGATTTTTCCCGATGTCGAGGTTCAGAGTGCCGGGTCAAATCCTGGGAAACTTAACCTCCATGCAGTTTCAGTCATGAAGGAAATAGAAATTGATATCTCGAAGCAGTATTCAAACGTTTGGGCATATTTCCGGAGCACACTTCAATCCGGCGGTCAGTTTTGTAGAGTCTCTATGGAGAAAACTATCTACCCGCAAACTTATTTTTTACGTCCTTGCACAAATCACGGGAGCGGTTGTCGGTGTTTTTGTCGCGCATGTGATGTTTGGACGGGGATTTTTGGGTTTGTGGGCGCTCAGTTCCTTGGGGCGTTGCTCGCCTTTTGGGTGTCACGTTGGTTCACTGAGATAGATCGGCCATGATTAGATTTGCGACCCGCGAGTTTTTTCGACCAGAACTTTTTCGGCTTCTTCAATCTGCCGCCGCGTCTTCTTCGAAAGATCGGCGAGCTGATTGGGCGAGCAGTGCTTCTGTGGGCGACAAAGAGCATTGATGCCTTTTCGTCGTTCAAGTAGGGATCGAAACCGAATACCCTCGACCATCGAAACGAAGCCGTACCAATGGTCGATGTCGACTTTTTTGGGCGTTAAGATCAGGGCCTCCATCGCCTTGACCGTTTCGGGGCTGACCGTCGCAAATGAAGAAAGACGACGATTGAGCTGTTCATATTTATCATCATTATACGTCTGAGCAGCAGCCGTAGCGGCGCCGTAGGAGGCATTGAAAACCAATACCCCTACTCTTCCGAGATCAAACAATGTTTTAAGCGCTCCAATACCGACAAAATATCCGGCGATCGTGGCGCCCGCGATCACTGCGGATTTTCCCATCACTTTCATCGGCTCGTATTTCCGATAATGTTCGGCGAGGGCCGAGGTCATCCCTTCTCCACGAACGAAGGCCGGGATGCCGTAGCGCTCTTCTGTGAGTTTTCCGAACAAAACGGCAAGCTCCGTTGAGATTTGCACGACCTGCTTTCGCGAAGAGGAAGAGTGTAAACAATTATAGGAAAGCCCCAGGCTCTCCACGTAAAGGCCGCCGCCACCAGCACTCGTGTTACTCAGCGTGAGGAAATAATATTCGTAACTATTCAAAGAAACTTGCTGAGAAAGCTCCGAGGACATGAATGGTAAACTGCGGCTTCCATCTTGATCCATCTCGGCGTCGATATTTTCTGTGGCCTTGATCTGTCTCTCAAAATAATCGTGGCAGCCTCGATCAATGGGTTCTAAGGAGCTTTGAAAACTCGAGTTTTCTGAACGAAATAGTTCCGAGAGGTGAGGAAGCAAAGACATGATTTTAGCTTTAAACTCGGCCTGGAGGACGCCGTTTTGTTCGGGTGGTTTTCCGGTGTGAGCAATGTTGTAGTCTTCCACGGAACTTTGGCGATCGGCGAGGATTGATTTTACGAGCAAGAGGACGTCCGGAGTGTCCAGACGAAGGCGCTCGAGATTTTTTGAGTCAAGAGATTCGGTCTCTACGGCGACAGCAGGCCTCGTCGCAAGAAAAGAGCTGAACGAAAGGGCGACCCAAAAAGCGACGACTGGGAACTTCGGTTTCACTGAAGATCCTCGACGGTATCCTGCGCTTGTTTGAGTTTTTCAGTTTCGTCGCGTATCGAAGCCTTTAAGTCGTCTAGGCTTTTCGAGCTATTGATACATCGCTCGAGAGCGGCCTCGCCAGCGCCGAGTCCCGCCCCGGTTGCGGCAGCCATAAAGGTGATCATATAAGAGCCGATATCGTTATGAGCACCGTTGACGTTGCTGAACGCCTCTTTCAGGCTACCGGCCCCGGTCGCTGCGAGCGTAAGCCCGAGAATAGCGCCGATAATAGCGCCGATTGCGGCGTGTTTCTGCATCGTCGCAACCTCCTCGGCGGAGGATTGGGCGTCTATCTGAATGCCGAGAGCCGACAATCGTTCGACTAGTTGACTGTGGTAAGTGTGAGCATCCTCGTCGCGGACGTTGTATTTTTCAATCAGGGCTTTTAGATCGGTGGCTTGAAGTTTTTGAGAAAACTGCAAAAACGTCTGTTCGCGCGTTCCTTCGGGTTGGTCGAATAGACCTTTTGCTATTTCATCAACGTACAAAGTTTGTTTTTTAGGTGAAACCGAGGGATCTAGCAAAAAATCATAATCCGTCAAAATCTGTGCTTCGCTAATGGGCCCGGATGCCGGGCCTCGTTGAGAAAGAGAATGGATGTGTGAAGTTGCGCATGCGAACTGGGTCACGGAAAGTACCATGATACAAAGGACTGAGACAGCGGAGCTGAATGACGGACGATGTTTGTCGATGCTTCTCATGGGTACCACACTCTTATCTTTAACGCTGACGGACTTTATATGATGTGACAAGCGAGGGTTTTTTGACGGGATCGGCCTTGCCTAAAACCCCCCGTTATCCAATAATTATTAGGATGCGAATAACCCTATCCAATCTCAAACACGAACAGTTCAAGCGCCAGACCTGGAAAAACGGCCTAGGATTTACGGATGAAATCTCCATTCACCCGGAGACGGCAGAATTGCGGCGTGCGAACTTTTTATGGCGAATCAGTTCGGCGAGAATCGAGCAGGCCTCGCCGTTTTCGGTCTTTCCAGATCATGATCGAGTGATTGTCATTCTCAAAGGCAATGGTCTTCGCTTGACCCACACATTCGATGGAGACGAAGACTCTACAGTTTTGCCGTTGCTGGCACCCTACGAGTTTCCTGGGGACGTGCCGAGTCGGTGCGAATTGGTTTCGGGTGGGGTAACGGATCTCAGTGTTTTTTTTCGCAAGGGAGAGGTCGACGCACTTGTCGAGGTCGTTGATGGTCCCGTGGAGGGCTCGAACTTTTCGTGGAGACCCTCTGGTCGTTGGAACTTTGCATTTGCGGCTCGTGGTAGCTTCGAAGTGGCAGCGACCTCCGTGGTTGAAGCGGATACACTGGATGAGGGTTCTGCCCTTCGTGTGGATCTGTCCGAGGAACTCACTGAGGAGCAGGTGATTACGTTTGCGTCCAATGCGGCAAGCGATGGCAAGCTGATCTTGATTAGTCTTCAGGGGTGAGGGGGCGTCGGCGCGCCCGGGAAGGCCGCCGCGATTTCGTCCGCGGTGAGTTCGCGAAATTTGCCAAGAGGAAGGTCGCCCAGTTCGAGTCTGCCGTACGCAACCCTCTTGAGTTTAGTCACCTCGTGTCCAAGCGCTAAAAACATGCGCCGGATCTCGCGGTTTTTCCCTTCTGTGAGATGAATAATGAGGTGTGATTCTTTTTGGCTGGATTTGCGTACGCTGAGATCATCGGCCTGAAGTGTGTCTTCGCCGTCTTTGATGCCCTGCTTGAGAAGTGTGACACTTTTTTCGGTCACCTCGCCACGAACACTGACGAGGTAAGTTCTTCGGATTTTGTTTTTTGGATCTGTGAGCCAGTCGGCAAGACGAGTGTCGTTCGTTAAAATTAAAAGCCCCGACGTCGCCCAATCCAATCGACCGACAGCGATGAGGTGCAGGTCGAGTTCAGAAACGAGCGAAAAAACGGTGGGCCGTCCCTTTTCGTCTGCGCGCGTGGTGACGACGCCTCGGGGTTTGTGCAAGACAAAATTGCGAAACAGCGCGCGGACGATTCGTTTTCCGTCGAGTTCGATGATTGCCTTTTCGGGAGAGATGCCAAAACCTGGAGATTTCCTCACGATGCCATTGACCCGAACGCGGCCAGTGAGGATCCATTCTCGTGCTTGCGTTCGAGATGCAACTCCGAGTTTCGAGAGTGCGCGTTCTAAGGGCACGTAGCCCGCTCTGAGGCCCTTCATAGAGACGCACTCTTCGTGGGGGAAAATCGTTCAATATACTGACACCGTTTGCAAAGGTCTTCAACCAAACGACCAGTACGAAAGCCATGCAAAACAGCTTGTGCACGCGGGGCATTTAGAATCTCGGCAAGGGGGCGTTCGCCAATATTGCCCAGAGAGATGGCGCCCTCTTTGTCCAAGCAGCAGGGTACGACCGTACCGTCCACTAAAACGCCGAAGTGAGTACTTAAGCCGTGGCAGGTTCCGCGCTCGCCGAGAACGTCGAGGTCGAGGCCCGGCCACACAAATTCGGTATCAAAATGCAGATAGAGTCGATTTTTTAGACGCCGACTTTTATGAATTCGAACGTCCGAGTTTGGGTTGAGGACCACACCAAAACGGTTTTCGATGCGCGAAAGCATATCGGCATTTTTCGCGCCGGTCCCACGCGGGTCGCTCAAGTTCCAAAGACGATAATTGATATAGAGGTCCGGACGTCGTGTCCACGCAAGCTCAGTATATTCGAAGATTCGCTCCAAATATTGCGAGGGATCGCGATCCGGAAAGTTATCGAAAAAACTATGAAGCGAAAAGTTCACCTGACGAAATGCAGGATGCAGAAGAAGTTCGGTTTGTTTTTCGCGAAGCAAAACACCGTTGGTGACAAAAAAAATCCTCACGCCGTATTCGTGCGCGATCTCGACCAGTTCGGCAAGTTTCGGGTGAACCAACGGATCTCCCATTAAGTGAAAACACACCTGCTCGGTGATCGGTGCGACTTGTTGAATGATGCGGCGAAAAAGGTCAAGCTCGATGAGCCCCTTGGAGCGAATGACTTCCGGGCAAAAGCTGCACTGAAGATTGCAGATATTGCTGATCTCGATGTTCACCTTCGTAAACTTGGGCGTGAACTTAGGCCTTGGGACCGCGGGTAACATGGTGCCCGTTTATCAGGTAACCAGTCGTGTCGCAATTTAGTTCGTGATTAGGCCCTGTATCTCTGGCACATTGAGTGGACGGAGGATTTTACTTTATGGAACTCACTCAAAATACGATTTTGATCACAGGTGGCGCGAGCGGGATTGGCTTTGAGCTCGCTAAACAATTGAGTGCCTTGGGTAACACGGTTTTGATCTCCGGACGTGACTCGGCAAAGTTAGATCGCGCGAAGAAGGCGCTCCCTAAAATCACGACCTATCAGAGCGATGTGAGCGATGCGAAAGCAATCCCTGCGCTTTTCGAAAAAGTGACGAAAGATTTCCCAAAGCTCAATATTCTCATTAATAACGCCGGCATCATGCGAACCATTAATCTTCATGATCAAGACGGCAGCCTGGAAGACGTGACTCGTGAACTCGACACCAATCTTCATGGCCCCATTCGGATGATCAAGCAGTTTTTGACCCATCTGAAAAAGCAGCCCTCGGGTGCTATTATGAATGTGAGTTCCGGGCTTGCATTTGTACCCCTGCCTTTGTCTCCTGTTTATTGTGCGACCAAAGCGGGCCTACACTCTTATACGCTCTCACTGCGCGTTCAGCTCAAAAACACGAATGTAAAAGTTTTTGAACTTGCCCCGCCCGCAACCCAAACGGAGCTATTGGGCGATTTCATGTCAGAGGATATGAAAGGGATCACCATCATGAAGGTCGAGGAGATGGTCGCCGTCGCCGTGAAGGGGATGGAGCGCGATCAGTTTGAGATCCGCCCCGGTCAAAGCAACCAGCTCAGGATGATGAGTCGAATTGCCCCGCAGTTTATCTTAAACCAAATGAGCAAGCCGGTGGATCGACTTTTGGCAACCGGTAAACATTCGCATTAAGGATCAAAAGATGGCCAAGGCTCCTTTTCGTCTCGGCTCGATTTTGCGTGCACGATGTCCGTCCTGTCATACCGGAGCTGTGATGAAGGGGCTTTTTACGTTTTATCCGAGATGCGAGAAGTGCGGATATAATTTCAACCCCGAAAATGGATTCTATCTGGGGGCGATGGCGCTTTCATACCTTCTAATCGCCATGCTGACGATCCCGCCCATGATCGCGCTCAAGGTCTTCAACGTTGATATCGCTGTGTTGATTGCTTTCCCGTTTGTGGAGTTTTTGGTTGTCGGGCCGTTGGTGATTTTTTACGCCCGTGTGGCGTGGCTTCATCTCGAGTATCGGATGACCGATCGACTGGATGGGCATTAAGTTTCAAGTTTTTTTGGTGCGAGATCGCGATGCCGGCTCGATGTGATGAGGCTTTGGCCTGCAAGGGCGTCGTCGAGAACTAGGTTTACGCGATATCCTTTGAGCGCTTCGACCATTTGCAGGCCATCGACGTGCATGCGTTTTGCTTGAAAGGTGGGCTCGAGCTTCACCTTCACCCGGGCGTCCTCAAAGGACTCCGCCGGGACGACGAAGCAGACATGAGATTCGTAAACACCCTCTAAAACATCTGTATCGTAGAAGCCACAATGGACGATAAAAAGTTTCATCCTTCGTTGCTATCACAGAGGGCTTGCCAAGCGGAGCGATTTTTGGGAGGACAGGGACGACACTAGCGAGAAGCCATTCGAATAAGGGAGTTTTTATGCCTCAGTTTCTGCTCGACCCAAATGGACAGGTGGCCTGGATCTCGATTGCAATTTACGCTTTCGCAGTCGCGTTTTTTTGTGTCGGTGTTTGGCGGACAGTGGAGTTCGCGGGCATTGGTTTGAGTAGTGGTAAAAGAGTCCTTTTCTCCATCCTCCATGTGATTGGAACGGCGCTGTTTTCGACAGCGATCGTGATCGGTGGTCTCGATGTCGCTAAATATCGAACCGCCATGTACGTTTGTTTTATCGTCGCGCTCGTTTTTCTTGCTCCTGGGCAATTCACTATCGGCATGAAACGTCGCAAAGATCAGTAAGAGCTGAGTTTTACGCCGTCGGGAGCGGTCCCTGTGGATGAGCTTTCAGACGTGCGGCTTCTCTTTCAGCGACTGCAAGAGGGTCCGGACTCTCGAGTTTCGCAAAAAGACTATAGACTACCGGAACCACGAACAAAGTGAGGATGGTCGAGGCGATCACGCCACCGATAATTGAAACCGCCATCGGGATCATCGTCTCAGATCCTGGTCCAAGAGACAGAGCTTCGGGCATCGCTCCCGCGACCGTCGCGACGGAAGTCATAATGATCGGTCTTAATCGTACGGGACACGCCTTGAGAAGGGCCTCGTGAACGCCAAGCCCTTCGTCACGCACTTGATTAGTAAAGTCCACGAGCAGAATGGAGTTCTTCTTCACGATGCCCATCAGCAAAATAAACCCGATCAGGCTGTACATATTGATCGATTGATGTGCGGCCCAAAGTCCAATGAATGCGCCTGAAAAACTAAAAGGCAGCGCCATTAGAACCGTGACCGGGTGAATGAAACTATCAAATTGAGAGGCCAATACCATGTACGAAACCAGGATCCCAAGCAGAAGAGCGGCAATCAGGCTATCAAACGACTCTTTAAAGCTCTGGGAGCTGCCGATCATTTTGATGTAGTAGCCCGGAGGAAGCATGGATTTGGCAAGTTTTTCGGTCTTGTCCATCGCCTCCTGTTGAGAGTGCCCAGGGGCGGGATTTGCGTAAACGGTGATTGCGCGTGCACGGTTCAAGCGGGAGATGAGCATGAGGCTAGGAGTGTTCGTTTCGTCCACGACTTCAGAAAGAGGAACGGTCTCCCCCCGGTTGTTTCTCAGGGCGATTCTTTTTAGATCAGGGAGCTTGTCTCGCTGCGAACTAATGAGGCGAAGTTCGATTCCGTATCGATGATGCCCCTTTTGATAGGCGCTTGTACCAGAAATAATCTCACCACCCACCAGATCGTTGAGTTGGGATGTGACAGTCGTCAATGCGACCCCGTGTTCGGCCATTTTTCGCCGATTTGGGATAATTTGAACTTCAGGCATATTCGCCTGAACGTCGGTATTCACATCGACGAGGAAGTTACCTTCCTTCATCTTGTCCATGATCTTGTGAGTGGTGTCGGTCAGCTTGTCCCAATCAGGACCTTGAATGATGAACTCGACGGGGAAACCTCGAGTAGCGGCGAATCCGCGCAGCGACAAGTCTTGTACGACGATCTCAACGCCCTTGTTTTGATGTTTCAATTCACTACGATATTTTTTGATGAGTTCAGATTGCGAGAGTTTTCTTTTATTTGCGTCGACCAGAGTCACAAAGGCTTGACCTTGATTGACGGCGTCGCCACCGAAGCCACCGACGGCGCTAAAGACTCCGTCTACTTCGGGCTGTTTCATAAGATAGGCTTCGATTTTTTTTACGATATTATCTGTGACCGGGAGGGCGGTTCCGACTGGTAGCTTCACTCGTAGCATCATCATGGATTGATCTTGCGCCGGCATCATTTCGCCAGGTAGCTTTTTTGCGACCAAGATACTTGCTGCGAAAAGGAGGATGGTAACGACGACTGTTTTCCAGCGGTGTGCGAGCAGAACTTTCAGGATGGATGTGTAAAAACGGGCCAAGCCATGAAATACGCGATCCATAAATCCAGCGAGTCCCGTATTTGTGTGCTTCACGACTAAGTAGCGTGAGCAGCGCATGGGGGTGAGTGTGAGCGCTTCGAGGAGAGAGAGAAGCACGGCAACGGTGACAGTGATGCCATATTGGAAGAAGTATCGACCAATAATGCCCTTCATAAAAACAACGGGAACAAAGATTGCGACGACGGCAATGGTAGCGGCCATTGCAGCGAAGGTGATCTCTTCGGCGCCCTTCAGGGCGGCCGCGCGTTTTTTTTCACCCAGTTCGCGATGACGAACAATGTTCTCAAGCATCATGATCGAATCATCGACCACGATCCCAATGGCCAAGCTCAAGCCCAAAAGTGTAAACGTGTTGAGTGTGAAACCGAAAAAATAAAAAGCGACGAATGTACCGACAATGGACGTCGGGATCGACAACAAAACATTGAGAGTCGACGTCCACGACCCCAAAAAAAGATAACAAACAATGGATGTGAGCAGCGCCGACATCATCAAGGTAAACAACAAGGAGTCTACCGACTGTTTAATAAAGCGAGTATTGTCTGAGCGAATGCCAAGATGATACCCCTTGGGTAAAAGCGGAGTGAGGTCTTTTGCGAGTTTTTTAACAGCGTTTGCGACTTCAACGGCGTTCGACCCATGTTGTTTTACGATCCCAAGTCCAACGGCGGCTTTGCCATTGAAGCGCGAGAGCTTGCGAACGTCTGCGACACCTTCTTCGACCGTCGCGATTTGACTGAGCATCGTTGGGCGGTAGTTCGGACCTTGCTGCGCGCGCGTTTGTATCGTGATTTTACTGAAGTCGGCGGGGTTGTTTGTCTCGCCGAGAAGACGGACATTATATTCTTTTTCGTGGTTAACGAGCATCCCGGCGGGCGTTTCAAGCTGCTCCGTCCGAATGGCAGACAAAATGTCGTCCGCCGTGATGTTGAGGTGCTCCATTTTGTTTAAATCAGCCCAGACACGAAGCTCGGGATCCACGTATCCGCCGAGAGCGATATTGCCGACGCCCGGAACGACCCCGAACTGATCGTAAAGGAAGTCACGAGCGTACATCATGATGTCCATCTGCTTCGTGTTGGGATCATCGCTGTTGACGACGAGCCAAAGAATTGGTTGATCTTCTGGATTCGTTTTTCGCAGTGTTGGAGGGAAGAGGTCGACCGGCAGAAGGTTTTGCACCTGATTGATCTTGTTTTGAATCTCTTCCATCGCGTGATCGATGTTTTGGTTGAGTTCAAATTCGACAGAGATAGATCCCGAACTCTGCTGCGCGGTCGATGTCACGCTGCGGATCCCGTCGATCTCCATGATGGCATCTTCGATCGGATCGAGAACCTGGCTCTCCATCACTTCTGGAGCCGCGCCGTTCAATGTCATCGAAACACCTACGACTGGAAAGTCCACATCCGGCAACTGACTAATCCCGAGGCGATGAAACGAAATCATCCCGAAAACAATCACCGCAGCCATCAACATCCAGGCGAAGACGGGTCTTCTAATGGAGAGTTCAGGGAGACTCATGCGTGAACCGCCTCTTCGAGCTCTTCCGTTTCTGGATTTTCAAAACGCGAGAACAAGCTATAGACACATGGAACAACATAGAGTGTGAGCAGGGTGGAGACGGCGACGCCGCCGATGATGGAGATTGCCATCGGCACGCGGGTCTCGGCACCTGCGCCAAAGTTCAGAGCTTCAGGGATTGCACCGGCAATTGTTGCAACCGAAGTCATTAGAATGGGGCGCAGACGGACCGGGCAAGCTTCGAATAAAGCTTGATCCGGGGGGGATCCCAGCGCACGTCTTTGATTGGTAAAATCCACGAGCAAGATGGAGTTTTTCTTCACAATCCCCATGAGCAAGATCAATCCGATCATACTGAACAAGCTGAGAGATTGATTGCAAACATAGAGCGCAACGAGAGCACCGGACAAGCTGAACGGCAGCGCCATCAAAACAGTCACGGGATGAATGAAGCTGTTAAACTGCGACGCGAGAACCATGTATGCTACCGCGACACCCAAGATGAGCGCAAAAATAAGGCTCGAAAAAGCATCGCGAAAAGCTTGTGCGCTTCCCGTGACGACAATGTGGTAGCCCTTGTTCTTCGGAAGAACTTCGGCGGCGACTTTTTCCACAGCCTCAAGGGCGTCTTGTTGGGATTTGCCTTCGGCGACGTTAGCAAAAACGGGGATCGCGCGAGCGCGATTCATTCGCGTGATCAGTTGCGGTCCCTTGGTCACAGTAATGTTCGCGGTTTCGGAGATGGGGATCAGCTCCGTATTGCCGCGATTATTGCGAATACGAACCTTGCCGACATCACTGGGTTCAGCGTGATCGCTCGGTTGTGATCGAACTCGAATATAATAACGATGACCACCGATAGGATACTCGGTGTTGGCATTGAAGATTTGGCCACCGATCATGGTTTCGATTTCTTGTCCCATGGTGGTCACGCTCACGCCACGAGTAGCGGCTTTGTCTCTGTCAGGGATCACTTGAACTTCGGGCATCCCATCTTGATAGTCGCTATTGATGTCTTCGATCAGGCCCGTGGTTTGAAGCTTTTTGATCATCGCTTCAGAGTAGCCAATCAGCGTGTTCCAGTCCGGCCCCTCAAGTGTGTACTCAATTGGAAAACCTCGCGACGCGCTGAAACCCGTTAGCGACAGGTCTTGAGTAAAGACGGAACCATTTTTGAGCTGGCGATTAAGGTCTGTTCGAACTCGGTCCATCATCTGGCGCTGAGAGGCTTTACGCTTACTTGCTTCTTTCAAAATGATATAGATATTGCCGACATTGACGACATTGTTGCTCTCGTAGTTGCCGAGCGTGGTGTAAAAATCTTGAACTTCAGGTTGCGATCTTAAGTAGGCTTCGGCCTGTTTGAAAACGGTGTCAGTCGATTCGATCGAGGTTCCAACGGGGGTTTTCACCGTTAAAACGAAAAGCGATTGATCTTGCGACGGGATCAGCTCTTTGCGCAATTGCGAGAGCAGCATCATCGAAGTTCCAAAAATAAGGAGCGAAATCATCACCACCGTGATCCGATGGGCCAGAGCCCAATGCAAGGACTTCAGATAAAGATGCGAAAGCCAGTTCATGAACGTGTCCATCAGCTTTGAAATTCGGCCCGGGTGTTCATGAGCAGAATGTAAAAACCGCGCGCAACGCATCGGCGTGAGCGTGAGGGCTTCGAGCAACGAGAGAAGAACCGCGACGGTAACGGTGATACCGTATTGGTAAAAGAACTTTCCAACCACGCCTTGCATGAAGATAACGGGAATAAAAATCGCGGCAATGGCAATGGTGGTGGCGATGGCGGCGAAGGTGATTTCTTCCGAGCCTTCGAGCGCAGCGACGCGACGATTCTTGCCCATCTCATAGTGCCGGACGATGTTTTCCAGCATCATGATGGCGTCGTCGACCACGATCCCGATCGCCAGACTGAGACCCAGAAGCGTAAACGTGTTGAGCGTGAAGCCAAAAAAGTAGAGAGCGATAAAAGCACCCACGATCGAAGTCGGGATCGCGAGAAGCACGTTGAAAGTTGAGGACCAAGAGCCCAAAAATAAAAAACAAACGATCGAAGTCAAAATCGCGGAATAGATCAAAGTCATGTTGAGTTCGTTGACGGATTCGCGAATGTACTTGGTCGTGTCGAGGCGAACGTCGATGTGGTAGCCCGCGAGGAGCGTCGGACGCAATTGTTCGACTTTTTGATAGACGAGTTTCGACACTTCGACGGCGTTAGATCCGTGTTGCTTCACAATCCCGAGACCGACAGCGGTCAGACCGTTATAACGAGAGATTGCGCGAAGGTCTGAGATGTCTTCGTTAATTTTAACCACGTTGGAGAGGGGGATTGGATTGTAGTTGGGGCTTCCGCCGCGAGTGTTGATGTGAATTTTACCGAAGTCTGGCGTCGACTTAGCTTCACCCAAAACGCGCACGTTCATCTCGCTCTTGGGGGCTTCGATGCGACCCGCGGGCTGTTCGAGTTGCTCGGCCTGAATACTGGACATAATGTCCGAGCTGGTGAGGTCGAATTTGTAGAGTTTGTCGCGATCAATCCATACGCGCAAATTCGGATCCACGTATCCACCGAGGGCAATGTCCCCCACCCCACTGATGGTCGATAGCTGGTCTTTGAGAGTGTTTCGTGCGTAGATCATCTGTTGATAAAGCGGGGTTCCTTCGTCGGCCGTCACCATCACCCACATGATCGGTAGATCTTCGGGATTGGTTTTAGTCACCACGGGTGGATACATGGCTGTCGGAAGTTTGTTGTTCACTTGATCGATACGATTGACGACTTCTTGGAGTGCGATATCGATATTGTGATTCAAGTTGAATTCGCAAGTGATGTTGGCAATCCCTTGGCTTGCTGTTGACGAGACAGTTTTAAGGCCTTCGATCCCCATCACGGCGTCTTCGATGATGTCGACGACGTTTGTCTCCATCACCTCGGGCGCAGCATTATCAAATCGAAGCGCAATATTGACCACTGGGAAGTCGACGTCCGGCATCTGACTGATACCCATTCGTCCGAATGAGATAGCGCCGAAAATAATGAGACCAAACATTAACATCCACGCAAAGACGGGTCTTCGGATCGAAATTTCAGATATGCTCATAAAATTAATTGTCTCCCCGGGCGTTAGCCGTGGTCGTCGTATTGCTGTGACTGAATAATTCTTCTAAAACGAGTAGGCCGGCAGTGAGTTCGGCCCGCTCTTTTTCGGTCAGCGAGCGGATATTCACTGCAAGTTTGCTTTGAACGGAGTTGCGGATTGCCCGAGTTCTTGAAAGACCTTTTTTGGTGCAGCTTAGAAGAACCTGTCTTCGATCCGTTCCCACGACCTTGCGCTGGACAAATCCTCGTGTGACTAACTTGTCGATCATCTTTGTCATGGTTGGAGCGCGCACGCCCATCCACTCGGCGAGATCGTTATTGGAGGAGGGCTGTCGAGCAAGGCGACCTAAAACGCGAAACTGCGGGATGGTGAAATCACCGGCAGCGAAACTTCTCATCTCCGCACGAATGAGGCGCATGGTTCGCGGGACGACTTCAAGAAGGAGCTTCGAGCAATCTTCGATTTTTTTCATTTTACCCAACAAGCAAATAAGCAATCGAGACACGCTGTCTTAATTGGGCACGGGATTGCTTATATACGAATAAGCTTAGCCAGGCTAATTTAATTTTAAAAGAATTTTAAGATGAGGATTGCGTTTATTTTTTCGATCTAAACGAGAATGATTTTACCCATATGTTCGCCATGTTCCATCTTTTGATGAGCTTGGGATGCTTGCTCGAGAGGGAACGTCTGATCGACGATTACGCGAGTTTTGCCAGATTCAAAGAGGGGCCATACTTTTTGAAGCAATTCAGATGCGATGAGGCCTTTTTGTTTCAGACTTCTAGGTCGAAGCATTGAGCCCGTAATCGTTGCTCCTTTGGCCATGAGAGCACGAAGCGAGAGCTCGACCTTTTCACCTTTTTGAGTTGCGATGTGAACAAGCCGCCCTTCGGGCGCCAATAGGTCGACGTTTCGAGGAAAATAATCTCCACCGACCATGTCGAGAATTACGTCCATCCCTTGTCCGTTGTTCAGTCGCTTGGTCTCGGTGACAAAGTCATGTGTTCGATAATTGACTGCGGCTTGCGCCCCAAGCTTGAGGCACAAGCCGCACTTTTCTTCGCTGCCTGCCGTAACAAAAACGCGAGCACCTAAGGCGCACGCGAGCTGAATGGCCGTTGTTCCAATACCGCTACTCCCACCGTGAATCAGGAGGCTTTCGCCTGCAAGCAAACGTCCGCGCATAAAAACGTTTGCCCATACAGTGAAGTAAGTTTCCGGTATCCCAGCCGCTTCGATGATCGAAACACCCGAAGGGATGGGTAGGCATTGCGTTTCGGGGGCCACGCAAAACTCAGCGTAACCTCCGCCGGAGACGAGGGCGCAGAGGCGATCTCCGGTTTTCCACCGAGTGACGCTCGCACCACACTCTGCGACCGTCCCCGCTACTTCGAGGCCTAAAATGGGAGAGGCCCCGGGCGGAGGTGGATACAGACCCTTCCTCTGAACGATGTCCGGGCGATTCACACCCGAAGCTTCGACACGAATCAGAACTTCGTGAGCAAGGGGTTTTGGTTTCTCACAGTCGGATAAAAAGAGAACGTCGGGGCCGCCTGGGTTTTTGAAGTCGATGAATTTCATTGCGGAGAAGGTGGGTAGATCAAGTTTCGAAGTGACAGCGGATCATCGGTGATGATGCCATCCACTCCCATGCCCATAAGAATAGGCCAGCGAGTGGGTGAGTTCACGGTGAAAGGGATGACCTTGTATCCCTGCAAGTGCAGCGTGTCCACGTCCGTCGCTGAGAACGAAAGATCCGCCGGCAGCAACGCGGCCACGTGAGTTTGAGTTGCGGTCCTCATCACATCCGGAGTGATACCGGGAACAATAAAATACAGAGGGAGGCGTGGCTCTGCTCGGAATGCGGCATCGAGGATCTCCGGATCCGACGTGAGGAGGTTGACTTGACCTAAAACGTTTTCAGCATTGATGGTTTTCAATAAAAGGGCCACGTAGTCGTCAGGCGAAATCGAAGTACGGTTCCACTTCACATGCATATCAAAGCGAGATTGGATGGGCGGATTGCTGATCTGGTTGACAGTTTCAAATACTTCGCTGAGGAGTGGGAGCGGAGTTCCGGAGGGTTGACCTGTTGGCGTTCCGCAATCATAAGCACGTGCCTGCGAAAGAGTGATCTCGGCAATCAATGGTGGATCAGTGATGGGGCTTCCGTCGGCGTTGATGCAGATTGCGGGGTTGATGCGAAGGTTGTGATTGATGACGAGGCCCTTGTCCGAAGTTTGGTTGACGTCGAATTCAACGGCATTCACTCCGACGTCGGAAACTGAATATCGAATGGCTAACAAAGAGTTTTCTGGTTTGAGTGCGCCGCCGCCACGGTGTGCGTGAATCTCCGGCACCGCGCCCGTGGGTGCGTTACACGCTGCACTCATGACGAAAGCTGCTGCCGATGAAGACAGGCAAATCCGTAAAATGCGAGCCCATAGCGGAGTATTAGAGTTGACTGGTGTTGTCATTTTAGAGAAAACCTCTTGTCCGATATCTAATACTCTACCAAAATAGTTTGGTATAGCAATGGGCCGACCTTCACAAGTGAATGAAGGGACCTTCATAGCCGATTGTAAGTAAAAGTCAATTAAATCATGTCCTTGTCCATAAACTGAAAAAATTGACTGTGGGTTCTGGCTCGCGCTTCCGCCGCGATGACAAGGATTTGACGACGAGATGGCTCCCGGGCACCCCAATTGCCGCTTGCTTGAAAAGTAGTGCAATCTGGATTTCACTGGAATACTAGGGACTCTCACTCACACACTGGAACTCATCTATGACACTCTCCGATATCTCTATTAAAAAACCCGTTTTTGCGTGGATGCTCATGGCCGGACTCATCGTCTTCGGGGCCATCTCGTATATGTTTATGGGCATCAGCCAACTTCCGGACGTTGATTTTCCGGTAGTGACTGTTGCGGTATCTTGGGCTGGGGCTTCGCCGGATGTGATGGAGTCCGCGGTGGCCGACATCATTGAAAGTGCAGTGATGAGTGTGGACGGGATCACGTTGGTTCAATCCACTTCGCAGCAAGGGCTGACGCAAATCACGATTCAATTTAATTTGCAGCAAGACATCAACGTCGCGCTCCAACAGGTTCAAACAAAAGTTTCTCAAGCGCAAAAAAATCTTCCGCAAACAATCGATCCGCCGGTGATCACCAAAACAAATCCAGCTGACCAACCGATTCTTTGGACCGCGGCTTATAGCGAGACGGGCACTCTTCGCGATCTGGCGCTTTTCGTGCGCGATCATCTCAAAGATACTTTGACTACGATCAACGGAGTCGGCGACGTGGCAATGGGGGGATATGTGGATCCGCAGATGCGAATCTGGATGCACCCCGAAGAGATGCGGAAACAAGAAATCACCGCTCAAGACATCATCGACGCTATCAACAACGAACATCTTTTAGCGCCGACGGGATATCAAGATGTCAAAAACTCTGAATCCTATGTTCGCGTCCACTCTGAATTTGCGAATCCAGAAGAGTGTAACAATTTATTGATACCCACACGATTCGGCGGCGGGCTCCCCGTTTGGTCCAAGATCCGAATTGGTGACGTCGCCCACTGTGAGGAAGGAACAGACGAGGTTCGTCGTATATCGCGCTACAACGGGATCCAGCCGACGATTGGATTGGGGATCATCAAGCAGCACGGAACAAACGCAGTGGCGATCGGTGATGCGGTTAAAGCGAGACTTGCAACATTGGCGGACGCGCTACCCAAGGGGATGAAGATGGGGATCGTCACTGACACGACGGTTTTCATTAAAGATTCGGTCAACGAGCTTCTCTTTACGCTTCTCATGGCGGTGCTTTTGACCGCGGTGGTTTGTTATTTGTTTTTAGGGACATGGAGTTCGGCGTTCAACGTGATTTTGGCGATCCCTGTTTCGCTGATTGGAACGTTTATCGTTCTGCATTTTCTTGGATTTACGGTCAACACGTTTACGTTGATGGGCTTGTCGCTCTCGATCGGGATCGTTGTGGACGACGCAATCATGGTTCTTGAGAACATCACTCGTCACAATGAACTGGGTAAGAGCCGAGTTCATGCAGCGATTGTGGGCGCTCGTGAGATCACGGGTGCGGCTGTTGCGGCGTCTCTTGCGATTTTGGCGATTTTCGTTCCCGTGATTTTCATGCAAGGGATCATCGGCAAGTTCTTCTATCAGTTCGGGGTCACGCTGTCGGTGGCGGTCTTGATTTCACTTCTTGAGGCGCTGACTCTTGCTCCAATGCGATGTTCGCAGTTCTTGCAACTTGGCGGCGGCAATTTTGTGACAAAAAAAGTGGCCGTTTGGATGGATCAGCTCGCGCGTGTTTATCAGGTGGCGCTGCGGGGGTGTTTGAACTGGCGCTGGACTGTGCTTGTGACGGCGACCGCGTTGTTCTTTTTATCGCTTTTTTCGGCGGGCGCGCTTCGCAAGGAATTTTTACCTCCGCAAGATCAAAGTCGGTTTTTGGTGACCTTGTATACAAAGATGGGGTCTTCGATTCAACTGACGGACAGTGTTTTTCACGAGGCTGAAAAACTCTATAAAACGCGACCTGAGATTTTATCTTACTACGTTGCCGTCGGTGGGTTTGGAGGGGGACTCGTCAATCAGGGGATTAGTTTTATTACGATGAAGGACCTGAAAGATCGTCCGATTCAAGCTCCATTTACCAAACATCCTTCGCAACAAGAGTTTATGACTTATCTTCGCGGCGAGCTCGCGAAGATTCCCGGCGTTCAGCGTGCGGCGATTCTCGATCTTTCGCTGACGGGGTTTAGCGCTCAACGAGGGTATCCGATTGAGTTCGAATTGCAGGGTCCAGACTGGGCAAAACTAGCGTCGCTTTCGCTTGAGCTTCGTAAACGGATGACGTCTTCCGGATACATGGCAGATGTGGACAGCGATTTTAATCCGAATATGCCGGAGACGGAAATTTATCCTGATCGAGCAAAGGCGTCCAAACACGGCGTTCCGATCACGAATATCGCTCAAGGCGTTGCTGCGATGGTGGGCGGGATTAAGTTATTGCCGAACAAATATACCGATGCCACTGGGCATCGCGATGATATCCAGCTCAAACTGCAGCCGGATCAAAATCAAGGCCCTGCCGATATTGACAAAATTTGGGTTCGCAATGTCCAGGGGCAGGTAGTCCGCCTCAGCGATGTCATCTTGATGAAGCCCGATAGTACGTTGCTCACGATCACGAGGTACAACCGCGAACGGGGGATTAGTATTTTCGGCAATTTCGCGCCGGGCAAGTCGCAATCCGATGTGATGGCGTATATCCAAAAAGCCGCCAAAGAGATTTTGCCGCCGGGATATCACGTTACGCTGTCAGGAAGTTCACAGGCGTTTAACGATTCGTTCAAGAGCTTGATGGGGGCGTTGATTCTCGGTATTTTCGTCGCCTATATGGTTCTCGCGTCCCAGTTCAATAGCTTTTTGCATCCGGTGATTATTCTGCTCGCCTTGCCGTTTAGTTTGACTGGAGCATTGTGGGCGATGCGCCTGACGGATACATCACTGAATATTTATAGCTTGATTGGGATTTTGCTCCTCATGGGGATCGTGAAAAAGAACTCCATCCTTCTCGTGGAGTTCACCAATCATCGTCGTGCTGAAGGGCTTGGTGTGAGAGAGGCATTGCTCGACGCGTGCCCTGTTCGCTTACGCCCGATTCTCATGACCTCGATCGCAACCGTTGCAGGGGCCGTTCCAGAAGCCTTTGCCGCGGGCTCGGGAGCGGAAGTGATTCGACCGATGGCGATCTCAGTGATTGGGGGCGTGATCGTTTCGACGTTTCTCACTTTGTTTGTGGTGCCTTGTGCGTACAGTTTGGCAAGTCGTTTAGAGCGAACTGAGCACGATGTGGAGCTCAAAAAAGCCCTGGATCTGATTGATCGTGAGGCGTTTGCTCAAGGTCATGCGCCACCGGCTCCCGTGCATGGTTAAGAGTTAAGCGCGTCGCAGAAGACGTTTAATGAGGCTGGAAGCCTCCGGGATTTGCAACGAGACTGTCGCACTGAGGTACACAATCCCGAAAGGGATCAGGACCACAGCTGCGCGAAAGATGTGATTCAAATTTGGCAAACTGAGTTTAAGAGCACCTCCGACAATCGCAGCGGCGATCGCGGAACCCCAGAGCTTAGCTTGGACGCTCACCGGTATCCCCGTTGGACCGAGGCGATGACGAATCCCTCGGCGAAGAAGTAAAAACTCTGCCCAGCCCGCAATGCCAGCAGAGATGGTTAGTCCCGCAGTCGCCCAAATCGCGCCTATGCCGAGCAGTTTCGGAAGGGTGATCGAAAATAAGATCCCGAGTACCGTTGTCAGTGCGACACGAACGAGCGAAAAGCGGAGCGGAGTTCGTGTGTCTTTGAGTGCATAATAAGTTGAAGAATAAATGCGACCGAACGTCGCGGAGAGCAGACCCACCGTCGAGCCCGCAAGGACTGCCCAAACATAGAGCGTGGTTTCGTGCGTGAACTTACCCGTTTGTAGAAGAGCGGAAATGATAACGTCCCCCAGAAATAAAAAAGCCACGCTGGACGGGATGACGAAGAATGCGATTTGGCGCAAAGCTCGGTTGAGTCTTCCACGGAGGAAAGTCGCGATCTCTTCTGTTGAGCCTGAAGCGCGACTCATATTGGGCAATTCTGCGGCGGAGATCGACATCCCAAATAGCCCGATAGGAAGTAAATAGATCATCTGTGCGTATGCCAACGCTGAGACAGCGCCCGTGGGCAGGAAACTAGCCAGGACGCTATCAATATAGGCACTCACTTGAACGACTCCGCGCGAGATCACGACGGGGACGAAGTTGGTAACAATAGTTCGCACCGGTGCGAGGTGAAGAGCGAGTGTCGGTCGATATCCGGAGATGAGGCGAAAAGCAGTTGGAAGCTGAATCCCCAGCTGAAGAAGACTTCCAATGACGAGGCCCCATGCGGTGGTGATCGCAAGATTGTTTTGACTGAGACTGCCGCCGAAAATAAAAAGCGTGGCGATCACGGCAAAGTTAGAAAGAACGGGCGCCGCGTAGGACATGAAAAATTTGTGGTGACTATTCAAGATGCCGAGACACCATGCGGAGAGCACCAAAATTCCGGTCCCAGGAAAAATAATTTGGACCAATCGAATCGTGAGTTCACGCTTCTCCCCGTGAAATCCCGGCGCAACCAAATCAATGAGCGCTGGGGTCGCCAGGACGCCCAGCAATACCAGTGTTGCGACGACGAGCGAAAGTAGAGACGCAATGGTGCGTGCCACTTTCTTGGCGTCTTCTTTTTGGTCCTCGCCTTGGACTCGGAGCCCCGTATATACCGGGATAAACGATGCAGAAAGGACCCCCTCGCCAAGAAGGTTCTGAAGAAAGTTTGGAATTTTTAATGCGGCCTTATAAGCATCACCCGCATCAGAGCTCCCAAAATAATGAGCAAAAACGCTCTCTCGAGCAAGTCCTGCCGTTTTGCTTAACAGCATACCGGCGGCAACGAGGAGTGCGCCGGTTTTAGAACTCGTGGAGTTTGAAGTTTTGAGGGATTCGTCGGACGTGCGTGACATTTTTTTAGTTTAGCCGATGGGTTACGTGATTGCACCAGCTCTTTGACGACGCCAAAAGGCGGACGAAGTCAAAAATCTCTCTCTTGTGGTTTTTACTCGAAACGGTATTCTAGGACACTATGGTTTCTACACTTTTCTCGCTCCATTTGAAGCGCTTTGTTCCGGTGATGTGGATCGCATTTCTTGTGGCGCAATCGAGTTATGCGGGTCTCGGGCGCTCGGAGAGTTCGGTGGAAGAGGATCGCTTGAGCGTGCATGGCGCAGTGACGGTGCAAGTCCGCGAAGGCTATCAGGTTCATGAAATCGTTGCGAGCGGCAGAACGATCAAAGAGTTTGCGTTGCCAGATGGGACTATTTTCGCCATCTCCTGGAGAGGGGTTTCGCAGCCTGATCTTTCGCAGTTTTTAGGCGGCTACTTTGATGAGTTTCGAGCAGCTGAAGCAAAAGGCGAAAAAGATCACGGACGAAAAAGAAAAACGATTCAATCTCAGCATATTGCCGTCGAAAAATTTGGTCATATGCGTGACGTTCGCGGGCGGGCCTATATTTCCTCGCTCATGCCGGCTGGATTAAAGCCGCAAGATATCAACTGAGGGCGAGACAATTGTGATTAGTAAAAATATTTTTAAAGCGGGATCAGCGATAGCGGCGATCTCATTTTTGTTGGTCTGGGTGGGCTGTACCTCTTCTAGTTCAAGTTCTGGTGGGCCAACCTACGTTCAGGCTGGAACATCCGCGACCTACTTGAACGCGACGGGTGCAAACGTGATGAGTATCACCATTGGGTCTGGAACGATTTGTGGACAGGCGGGGTATCCCAATGAGCCTTGCACGAGTGTGAAAATTTGCTCCCCCGGCTCGACGACGAATTGTCAGACGATCACGGATCTTTTGGTGGATACGGGGAGCGTGGGGCTGAGAGTTTTCAAATCGGCGCTGACTTTGAGCCCCTCTCTCACTTACACGGCAGATACGACAATCTCAGGCAACACGATCGCTGAGTGTGCTCAATTCGGAACGGGTGCGGATTGGGGGCCTTTGGCCACCGTGGATATTTATATGGGAACCGAGACTACTCCCGCGACCGTGCCGATGCAGGTGATTGATCAAACTTTTGCGACTGTGCCTAGTGTTTGCTCTCAGGGTGATACGAGTCCCACAGAAGCGGGGTTCAACGGGATCTTAGGTGTAGGATTATTTAATGACGATTGTGGATCGACCTGTGCAACGGATGCGGCAGCGGACGCTTATTATACGTGTCCGACATCGGGCGCTTGCACGGCGATTACGCGTTCGACGAGCACGCAGGTGTTGAACCCGGTCTCAAATTTGTCTCAAGATAATAACGGCGTTATTATCGCACTCCCTGCGATCCCCGCAGCCGGAAGTGCTAGTGTGACGGGTGCCTTGATTTTGGGAATTAATAGCCAGACCAATAACGTTCCAACCGGGGTCTCCGGATATTATACGGACGCCGACGGAAACTTCGAGACGGACTTCGGTGGTAGCTCAATCACGGGATCATTTTTGGATACGGGCTCCAATGCATTGTTTTTTCCGAGTACGTCGCTCACACAATGTGGGACGAATTCCGCAGCTTCAGGTTTTTATTGTCCGTCGGCGATCACGACATTGTCCGCAGTGAACCATTCGAACACCGGTACCAGTACGGCGACAGTGACGTTCCAGGTGAGCAATGCCGTGACTCTCGTGAGTGGTTCGAATCAGGCGTTTTATGACCTTGCAGGTAATATTTCGGCAAATGATGGCTTCGACTGGGGCTTGCCTTTTTATTATGGGCGCGCCGTCTTTTTCGGAATACAAAGCAAGTCTTCGACTTTTTTCGGCACCGGACCCTACGTCGGATACTAAGCGCCGTGAGCTTTAAGCCGTTACTTTTCGAATCCATTCGTGGCGGTCAGCCACTTTACCAATTTGTGTTCCGTAGATCTCGTTGTAGAGGCGCTCGCAGAGATCACCTTTGCCTGATGGGCGAAGGGTGAGTTTTTGATCAGCCGTCGAGAGCTCTGACACCGGCGCAATGATGGCAGCGGTACCCGTTCCGAAGATCGCTTCGAGTTCACCCGCTTTGTTGGCGGCGGCGAGATCTTGGATGGAGACGGGTTTTTCTTCAACAGGGATCTTCCAGTCTTTGAGGATCTGAATCACGGCATCACGAGTACATCCCGGAAGAATCGAGTCCGTCAGCTTCGGGGTGATGACTTTACCGCCCATCGAAAAGAAGATATTCATCGTTCCGACTTCTTCAATATGGTCGTGGTCATTGCCATCGAGCCAAAGCACTTGATCGTAGCCCTGTTTTTTCGCGCGTTCTGCCGCACGCAAACTGGCGACGTAGTTAGCACCTGTTTTTGCGGCACCGATCCCACCGCGAGCCGCGCGAACGTCTTCTTTTTCGATCAGGATTTTGAGGGGTTTTGCACCCTTTTCAAAATAAGTGCCGACTGGAGAGACTAAAAAGATCAGTGTGGCTTGACGTGAAGGTCGAACGCCTAGGAACGCTTCGCGACCATAAAGTGTGGGGCGAACATACAGCGAGGTTCCCGGATGCCGAGGGATAAACGCACGATTCTCCCAGGAAGCGCGAGCAGCAAGCTCAATGAAAAGATCTTGAGGGACCGGAGGGAGGCAAACACGTTCAGCAGAGCGAGCAAAACGGGCCGCATGAAACTCTGGACGAAAAAGTCTGATCTCGTCGTCAACGCCGTGAAAAGCTTTCATCCCTTCAAAAATAGTTTGAGAGTATTGAATGACGGCGGCAGCCGGATGCAGACGAATCTCTTCGAGCGGTTGTACCGAAAAGTCTCCCCAACCGTGAGCATCATCCCAATCACCACGAATCATGATTGGACCAAAATGAACTCCGAACCCGAGCTTTCCATCTAACTGGGCTAAACTCGCTAAGCTTGCCAATTGACTAGCCTGCTCGAGGTAGCCGGGCGGTTTTGCGTCGATAATTTTGACTTTTGATACATTCCCCATAATTCCGTCCCTCTCCATTCGGATTCCGAGCCTACACCGCTCCGGCCCCGTTGACAACGATCTCTGGGTTCATTAAACCTAACCCATGCTTTTTGACCCAACCCAGCTTGATCCGAGCAAATTAGATCCCCGCAAGATGATGGAATTGTCACAGCTTTTCCAGAGTTTGCCCCCTTCTCAGATGGGGCGGCTTCAGACGCTGATGCACAATATGATGGCTGGATTTGACGTTAAAAAGGACATGGAGGCCTTTGAAAAAGAGTTGCCCCCCGGTTTTAAGGAAAAAGTGATGTCCGTCCTCGGGCCGCAGGCATTTTCGATGGACGCGCTTAATCGTTCTCACAGCGAGCCGCCAGTCGATGTTTCACTTGGGGTTCAGCCAGATCAGAATATTCCTAAAAGTATTCAAGAAGCGCGACTCACGATTTTACGAGCGGTTGCTGAAGGCCATATGACTCCCGAGCAAGCGGAGCCGCTTTTATTTCCCACCTAAGGAACTGGTGTTAAAAATCTAGAGGTACGCCATTGCCGTGAGCGATGGAGGAGAAATACTTTGCGCTCTCGCGGGGGGTTCTTTTTTTACTTTCGAAGTCCACGGCGCATAATCCCACTCTGACACTGAAGCCCTGATCCCATTCGAAGTTATCGTACAAAGACCAGTAGATGTAGTTTTCGACGGGGATCCCCTTCTCGATCGCATAATGTAAATAAACCAAATGGTCGTGAATATATTTGGCCCGGTAGCGGTCCCAGCCGTCGGCTACACCGTTTTCCAAAATCACGATGGGCAGACGAGTGTAACGTGAGTGAACCGCTTTGAGGATCTCGTACATCCCTTCGGGATGAATCTCCCATCCCAGCTCCGTAACATCCGTGACGCCCTCGGGTGCACTTTGGTGGATGTCGAGAGGGAAGCGATACTCGAGTGCAAAGCGTGTATAATAATTCACGCCAAAAAAGTCCTGTGTCCCGATGAGTTCCGGGATCTGCACTTCAAATCCACCAAAGACGGATGCTTTGAGTGTGAGCACACCCGTCTCTATCGCGTTTGGGATCACCCAATTGTAGTTTTGAAGCGCGACTTGCGTGACCTGTTGATCAAGAATGTTTGAAGGCCGATACGGTACGAAGAGTTCAAGGCGATGTGCGACTCCGACGCGGATCTCATGGTGGTTACGAAGAGCGGACTCCTTGAGGCGATGGTATGTGAGAGCGTGGGCTTTGAGATAATTCGTCAGCGGCACTTTGAGCGTGTTGAGTCCACCTTTGAGTCCGGGAGGATTGACGCCCTTGATGTAACCACCCAACATGTGAAGCAAGGGTTCATTGAAGGTCACCCAATCGCGAACATCTGGACCGATGTTCTCCATCACGAAAACTGAGTAGCGAGCAAAGGCTTCGGGTGAGCCCTCCCACTCCCAACCCCCTTTTTGTCTTAACCAGTTAGGGAGCGTGAAATGATGGAGCGTGATAATGGGTTCGATTTTGTATTTTTTTAACAGCGCCATTTCTTTGCGATAATGAGCGATGACGTCCCAATCCCAGACACCCTCTTGAGGTTCTATTTTGGCCCACTCAAACGAGAATCGATATTGTGTGACACCTAAGCGAGCCATGAGCAGGGTGTCTTCTTCGAGGTGGTTCCAATGATCGGGGCCATTGAGGCTTCGATCTCCTTTAAAAATCGTGCCGTCCTTTTTTTCGAACTCAAACCAATCACTTTTAACGTCCCCTCCTTCAACCTGGTGAGAGGAGGTTGCAACACCCCATTTGAAGCCGGGGGGGAACTGAAGTCGATCGCTGACCAAATAGAGATCCGTCGCATGTCCGTCAAGTTCAAGAGACAGCGCAGAGTTTCGTCCGCCAGGATGGAGTTTCGGAATCCAAAAGTGTCCCTCCTTCTCGCCCGAGATGACAGGGAGAAGAAGACCTAACTCCGCCTTTTTGAGGGTGTCTTGAGAGTTCTCCGCCGCCAGAGAACGTGAGCCGGCGGCGTCGGGAGTGTCTTGAGTTTTCCAGGTGAGTTCGCTGTATTCTTGAACCGCTGTTTGTATTTTTGCCAGAGAGTTGGGAAGAGGGGCGCCAGGCTCCATATTCTCAATTGTCAGTGAGAAGAAGGGCTCCTCGGTACTGCGGGAGACCTTTGAGATCACTCGTCCGAGGTCTTTCGATTGCAGAGGCGCAAAGCTCAAGTGCGTGTCGATGTAGTAGAGGATGCTTTTTTTCTGTTCAGCTGTGTTTCGAAAATATACGGCGTCACAATGAACGTCGAAGCGCGAGTCGCTGGATCGCGAAGCCGTCCGGATGGCCCACACTTTTAAGTCGGGGCCGTACAGGTCGATCATTTTTCGAATGCAATAATCCTGCGCGTTTTTGCGCTCAGAATCGCGAGTGATGACAAAGTTAGATTTGGTGATGCCCGTGAAAATTTTCTCGAACCGGTGAGGCGCGCCGAGTGCTTCGAGAACGATATCGTCGGTGGGGGGCTTTTTTGGGCTTTGTTCTCCGGATTCAAAGCCGTCGAAATCCAACGAGCTTTGAGGGTGGGGATAAAAATGGGCTCCGAGAACGGCGGCGAAAACGAGGCTAGGAACAAACAATCGAGCAGAGAAAAGTTTGATAAAGAACAAATACGCCCGACGCATCCTTATATTATATAGGATTTGTGTAACGGAAGACTATAGGGGCGAGCCTTCGGTTTTATGCGCTTTTTCGATGATTGTTAAGTCAGTGTCGGATGAGACGCAGGAGTGTAGTTCATTTTTTTACCCACGACGATGAGCGAGTTCGTGCTGTCTTTTCCGTTGCGCATCCAGTGACGAGTCTTCTTTTCGATCCATTTTAACGCAAAGAGAGGGAGCAGGTATCGAACACCCTTGATTTGAGAAACGTAGGAGCTGTTGAGCTTGAGAACTTGAATCACTTCAAACCCCGCATTGAATAGAAGTTCCTGGAGTTCTTCTTGGGTGTATAAAAAAAGATGATCGCCCCAGTGGAATTGCTTCGGGATGAGTTCTTCCAGATTGGTGACTTGTTTATATGTCGGAAGCGGTTGATCGAATTCGTTTCCGTTGGGAGTTGTTAAAAAAAGATAACCACCGGGCTTGAGGTTTTGTGCAGCGGACTGCAGAAGTTGATCGGGAAACGCGACGTGCTCAATGATCTCACCTAAGACCACGCCATCAAAAAGCTCGGGGCTTCGGAACTCGATAATATTGGAGCGAAGGGTCTTGAGCTTGCCATGGGTGTACTTCTTTTTTGCGAAGTTCAAAAACTCATCCAAGAGGTCTACTGCCGTGACGTCGTATCCGTCCTCTGCGAGCGTGAGCGAGAAGTTGCCTTGGGCGCACGCAAGGTCGGCGATGGATGAGCCCTTCGGAAGGTACCGCCGCACGAGTGCGCGAACGGTGTCGAGACGGAGGAAAAACCCCATGACGGAAGCCTTCCGTCGATTGGTGTTATAGAGGTACCTCTCGTCATCGCCCCAGGCGTACTGACGTTCCCAATCGCTTTCGACTTCTGATTCAGGCACACGGCGCATGGGCCGTGTATATCAAAGAGCCGAGTTGCTGTCGAGAGTCGGGGCGGTCGTTTGGCAACCGTTCACATCGAATGCGATCCCGTCTCCACGAGAGGTCGGGATCCAAATGCCCAAATCTTTGTAACGTTCTTCGGTGTCAGGCAGCAGAGGTGTGCTCCAAAAATCTTCGAAGTCGCGAATTTGTAAATATCCGAAACCTTCCAAATGCTCGAGAACGATCCAATAGGTTTTATGTGGCAAGAGTAGAGGTTGGGTTTCGAATGAGGCGTCATAGGGCTTCATATCAGTGCCCGTAGGACTCAGTTCGGTAGAGGCCAGCATCTTTCCTGCGTCTGGCGCTTGCGAGAGTTCAGTTGGCTGAAAAATCGAAACTGCCAATCGATGAACGCCCAGAGCGCGCAAGTAGAGACTCACGGTGGTGAGTTCCATGGGTGCTTTGACGTGGAAGGACTGAGCCAATCTCTCTCCTTCAATCAGATCTCGAGCACCATTGTGAATCGGCTGGCTCAACAGTTCTTCTGGTTGGGTGCATCCCAGATTCGGAGTACTTGAAGGTGTGGGGCTTGGTGTCGGCGCCACGATAGGAGTCGGTGTCGGCGTTACAACCGGAGTCGGCGTGGGAGTCGGTGTGACTGGAGCGGACGGCGTGCTCGTCGGATTCACGACCGGGATAGTCGGGTTGCTCTGTGTTCCGCCACCACTGGTGGTCGTCGTCGCGGTAGGAGGTGTTCCACCTGAAGCTGGGATCGTATTGACTTTGGGAGCTGGTGAAGGCTGAGGAGAGCCGCAGCTCGAGAGAAGGAGAACTAGAGTCGGGACACCGAGGCGCGCGAAATGTTTTGTCATGATACTTAAAATTGTACTCAGTTTTTCGGAAGTAAAAAGAAATTTTGATCAGGCAAGATCAAGTGTCTTCCGATATTTGACGGTTTGCTCGGAACCGTTTAAGCTCAGACCCGATGAGACGTTATTTTGAGATCAAACACTCAGGCATTTTCGCTATTATTATGACGGTCTGTGTGTTTCCGGGCTGTGCGCCCCCCGCCCCAGCGGTGGCTCCCGCCTCTTCAAGCTGTGTGACGGGCGTTTCGCAGGTTTTGGTGGGCGATAATTATCTCGAAACGGGTTGTGGCTGCGCCGAAGGTAACGGAACTGTGACCGGTGCGGGCTCATCCTTTGTGTGCACACTTAAAGCGAAGAACTTCGTTCAATTTATCTATGTCGGCACGCAGCTGACTCATCAGATTGACTCAATCGGTTCACCCGCTTTTGCAAACACGCCTTTGCTTGGGCCTGCGAACTCACCCTCCCCAGGATTATCGCAAGCATTCGGTCTCCAGATCTCAACGCCCGGCACTTATCAGTTTAAAGATGCCTTTGATGCGTCTCTCTCTGGCTCGTTTGTTGTTCAGTGATCGTTTGAGTTTTGAGCTGTAAAACGCGGCAAAATTTTCTCTGTTAAATCCTCACGCGACCCTCCGATAAGTGAATTGTCATCAAAATCCACGGAGCAAGCGCCTCGACGTTTGCGACGATACCAGGAGGGAATAATGGAACATACAAAGACACTGAATAAGAGCAAGACCCCGAACACCCAATCTGCAGGCGGCGAAACCGTAGAGGTTTTGTATCAAAAGATGGGGGATCGTTGGTTTGCCTTCTCCTTGATTGATGACGAAGTTTTTGTAGGCTCGATCACCCAAGATGAAATCGACCACTCTCCGGCCGCCGCAAAAGAAGCGCGAGTTCATCGCCGTACCGGTAATTCTTGAGCTCACGTGAGTAAAAACTCTTCGAATCCAAAATCACACGCATCTGTATCCCAGCTCCGAGCCGAGTCGTCCCGTGCGGTCACTCGGGCGGAGCTGGATATTTTATCTCAACGAATCACGGATCTCGTGATCGCCTCTCCCCAAAAAGCTGCCACTATTTTGACAGATTGGACGAATCGTCCATCGTGGCAACGCAAGACCGGCAAAAAAGTCGCCGCGGCGACCGATCTCGCCGCTCAGAATCAAACCGCGAATAAGAAAAAAACAGCGTAACTCGCCCCTTCTCTTTCGACATCACGACACTCTTATTTCGTGTTACACTCTTCACAGGGGTGTGAAGGATGTTTTGTTTTTCAAGAATTTCACTTTATGTCGCTGTAGGGGTTTTAGCTTTGGGGTGTTTCAGAGGCGAAACGTCGTGGGCGGTGTCATCACTGCAGAGTGATCACTTGACGGATCATCAGGATGAGCAAAACTTCCAGATCCAGACTGATCGTTTGAGTGAAGGTTTTCCAGAGCCTATTGTAGACCGTCAAAACCGCAGCCCTGCCGTGATTGGACCGCCGACGTATGAAACGTCAAAAGCGGACGAGGGTGTGACGACGAAGTCACCCCAGCCCCCGTCTGAAAATTGACGCTAATTAAAGATAAAAGACGGAGACATCGCCTTTGTCGCGATGAGCACTCTCGGCGTAGAGTTTTAAAAAACGCACAAACTGTTGGTAAGTCGCATAAGACGATACTGACTGGTCGACCGAGCAGCCGTAACGCACATAGCGCGCATTGTTTTCGATCGCTGGGCGGGAGTTTGCGATTTTCACAAACACTTCGAGATAGGTGTCTTGGCTAAAATACAGGCGAATCGGGATATCATTGATATCCGTGGGCCAAGGCTTTTGCTCGTTATAGGGCATCTGAAACGCGATGCCTTCTTCACTCAAGTCGACGACCTCAATCGGGAACATCGTGGACGAGCCTACGACGGTATAAACGCCGAGAAGATGTTGGAAGAAAATACGCTCCGTCTTACGACGCTTTTCCTCAAGCCGTTGGGCTCGGACTTCGTTAAAATCGACCACCTGCATGGTGGTTTTGCCTTTGCCGGTGGGGCCTTGGGTACTATGGGGCATATTTGAGTTCCTCCAGGGAGCCTATCGGAAGCAAGTTCAGAGCCCTAAAGAGGAATTTTCTGCCCATCTCATGAGAGGCACGGTTTTTTCCGAATAGATCATAAGCAAGGAGCAAACTTTTCGACGTTTGCGACAATACTTATGAGGAAGTCTCTTCAACTTATAGTCAGTGTGACGGCCGGCTTAATCATGACGTCCGGCGTTTTTTGGATGGATCGCCAACGGTCGATCGTTTCGTCAACGCTTGAGTCATTGCGCTGGGCACGTCAAGTGGCCTCGCAAGTCGAAGGCATTGAGCTTGATGCGCGTATGCGAGGAGAAAGTGATCCACTAGGTTGGACCATTGATCACTTGGCTCAAGGGGTTGAGCCAAGGCCAATTCACATCACAAAGTTGCCGCTCGGGACGACGCTACAAGGCGCGGAAGTTTTTACGATGGACTCCAAAGCTGGGGTTTTGGATTATGCAAAAATAATTACCTCCGAAGACGGGGGTGGGATTCGTGTTTTGCTCGGTCTACCCTACGA
>Ga0206856_10087_pt1 | contig 33831 bp, 23 predicted proteins | sample Alteio_BWOrgCont_48_FD_152630 | JGI IMG/M metagenome (GOLD analysis project Ga0206856, IMG submission 152630) | Enriched cells from forest soil in Barre Woods Harvard Forest LTER site, Petersham, Massachusetts, United States -... | ecosystem: Environmental > Terrestrial > Soil > Temperate forest >...
TCAACCCTGTCTCGGCTTGCAATATTTGTGAGTATAAGACCACCGTCTCGCGGATTCTTCCGTCCAGAAAATATCAGGAGCCCTTCCGAATACTTTCGATCCAGGAAGTCGCCGTGTTCTTCAAGAAAGCGATCTATCTCCCTTAGGTCCTTTTTGTACGTTAGCTCAATTAAAAACATCCTACCCCCGTCGGTCATATGCTAGTGCAATCGAGTCGTCGTTTCAAGCGACCGAATTTCTAAAAAAATGAACATTAGTTTGCCAAATATGGGGTACCTTGCCCAACTCATATCTGGCTGGACAACAGGATTCGGTCCCGGTTTAATGGGTTAAATGGTTTTTACAACGGCAAGTCCCGCATCGTTGTTTGCTTTCGCGGCACTCCTCATTTTGATTCTCGCGGCGTTGTTTTTTGGAACGCACTTCGCTGCTCCTAAACAAACGTCGAAGACGATTGTTCTTGTCACGATTTGGCTCGGCATCAGTACTTTCGTTGTCGAAAGTGGGATTCTTCGTTCGCACCCGATGCCGCTGGTACCGCTGTTCTTTTTATTGATGAACGCGGCAGCGGTAGTATTTTCGTTTTCCCCACTGGGACGCAACCTCGCTATCGGGTTGCCTCTTCAGGCGCTTGTGGGATTTCAGGGGTTTCGTTTGTTTCTGGAACTCATTTTACACTCATGGGCCGAGCAAGGCACAATACCCACGACCATGACTTGGAATGGTCAGAATTTCGATATCGTGAGTGGTATCGCGGCACTTGTACTGGCAACGTTTGCAGCTCGATGGAAAGTCGCGGCGTGGGTAGCTAACTTGCTTGGGATCGTTCTTCTTTTGAACGTCATACGTGTTGTGGTGCTTTCTTCGCCGCTTCCATTCGCGTGGAAGGTTGATCCGCCCTTGCAATTGATCTTTTATTTTCCATATTTTTTAATTGTCCCAGTATGTATCGGTGGCGCACTTGCGGGGCACATCCTTTTGACTCGAGCACTGCTCTTGAAACAGAACACGTCGGCGAGCGGATAGCACCTCTAACAGTCATTGGATGTTATTGGGTGTCATTGGGTTTCAGGGGATGTCCAGTCTTGAAGCGTCTCGGGGTTTGAGTGACCTCGGAAAAACGTCTAATCGTTAGTCAGTTCGAAGTATTCGCTTCAATAGTCGATAAACTGTGTCGACGCGGCCACATTGTCCCTTTTGGGTTGCCGAGTTATTATTATGCTTGGCGTCATTATTGGGTTTCAAGATTGGCGATCTGATAGCGGCGCGAAACTGAAAGCAGAACGTATATGCGGCCTAAGTGGCAAGAAACGAGAACTTCGCGTTTTCAATATCTTTGCGGATTTGTGCTCACGGCTTTTACAAGCCTGTGCCTGCTTGCGTGCGATCCGACAGAAAATAATGCCGCAAAATTTGATGCTTTCAACACGGGGCAATCGTTCGGCGTGGATGGTGCTGCGATTACGCCTACGACGATCAATCCACCCGTGATTGTTTTCCCGACCAGCGCGACCATTATTAACCAAGCACTCAGTGCCGCTAATTTTCCAGTCTTCGGGTCGTGCGATTCGACGGGAGCAAATTCGGGAGTCGCCGTTTTTGTGGATGGGCAACCTGCCGCCGGGCAGACTGTCGGAACTTGCAACGGCAACAACTGGTCTGTCGCTATTGATACGACTTCGCTCACGAGCGGTTCACATGCTTTCGCTGTAGCACTCAACTCGGCAACGGACAATCGCTCGAGCCTGAAATCGACTGCCGTCGCCGTCACTCAAGATGTCACACCACCGACGGTGGCATTTACAAATACTTTCCCGACTCAGCTCCAAGGTGGACAAACACTGAACCTCACATTTAGTGCAACGGATTCTCAGACGGGGATTGCATCACTCAAACTGGATTGGGCGGCCGATGGAGTTTCGTTTTCTCCGGTGAGCACGCTTTCGAATTCTGCGACGTCGTTTAGTTATTTGGTTCCTTCTTCAAACGTCGGTGCCGCTAGGCTCAGACTCACGGCTACCGACGGAGCAGGCAATACCCAAACGGCACTGAGTCCCGCAATGTCTGATGTCACGAGTGGGGTGACGCTTGTCTCGGTGGGCTCGTCCTCATATCTTGCAGGCGGATCGACGGCCAGTATCACCTGGAACACGAGTGGGATTGCGCTCGCATCGACGCCGATCAATCTTTATTATTCCACTGACGGTGGAACGACGTGGACAGAGATTGCCACCCATCTCGCAGACTCGGGCTCCTACGCTTGGTCGGTTCCGACGATTAACTCGAGCACCGTGAAAGTCAAAGTCACTGCCGCCGATACGAGTGGAGATATTTTTTCTTCGATCTCGGCCACGGATTGCAGCATCGACAGCACGCCTCCCACTGTTTTGGGTGTAGCCGTTCAGAGTAGTCTCTCGGTGAATGTGTACTTTAGCGAGGCGTTGATCTCGTCAGGGGCTCTGACCCCAGCGAATTATTCGATCTCAGGCTCTGGGAAAGGAACACTCGCAGCCAATCCGACTTCCGTGACTTACGGAGGAGGCAATCTCTACAACCTGACTTGGTCGAGCGGTAATATGTACAACGGTGGCGATATCGTCGTGAATGTCTCGAACGCGACGGATCTAGCCGGAAACGTGATCAACTCAACTTACACGCAAGTGGGGGGTGCGATCGGAATCCTACCCATCGTGACAGGACTCACAAACTACTCAACCCCAGTGACCAGTCAGACTTGGAACTGGGGATGTTCAGAGTCTTCATGCACTTATCGTTATGCGGTGGATTTGAGCTCCTCGTGGACAGCGACGGGTACGTTTTCGTCGACCGTCACGGCCTCTCAAAGCACGGGTACGGGAACTTATTATCTCCATGTGCAGGCTCAAGATGCTGCCGGCAATCTCTCGGTCTACACGAGTGTTTCGAGTGTTTTAAATAATTCGCCGCCGCCGGCTCCAAGTTCGATCGCGCTCGTCAACCCCGCTTCGTCTCCAAGCAATGTGCAGACTCCGACGTTTCTCGTGAGTGGAGTGACTTCGGGATACACGATCACACTTCATGATGGGGATAGTTCGTGCGGGGCGAGTAGCGCCGTGGGTTCTGGCGCCGCGAGCGCTACGACGATTTCGTTGACGAGCTATACTCTCGCACAAGCCACTCATACGATCACCGCGCAAGCGACCGATACGTTGGGCAACACGGTTTGTAGTTCAGCAAGCTATACCTACGTCGTGGATTTAAGTCTACCGTACTTGACGTCGGTCTCAGTACAGAGTGGGACGACGATTGATGTGACGTTCAACACGGCGATGGGCACGGGAGTGACGACGGCCACGAATTACACGATATCAGGCAGCGGCCAAGGCTCCTTCGCCTCCAATCCCTCGACAGTGTCGCTGGTTTCGGGCAATACCTACGCACTCGTTTGGTCATCAGGCAATATGTTTCAAGGTGGGAACGTCGTGATCCACGCGGTCACCGCACTCGACACTGCCGGCAATGCTGTGAACTCGACTTATACTCAAGTCGGAGGTGCGATTCAGAATTATCCGACTTTGAGTTTTACAGCTCCGACCGTCTCCAATGTGATCACGTCGTCCAATGAGAGTAGTATTCTGGTCGAGGGCTCTTGCACGACCAATGGGCAAGCAGTCACGATCGTCGCGGCTATTAGCTCTTACACAGTGACGGCGACACCGACTTGTTACACGGCAAACGCCAATCAGTTTTCGACGACGATGAATTTAACTTCGCTGTCGGATGGAACGGTAACGTTTAGTGCGTCTGAAGGAGATGGCTCCGGCAATGTTGGGCATGCTTCTAGCGTATCGGTATTGAAACAAGCGATGCCTCCCAACGCAGCAACTGGGCTTGCGTGGAGTCCTGTGGGTCCGACGACCACGACGACGGTTGCTGCAACTTGGACGGTTTCTTCCTCTGCGAGCTTGAGCGATCAGCAGATTCAGCTTTATACGGGTTCGACGTGTGGTGCGACTTCGGGCTCCCCCATTGATCTGAGTTCCGCCACAAAATCCTCCTATAGCTTCACACCGGGAGATGGTGTTTATAGCTTTAAGCTCACGAGTTCTGACGTATACAGCAATTCCTCGATCACCGCTTGTTCTCCAGGCATCGTCATCGACACGACCGCACCGACAACACCCTCGCTCGCGTTATCAACGCCCACGAACGGAACGACTTCGGCGTACTCACTGGCAACCGTCACCGGTACTTCGGGCTCGGATGCGGGCTCAACGTCTGCTGGCACGAACGTCACCGTCTCACTCTATCTCAATGACAGCACTTGCTCGGCTACGAGCATCGTCGGTGCAGTGACGATCGCTCCGAGTACCGCGTTTACGCTCACGACTTCCACTCTCGGAAACTCCGGAGATGGACTGAAGACACTTTATTACAAAACATCTGATGCTTTAAATAATGCCACCACCTGCGCCTCTGCAAGTCTCAGCTACACGTTCCAGGCGAATCCCAACATCTCGTTTGTGAATATGGGTACGACCATCCAGGAAAGCGGCACCCAGGTCGGAACTCCTCTTCAAATTCAGCGCGACGAATGCGGTATTCAATCCACCGTCACTATTACAACCAGTGACGTGAGCGCGTTCAGCGGTACGAATTATTATTCGGTCACAGCGGGATACACGTTTGCCGCAAATAACTGTAGTTCGACGATCACGATACCGGCCAGCATCTTTAGCGTGACAAACGACGGCGTCGAGACGGGAGATCTGTTTTTCCGTGTCGGGATCTACACGGTTACGGGTGGCGTGGCTTATTCCATGAACCAAGCGGCGCAGGTGAATATCGTGGATACGTCTTATCCAGGAGACTTCATGTTCGCGCAACCACTCTGGACGGTAGCCGATAACGGGGGAGCGATTACGATCACCGCTCAGCGCGGAGGCAGCACAGCTGCTGCAGCAACGGTGGTTGCCCAAACCACCGATGGCAGCGCGGTTTCCGGTACCGATTATACCGGTGGCAGCTACACGATTTCGTTTGCGGCGAGTGCGGCTGAAGAAACTTTCACCATCCCCGTCACCAGCTATACGACCACGGGCGCGAATAAATCCTTTTTGCTGCGACTGGTTTCTCCGTCCACCGGAACGAATGTTCGACCTTTCTCCGTTGCGAAAGTTCGAATCATGAATCACAACGGGGATGGCAACACTTGTACTTACACTGCCACTCCGTTTGGTGGTGGTGCAGGTACATCCGGCTCGCCGTACTTGATTTGTACGAAGACTCAGTGGGAGGCCGTCAACTCCTACGCCACGAGTAACTTCTTACAGGAGGCAGATATCACGGCTGATAGCTCGCTCGTCCCGGCCGTTAGCATTACCGGGAACATCAATGGCAATGAGTATATGATCGAAAACTTCCGCTTCAATGGCAGCAACAGTTATCCGTCGCTGCTGGGTGTAATCGGAAGTACCTCCGCCTATACTGTCGCGACGTCCATCAGTGCGTTCAATCTAGTGAACGCAAGTGTCATCGCTACCAATTCGATTACGGTGGGCGGGCTCTTCGCGCAAACCAACACTTACCCACAGAACTTGAGCAACATTCTCGTCAGCGGATATGTAAAAGGCATTGCCGGCGGTTTGGGTTCTGGATTGCTGGCCGGAGAATATGGGGCGAGCGGCGTGTCGACACTATCGGCCTCGAACGTCGCCACTGTGGGGACAGCAAGTATAGCAGCGTCTGTTCCCGCTAGCGGCATGATCGGCGAACTCTCGTCAACGGTTGGAGCAGTTTTTAACCTCTCTCATCTCTACGCCGGTGTGAATGTCCCTGCCGGCACAGCCGTCGGCGGCGTGATCGGCTCTTTGAGTATCACCGCCGGTACGTTGACTTTGAGCGACGGCGATAACCGGGGATACTTGAACTCAGCAGCCGCCGGCGTGGGTGGAATCGTGGGTAAGGACTTCGGGACTACCGCTGCGGGCGGAGTGACGTATTCGAATTGTGCGAATTACGCTTACATCAATGGCGCAGGCAATGTCGGCGGCATTGTCGGCTTGCAAACCGCTACCACAACAGACCTGATCACGGACACCACCAACTACGGCACTATCAAGAGCACCGGCGCAGACGTCGGCGGCATCGTCGGCGAAGTCACTCTTGCCACCGCGTCCGGAGTCGCGCAGATTTCAAACGTGACAAACACGGCGGCAATTTCGATGGCGGGTGCGTATGCTCAGATTGGTGGGATTATCGGATTCGTTACGGCGACGGCAAGCATCACCTCACTCCAAATCTCCGGCGCGAAAAATTCGGGCTTAGTCGCGAGCGGGGCAAACAATGTTGGAGGCATTCTCGGGTATTTCAACACGAGTGGTGCAGCCACCGGGATCACTCTCACCATCGTCTCGTCCAGCAATTCTGGTTTAATCGCGGGAGGCCAATACGTTGGCGGAGCGGTCGGTAATGTGGATTTCAACAACACGGGAACTTTGCCCACAAATAATATTGCGACTTTTACGGGTGTTTCGAATACTGGGACGATTGCCACTTATTCCACCACTGGTACAAGACAGTACTATGGTGGATTGTTCGGCCAGCTTACTTCTCAAAGTACGACCGCCGATGTGGCCTTCTCAATCATCGGCTGTTCGAGTACGACGGGAACGGTCGGTTACGGCTACAATTACACCTCTAGTACGTGGACCGCTGGAGGACTCATTGGTGAGTTCGCCACAAATGGCGGTAACAATAACACGAGTCTGATCTCTGGATCGTATTCTTCGAATTCGATCTCGGCGTATGAAAACGGCGGAGGTCTGGTCGGTCTCACCTCTCAAGGTACGGGAACTAGTACCCTCGTTTTCTTAAACGACTACTACACGGGGGCCAATGCGGGTTACCACCAGAGCGGTGGTTTGATTGCTCAGGTCCAGAATCCGGGTGGGACATTCTCGATCATTCATTCCTATAGCACGGGCAATGTTGCCGGCGGCTGTGGTTACAACGGGGGATTGATCGGCCTCCTCACAGTGGGTGGTTCGCCAGGAGGCGTCTCCATTCTCGACTCGTACTCTACGGGCGAAGCCTACGGTTTGTGTGGTGCAAACGGCGCTGGGGGAATGATCGGAACGTTGGAATTCGCCAGCTCGACCGACACGGTCACCATTCAAGACAGTTACTCTACGGGAACGGTTAAGAATAATGGCGCAGCAGCGGGCGGAATCATCGGTAACACCTACACCAACGTCGCATCAGCCAGTGGCACGATTAATCTCACGCGAGTCTACACCACAAGCTATGTCACTTACACAGGGGCTGGCGCGACCAATCTCGGCGGATTCATCGGAGAGACTACGGGTGGGATCACTGTCAACACAACCGACTCGTTCTGGGACTCGACCATCAATCCCAATCTCCCCACTGATGGCAATCAACTCAGCACGACCACACTTCATACTTCGACTCCGTATACCAACGCGGGTTGGACATTCGGTGGTTCGAGTCCGTGGGCGACATTCGTCAATGGCGCGTTCCCGACCTTACAATGACTTCGCGAGATTCATGGGCGGAAGTGTGTCTTTTTTTGACCCAATTCGTCTCTTTACAGGCGTTTAGTTCTTGGACAGTCTTTTAGAGATTTTGTCGGATTTTTTTCTATAAACTATGTGTAACTACCTGAAACCAGATCTGGATTTGTGGACTCCGGGTTTTTATTCGACTTGGTACGTCCGCTGCAATGAAAAGACTCCATAAGGAGTCTTTTCACATGATGAAGATGAAGTATTTGTCGGTGTTAGCGGTAGTTTTTGTGAGTTCTGTTGCATCGGCAGGTACGGAAAAGTACACCTACCTCGATTATGACAAGAGCGTGCAGACCGTCACGATCGAACAAGGTAGGACGTTCCTCCATCCTTTGAGCGGGGTGAATGAGATTATACTTTCTGGTTTTGAGAAGCCTATCGATATCACCATAGATGACAGTAGTGAACTGGGCGCGGAGCTCCCACAAGATGTAGCGATTCACTCTCTTGGCAATAAAGAAGTGGTTCTTGAAGCCGTTGAGATCTCGAAAGATAGCTCTGGCGTCGCGGAAGTGCGCGCGAATTTGGATCAAATGAAGCAGGATGGTAGCATCGAATCCTCGGGCGAGGAGATCTGCCCGGCCCAAGCAAGTCGCATTCTAACCATTGCGATTCGTGATCTCGGAGCGTTGAGCTATTGCCTGGTTAAGTCTAAATAATAACAAGAACTCCTCGATAGTGGGGAATCAAGTAGCAAGGGTAGGCGGTTTCAAAAATTTTTAAATTAACCAATCTTCGATGGGTTCCGGATTTTTCCAGCGAGGCTCGGGAGTGCCGAGCCCAGTTTGATTTTGAAGAGTAGTTCTTGAATGAGGACGAGAGCGGTTCCGACCGCGGCGCCTGGTCCGACATGACCGTAGAGGACATGTTCCCAGGACGAACTGTCACAATGAAACCCTAGCATTACTGTCGATGAAACGCCGGCCGCAAACGAGATCAGGACGCGCCAACGCCGCGAGGGGATCGACGAAAACCCGAAGGCGAATAAAATCAGCCAAGCACCGAGGACAACCGCGGAGACGGAACCTTTTGTGAAACAGCGCAAGCTCTCTTGCCAGAAGATCGCCTGAGACGGATACGACGTTCGAACTCCAATCGGGAAGACCACTCGGTCGATCGCAAGAATCATCGCGCAAACGAGTCCCCATCTTGACCATCTCCATGTCGTGAACGAAGAAAAAAGGCGTCCGTAGCTCGCCGAGATGACGACGCCAAGAAGCACCGCTGCCACTAAGTTGGGGATCAGTATTCGGGGTGTGAATACACCGTCCAACCCGTCTCTCAAACCCACACCCAGAGCGATGGGGATCAAGACTGCGCCGATCGATGCGAGGATTCGTGTAATACTTCGATTTGCGCTCCCACGCTTTACGTCTTTTTCGATGAATTCGATGGCGTCCATTTTCATTTCCCCTGCAACCATTGTTCTAAAATCAAGGCGGCCAAAAATCCGAGCAGGCCTCTCAGCTCTTGATAAGCTCGGTGAGCCCGGAGCTTGGTCGCCCCCTCTGTGAGCGAAAGCGCCTCTGCGATCTCGGCCATGCTGAGGCCCTCCACTTCATAAAGGTATACGATCGAGCGCTCAATTGGTTTCAACTGAAGAAGGGCCTGGTTTAAGTCCGCGTGAAGCAAGGTCTTTTGCTCAGGGCTCAGGAGCTCTGAAGGGACGGACTCCAGTTCGCTGGCTCTCGCGGGATCTTCGGTCCCCGAGCGTCGCTCCAGGTGTTCGTTGTCCACAGCGTTCCCCCGCCAATGATCAATCAGCGAGCGGGACGCAATCGTGAAAACCCAAGTTTTGAGCGACTGTTCGGGATCGTAACGGTCCCGAGCGAAGTGGATTTTAAGCAGCGTCGTCTGAACCATATCGTCCGCGTCAGCTCCGGCTCCCATTCTCACATAAAAATATCCCTTGAGAACTCGTGTGATGTCTTCGAATAATCGGCGCGTGGCTACGGCATCGGAATTTAAATAGGAATTAAATAAAATACCCAGTGCTGCCCAGTCAGCTGGTTTTCGATTGGATTCGGAAGCCATGACGTAAGTTTACGGGGTGTTGGCTCTGAAGAAAAGGGTCTTTGTGAGTTTTGTACTGAGATGAAACCTATCGACGATCCCGAGGTGAATCTGGACGATGTTTCAAGTCTGTCGGAGGATCTCAACATCATTCGATTCGTTGGAGTTCAGACGCGAACGAAAGCTACACGGGTTCAATGGCCGAGATCACTCCTGGAAAACAGATTCGTATCTTGCATTCGCATTCAGATGCAGTGATTTTTGTTATTTGTTTATAAAATAACAAGATAGTTAAAATCGATTTTTCAAATAACTGAAAAGCAGGTAATTCCTCTTTCAACAAACAGGGCATCGGCCCTCAAAAATAAATGAGGAAAATAAAATGAAAATGCTTATTTCAGTACTATTATTCACCGTTCCCGTTACATCATTTGCAGGTAACCTAGGGAGCGGCTCTCTTGATAACGCTGACGTCTTGGATTTGGCGTCGAAGGCCTCTGTGAACGTGCCCTGCGCTAGTGAGATTCTCTCTCAAACGACACGTGAGTGTAATGCGGAATCAAAAGCCCGCGAGCAGGGAGATCGTGAGCACGAGTGCTTCTATAGCTACGACCTCAGCGGTGTGGAGGATGGTATTTTGAATATCACTTTTACAACAGGTGACGCGGACGAATGGAACTATTCCGTCTATCTGAATCACGAAGCGGCTTCTAGCTCGTGCGATTTCACCATTCGTTCACAAAACTAATGGACTCGGGTTCGTGGAGTATTTGTTCTTGCCCAAAAAAAATGCCACCTGTAGGCTTTCGGGATCATGAGATTTTCGAAATCCAACCGGCTATCGATTCGGTACACTTTTGTCGCATTTTTGACAGTCCTGATGCATTCGAGTGCATGGGGCGACGCCCCCGTGCCCCGGCCGGCAGCGAGTGTGACGCCTACAAATCGTGTCGCAAGTGTCTTTGTGTCTCAGGATTTTATCAACGAACAGATCGCAGCTCATTCAAAAAGTCCGTTGGTCAAAGACTTGAAAGTTTCGTTAGATCCAAAGGGTGGGAAGATCATCCTGCACGGCAGAATTCTGGTTCCGACTGAAGAAATGCGTGCGATGAAATTAGATCCCAAGCTCGGCGCGTATCGCTTCCAGTTGACGATCAAGCCCGAGACCACCAAAGGTGGGCACTTGATTTTGGATTTCCCGCTTTCGGAGACTTATTTTTACCCTGCGGATTCTGACGATCCCAAAAACGATCGAGTGATTATCCCAGTTCAATTATTGTCCTTGGCTTTGGCTTCTGTTCGAGGATACATGGCTGCACTTTCGGGAGACTTTTCGGGATTCGATCAGCGGACCGAAAAATATAAGGCGCTCATCAAAGCGTTGGATCGGGCGATCGGCGAGGAAAAAAATCAGGACGCGCTCGATGACCTCAAAAATCAGCGAGAATCTCTCCGGATACAACTTGAAGCGGTACCGATCGAGCGCAAACAATTGCAAGCCGTCTCGAAGGAAGTGGAACATATCCTGGGTTTTACAGGTGAGAAAGAGCTCAATCTCAACGAAGAGCTGGCCGCCAAAAAGAATGCGCTTGTGTTGAAGATTAAGCTTTCGCAGTTGGCGCCCTTTCTGAAGGGTGTGGAGTTGGGCGGGGTTCGTTTGATTCTCGATAAAAAAGATGGGAACGGTGAGAACTACATGGCCGTGGACATCAATTCGGAACTGGAGGGTGTAATCCTTCCTCCCGCAGTCAAGCAGCCTTCGAATCGACCTCCGATGAAGTTTGCCCCGTCCCTGATCATGCGACTCAATCAGTCTTTGTTTGAGAGCGAAGCTGTGGTGGACGGCGAAAAAAAGGAAATCGGCGCGAAGATCACGGATCTAGAGATGGCTCTACGGGACGACGGGCTCCACGTTGCCGGGAAGTATCATGCCTTGTTGTTCCATATTCCGTTTGATACGGCAGTGGATTTTGTCACTACGGGACTTGATCAGTTTGAGGTGCGAGTGCGTAAGATCGATATCGCAGGGATCAATCTTGAGTTTTTGTCGGGATTTGTTCTTGAGATGTTGCAAAAAAAGCTCGATCGAGCCCTAGCGGGGATCTGCAAGTTTAAGTATGTTGGCGAAGAGAAGGACGGATCTCGCGCTCTTCAAGTCAATGTGGAGCCCAAGGCTTTGGTGCCGGCTTTTCCGGAGCTTCATCTCGTCGCCGTGGATGTTCGCGATGGGGAGTTTTTACTTAAAATCGGTAAACAGTAACGCGGCGAAAGTCGACATCTAATATAAAGAGGAACTATGAGTAAAATTGAAATTAAAACGACCGACGGTGTTTGCCCGAGTTACGTCTATCGTCCTTCGGGGCACGGCCCGTGGCCGGCGGCTCTCGTATTCATGGATGGGATTGGCATTCGCCCCGCGATGCTCGAAGTCGGTGAACGTCTCGCGACTCACGGTTATTTTGTTTTGCTCCCGGATTTGTTTTATCGTTCCGGGCCGTATGAGCCGATGGATCCAAAGACGTTATTTTCGGATCCTGAAAAGCGCAAAGTGTTGATGGAAAAGTTTTTTGCAAAAGCGACGCCTGCGAACATTATGTCTGATACGAAGTTTTTTCTAGACTACCTTGCTGCGCAGTCTGACGTGAGACCCGGTGCTATCGGCACGACCGGCTACTGCATGGGAGGCTTTATGTCGGTGACAGCGGCGGGCACTTTCCCGGATCGCATCGCCGCAGCGGCCTCCTACCATGCGGGGAGGCTTGCAACCGATGATCCTGCGAGTCCACACTTGCTTGCCTCTAAGATCAAGTCTCGTGTTTATATTGCAGGGGCGATTGAGGATCAGTCCTTCCCCGACGATATGAAGGCTCGGCTAGAAGAGGCGCTGACTCATGCTCGAGTGGATCATAAGATTGAAACCTATCCCGCTAAGCACGGCTGGGTGTTTCGCGATACGCCTGCGTATGACGAGCCTGCATCTGAGCGGCATTGGCAGTCGTTGCTTGAGCTATTTGACGCGAAACTCAAGCGCTCGCAGTAGAGACAGGGACGTACGTCAATTCTCTGACATTCAGATCTCGGTCCGATTGACCGACGCGTAAAGGATGAGATTTTTTTCGATCCAAAAGTGCGCTGTTTTTTCCCTGATTGCGGCCATGTGGGCAGTCTGCGCGTGGGCTGACAATCAACCTTTGCGTGACCTGTCCGGGTTAGCGAACCCGAAACCAGAGCAGATGGTGCGGGCGACGTCGGCTCGAGTGATCTTAGCTGACTACGAATTGATCCAGGAAGACTTCCCCGAGACTCGAGTGATGAGTCACTCTGAGATCGATCAGTGGCTTCTTCATCAGACGGCGTTTGTGTCAAAGGGGCAAGCGGCACAAGAAGACGTAAATACCAAAATACCGACGTCTTCTGAGGAGCGAGTAGCATACCGTCCAAAAGAATATGGACGAGGAGTCGTGTTTGAGATCGGCAAATCCGGATTGATTGATGTCAAAGGAGTGGGGGCCCTCTATCCGATGTTGGGGGACCACAGCAATGGCCTTTTGTCCCTCGGTGAGTCGATTCGAGAATTCGCGTACGAAAAACTCGTCCGTAAAATTTTTAAACACAGTAAAAGTCGATTCGCTACAGTTCGAACTTACGCCGTCACAGATCTTGGTTTTGATATCAAGAATAAGGACGGAACATTGTCACGAGCGGGCTCAGTTTTAAGGCAAGGGAACAAGCGGAGTAAGGGCTTTTTATCGCTACTTGACGATCAACGAGCGTTGAGGATTGAAAAGTTACTTCGTCGGTACGGCGTCACTTCGGCGGGAGCTCATCGCAACGAGTGGCCTTATGAATGGCTTAACGTACAAGGTACGAGGGACGCAGCGGTCATCGATTTTGGTGGATTTTTGACCGTCGATAAATTCGAAAAACCCTTGGTTCACCCTTTTCAAAATATGACTCTCTCGCCTCCTCTGGTGAGTGCCGCCGAAGTCAAGGCGCTACAGCCTGATCCTTTGATCCGCGTTCCCCTTGAAACCTGGGGGTCCACGATCACGGGCAACGCAGATCCGGCATTTGATAATCCATCGGTTTGGTCGCACCAGCTTGTGGAGGGCCTCCGCAACGGTACCGCCACACGGGCAGATGTTGAACAGCATCTTCGCAATTTACTGGAACCCGTTGATCGAATCTTTGCCGCGCATCCGGTCGCTGATCCTATTGAGAAATTCGATTCTAAATCGGAATGCTTAATCGGAATCACGGGTGTTTTAAGCCCTAAATAGGCTCTAGAGTTATCTATTTGCGTCCCAAGTTAAACCGATGCACACTAGAATAGATGATGAGCACACGTCACCCACTTGCGAGTTTTCCGGTTTTTGCAATCACTCTGCTGCTGTTTTCGGCTACAGCGTTGAGCTGTCCCAAAGACAGCGTTCCGACTTCGATGTCCTTTATTCAAACGACACAAGGAGCGGTGCCAGTTGCTGGGGGACGGGTTGCTTATAATTTCGTGGGTTGTAGAACTCTGATAGCAACGGAACAAGATGCGCATTTTGGAAGTGCGGCCTGGGTGCGCACATACACGTTTGATGGGAATGTGAGTTCGACTCAAGGACAGCCAGTTCATGTGCCACGGAAGACTGACGTATTCGAAGTTTCCCGCCCAGGGAGATTTGGTTGGCTTTTCTGACGACACTTCTCAAATCGAATTTGAAGGACATTTTTACGACAGAGGTCTCGTGACCATTCGAGATTTGAAAAAACATACTTCAATCACCGCTGTGACTTCTCAATATCCGAGCGACTTTGAAGCCGATCGCCCAATCTCGGAGTCTGCACGGGCCGACAAATTGGATGCGAATAAGGCGGAAGCAGCGGAAGTACTCGGAAAACCTGGCTCTGTCCCAGCTCAGGGTGGTCAGGACGCGAAGTAGTTGAGTGTCGGGCCGATTCGCAAATTGACGTAGATCTAGAGACGGCCTATCCTGTCTCCGATGCAAAGCAATGAAGCGCTTGTGAACGCGCTCCAAAAGAATTTTGGGTTCTCGAGATTTCGTCCTCATCAGGAAGAAGTCTGCGGCGCGGCTGCGCAGGGGGATGATCTTCTTTTAGTGATGCCCACCGGAGCGGGCAAGTCTCTTTGTTATCAGTTACCGGGCCTCGTGCGCGGCGGAACGACTGTGGTGATCAGTCCGTTGATTGCATTGATGGACGATCAGGCCTCCAAACTTCGTGCGCTTGGGCTCAGGGCAGAGGCTTTGCATTCGGGGCGGGATCGAGATGTTTCTCGGCAAATTTGTCGGGATTATTTGATGGGCACTTTGCATTTTTTATTTATCGCGCCGGAACGGCTTTCGGTTCCCGGGTTTCCAGAGATGCTTCTCAAGCGGCGGCCTTCGCTGATTGCGGTGGATGAGGCTCATTGCATCTCTCAGTGGGGGCATGATTTTCGCCCGGATTATCGGATGCTCAAAGATCGACTGCCTTTGTTTCGTCCGACGCCAGTGGTGGCGCTCACGGCAACGGCGACCGCGCAAGTTCAGGGAGATATCGTCGAACAATTGGGGATTCTGAACGCGAGGCGGTTTATTCACGGGTTTCGGCGTTCCAACCTTGGGATCGAAATCGTCAGACTCGGTCGCGATCAGCGTAACGATGCTGTGCAGTCGCTCTTGCGTGCATCCGATCGACGCCCCGCGATTGTTTACACTCCGACTCGAAACGATGCGGAGACGCTCGCGACAAAATTGAATCGCTCTTATCCCTCGGCGGCTTATCATGCTGGGTTAGATGCCGCAAAACGGGAAAAAATTCAGAATCTTTTTTTGAACGGGAAACTTGAAGTGATCATCGCCACCGTCGCGTTTGGGATGGGGATCGACAAGGCCGATGTGCGAACGGTGATACACACTTCACTGCCCGGAAGTGTGGAGAGTTACTACCAGGAGATTGGGCGAGCGGGACGTGACGGGTTACCGTCTCGAGCCGTGCTTTTACAATCGGACGAAGATAGTGCGAGGCACGCGTATTTTTTTAAGCGTGACTATCCAGAAGTCAGTCTACTTGCTCAAGTGGTTTCGAAATTAAAGTCCACCCCACGCACGCGTGAAGAACTATGGAACACTCTCGTAGATTCGCTAGATTCGACGGAGTTCGAGGCGGCTCTCAAGCAACTCAAAATACATGGCGGGATTCGCGTCAATGGATTTGGTCCGATTGAGACTGGAGACCCCGCGTGGAGAGATCGGTATCTAGCCCAGCGAAAACATAAATTATCTTTATGTAGTCAGATGGATCGTTTTGCCGAGAGCCGGGGCTGTCGGATGATCGAGTTGATTCGTTATTTTGGTGATACGCAGGACATGGGTCGGCCTTGCGGAGTGTGTGATATCTGTGCGCCTCGGGCCCGACTCATGACTCAATCGACGTCGAAGTTCAAATCTTTCCCAAAGCGGCCACCGGTTGTGCGAAAGCGTTCAAAATCGGGACGACGCTCGCGAGTGGTAAAATCAAAAAAATAGGGTACGCAGTCGACGTATCGGCTACGCACCCTCGCATTAACTCGAATTCAGACCCAGATTAATTCTGTTGAATGAAAGAGCAGGTATAGTGACTCGTTCCAAAAACGCGATCGATCACGAGGTTCGGACCGTTCAGGGTCATCGTTCCAGTGTCAGACATCTGAGCAGGGGCTTTGCTACCGACGCGGAGAATGGCAGATTCTGTCATATTCAGAGCGCTCTTGTCCGCGTTCCAATCGATCGTTGAGGTTCCGCCCACCGATAGAGTGGTACCGTCGGCGCTGATCTGGCCGGAGTCGGATTCAGTTTTCAATCCACCGATGATGGCAAAGGTTCCACCCATTTCAATCGCTTCGCAACCGTGTTGATGAATCGCAAGCGTGATCTGTTGAGGAGCACCGTTACCCGTCGGGCATGAGCCCACCCAAGTGCCTTCGAAACTGGCGCAGTTATCGTCTGTTGGGGTTGGGAGAGAGTCGAGCATTTTCGCCTTCAGTGACGGCAAGCCTGGGAGTGCGAAAGCAGGAACAGCAGCGAAAAGTGTAACCATGAGAACGGGAAGAATAGCAAATTTCATAAGGCTCCTTCATTGTGGCATAGAGTTTAGTTGATTCAAGGCTCAATCTTAAGTTTCAATTTTGTGAGATGCAAGACGCGTAGGGCCGTGGAGGGAGTTTGTTTAAAGCTCAAACTCATAACTCACTTCGACGAGCGTTTGTCCGCCGATGACGACTTCTTTTTCTGCCGCGCTGAGCTTGCCACCTTGTTTTGCGTAAAAGGCGCGACCGATTTGGTTATCTTTTAGTACCCAAACTGCGAATCGATGCAGGCCGCGAGTTTTGAGCTCCGAGCTGAAGTGTCCAAGTAGCGCCGCGCCAACGCCGGACCGCATTCTGGCGGGATCGACGTAGATCGCCCACAGTTCGGAGTCGCAATCGGGGAGCAGGTCTTTCGACCGGTTTTCGAGTCCGCAGACGTAGCCTAAGATGCCTTCGTCATTTTCGCCTTCGGCGACAAACCTCAGGATCAGCGTGGGTTGAGACTCGAGGCCTCGTCGCCAGTTGATTTCGCGTTGTTCGCTGTCAAAGGCTTGGAGAAATGCATCGTTAACGATCCCTGCATAAGCACGTTGCCAGGCGCGGACATTGATCGCTGCGACTTGGTGAGCGTCGGGTATCAACATGGGTCGGATGAGCATGGCGTGAAAATATGCAAGCCGTGAGCGTTTGTCAAATAGCGGCGCGGTATCGGCTTCAAGTCTCTATCCTGTCTTCATCGGGTTTTCTTTAAATACCTTTGCCCCACGTATTTCTAGTGAAATTTAGTAAAAACGTGATACAAACAACCCGTGCCCCCACGTCAATTCTCCTTCCTCCCCAAAACGCCACTCGAACATGGGGGAGCGCTACGCAAAGGCCGTCGCAAGATCGCGCGTCCCCTGGATCCCAAGCGTGCGGTGCATTTGGTGATGAGATCCACCTTTGCACGTGGCGAGAGATCGATGCTCCATCGCAAGTACAAGGCCTACATCCACGTCATGATCGAGGATGCGGCCGAAGCCCACGGCGTGAGGATCTATCGTTATTCAAATGTGGGCAATCACCTGCACTTTTTGCTCAAATTCAAAACGCGCGCGGGTTTTCGAGCTTTCACCCGCCAGATCGCCGGGGCAATCGCCATGATGATCACGGGCGCGCGAAAAGGCGACTCTCTCTCAAAACCTTTTTGGGACTTGCTACCGTACACTCGGATCGTGAGTTGGGGGAGAGAGTTTGAAACGCTCAAAACCTACCTGATTCGTAATTTGCTCGAAGGCTACGGGATCCCGAACCGTCATTTCAAGATGACGGGATTCGCAGGACGGGGGAGTTGAGCACTGAATTCTGCGGGATATTATGGAATCTTTTTTCGCTCAGGATGAAGGAGGTAGTAGATCTCCAAAATATTCGGGGAAGCGCGATCCTTCAGGTACTGTATCGCACCGTCATCGAGGGTTCCGAAAATCTGATCTAAGGTCGAACGGAGCTGGGGTTTTATTCGATCCCCCGCTGGTGGCGCGCGGTGTTCGATGTAGACCTCTTGCCCGACCCCATAATTCCCGCCTATATCGAAGATAGCATTGCGATCGTTTGCGCTTTGCTCGTCCGTGATCTTGGCTCGGGCCGCGGAGACCATAAGTTGTAAAGCGACGTCAGGCGTATAGCCACTGGTGGCAGCAATCACGTCGCCGTAGTATTTCCAATCGACCGGGGCTCCGGACTCCATTTCTGAAAAAATATTCCTGAGACCTCGGATCTGTAAATCACAGGTCATCTTTGCGCGGTCTACGGCTTTCCATTCATCTCGAGTGAGAGGCCACATTCCCAGTTCGTTCCCAATACCTATATTCGGCAATGAGGGCATCGCGGAACCCGCGGACTCAAGCAACACCTTGGCGAGCGCGCCGCAATTGAATCGCCAAAAATAATAGGGCAAACGTTCTTGGCTAAACAAACATTTCAACCTTTGCATGACAATAGATTCAGGCTCATTGTTGAGGAGGGGGACAGTTTGGCAGCTGACCGAGCTTGGATTCGCCCTAATATCTCCCATGATTTGATCCTCATTGTCTAGTCCGTCTATCCCATCCAGTCGAACTCCCACATGAAGAGCCGGAAAGACTGCCGAGGTCCAAACCATGCCGGATCCGCGCCGGGCTGCAATGGGAGTCGTGCAAAGCTGGATTCTAGTACTCATTCGAGAGGTAGCGTAATACGGACTTTTGATCATGGTGGACGCATCTAAAAGCACGTCGTGCGCGGTAAGAAAAGGATTCAACGGGCTGTCGGCCAAATCGTAGTTCACAGACCTTCCATCGAGTTTGGCGAGGTCTTTCCCGGCTCTCGGAAGGTTGATGATGGAGTGTGCGGTTCGGCCCAACACGATCGGTCTGATGAGCCCTGTCACTAACCGAGGAACAAAGAGCAGCGCTTTGCGCCCCATGCTTTCGTCTCGGCTTCCCCAAATACTCTCCAGGCGCGTGGCATCTTTGAGCTTAAAAAGGTCAGGCTGTGCGCAGTAACGATCCGAGAGTTTTCCAAGCGAATCACCCTCCCAATAAAGGTGATCCTTTAATGGAGTGGAAATGGGGATGAGCTTAAATTGGCCGAAGGATTTCGAGGTAAAAGGCGTTTTATTCAACATAGTCACGCCCCACATGGTCACGCCATCGCCCGCAAACTTTAACTCTTCTTCATTTCCCGTTACGGGGCTTTTTCCGATGTATTTAGCTGTGGAATTTGTACCGTGAATCAGAACCGTCGGATGACTGGGGAGCAGCTCACCTTGAGGGGATACCACTTCGAATGGCACCCAGTCTGTCTCCACGGCCACTCTGACTTTTTCACTGTTCCATTGAGTCAGCCAATCCTTCTTTACTTTTTCTCTCGCTCGAGTCGAATCCTTTGCTCTTTGGTCAAAATCGCTGCCGCTTTCCTCAGCGAACATCGCTTCCGCAAACACGTCGGCTTCTGCTTCCAAAGTTTTACGCACGATGGCTGTGTTCGCCTGAATGAACTCAGTCACATTTGCATAACCTGGGATCTCTACAACCCTCTGGCGATGAATCAGCGCTCGAATGATCTCGGTCGTCTTCTGAGCGTTCGGTTTTTCGCATTTTTCGCAGGGAAAAACGCTCAGATCATAAAATCCTTTTTGTAACCGGGCATACATTTGCGAAACGTAAGGCGCCTGCATCTCATCATCGGTGAGTGCAAACCCCAAATTGTTCTTCTCATTGCAGTACTCCATCGAATCTAAACCCAACTCGCGAGCACAATAGTCTGACACAGATTGGGGGAGGAGCCCGGGCTTGCACCCCGGCAAATTGTTCACGAGGTCGTTGCCAGAGGCATCGGCGGCGGCGACGGCTTTTTCAATCGCTGCTTGATTGGGGATGACAGGTTGGATGGATGGCTGTGAACAAGCGTTTTCACCAGCGGCCAAGGCTTGGGGGGCCCATCCGGCACAAGAGACACTTAGTATGGCAATCATGACCCGGTAAAATTGGAGATCCACTGATATAGATCGGACGATCTGCTGAGGAAATTAAATAAAAAAGGGGCGAGCCCGAAGGCTCGCCCACAAATTCAATGATTTCTCAAAATTACTGCAGTTTATACTGAATTGCCATCACGTCGTTTGCGCACTCAGGTGCTACGTGCATGACGTAGTTGCCAGTCATCCCGGAAGGTCTGCGGAAGGCAAACCCAACCGATTGTGAGCCCAGTTGATTAGCAGGGATGCCGAAGGCGGCGGCGAAGTCGATACCGAGGGTCGTGAGATCCGTTGCTCCGAGCATGGTGAAGTTCGTTCCGCTCAAGAGATTGCCGGAGAGAATTTCGTTCGGTACGGGTGAGTTCGCATCGAAGTAAGTGAAGGGATTCACGTTGCCGAGACCATCCACGCCACCATATTGAGTGACGAAGCTTGTGTACTGACCGTAGGTTGGCCAACCGGCATGTGATGTTTCAACTGCTTCGATCACAGGGTTCGAATAGATCCCGTTGGTCTGAACACCTGCGCCGTTGTTATTGGTCACGAAGTGGGCAGCGTAAAGATCGTTTTCAACAGCTGCCGTGTAAGAGGCTAAGTTAGGCGAGAAGTTCATGACGACGTCGCCCCATCCGATGTGCACGCCATCTTCGTTTTCGCCATTGAGTGGGAAATTCGAATTCAAGCCCACGATGATCGTGTCGCCAATTTGGCGAACGGCCATGCCGTACATCTCGTAGTTCGTCCCACCGATGGTGTATCCGTCGGTGCTATCGATAGAGGAGTCCTTAGCGAAGCCAAGCCCAGAGGGAACGGGGAGGCAACCTGCGAAAGGGATATTGTTATATTGGCCCGAACCATTCGCTGAACTTGCCACCACTTGCCCATCGACTTCACCAGTTGGGAAATTCAGTGCCGCGAGCGGCGCGAGCACGGCGCCCTCGACAGCGATGTCTTGAATATTCAGACTCGTGGCGGTCGGGAAATTAAAGAAAATATGATCGCCCGTCACTCCGCCATTGAGATACATCGCGAAGTTCGAAAGCGATACATTCGTTCCTGCTGAGTTGATCACCACGGTAGATCCCGCTGGCGCGTTCACCGTTAACATATCCGTGTTTGCCAAGTCCGTCGGTGAAATCGAGAAAACATTGACCACCGAGTTCGTCGCGTTCAAAGTGATTTGCGCCCGTGCGCTATAGTAAACGATTTGCGCCGTCATGTTCGGCGTGAGGCCCGCCAATGATTGCGAGATGGCGTTCAATTCTAGCTGTGCAGAGGTGAATGAGATCGGGCTTGATTGCGTGACCGTTCCGGCTGCAGTCGCGGATTGCAACGACGCCGTTCCTCCGTAGGCAATGCTACCGTTCACAACGGCTCCCCCGTTGAAGACGAGATTATTTCCAACCACAAGGTCCGTTCGAGAAGGGTTTAACGGCAATTCTGCGCCCACACTGTATCCGCCGATCGTGACGTTACCGCCGGCCGCAAGACCTCCACCGACGTCAGAGCTCGGTGCTGTAAAGTTTCCAAACACGAGAACGTTGAAATTTTGAGTGACGCCTTGAAGGTTCGACACGCATGAAGGATAGATCGGTGCAGGTGGAGTAGACGGACCCGGGGTTGCGGTGGCGACTGGTACGGGAGTCATTGGAGTGACTACAGATGAAGCGACGGGTGTGTTTCCGCTCGTGGTGAGGTTCTGTGCATCTGGACCAAAACATCCACTGAGTGTCCCTGCCATCAGAGGAAGCATCAAGGGTGCAAATAGCGGAAGTTTGTTCGTTAACGGTGATGCTGATAGTTTTTTTGTTCGAATCTTCGTTTGAGTCGTCATGGAGCAGCATAAAAGCAAGGTGTGTGCCCAATGACATAGATTGATATTACGAGGGAAGTTTACACAAGATGTGTAGAAGAACTTGGCAGGTGTTAAGCGCGGTCAGTGATTATTGGGACTATCGATGAGAATCGTCGGTGTGGTCGGATTTACAGTGGGCACAGGCGCGGAGGTAGGTGAGGCTTTGGTCGCAGCCAGCGTAGAGGCGCGATAGAGTTGGAGGGCGGCCATGGCCCGTTCCATTTCAACGAGATCGGCGGCGTGGTCACTCTCCTTGAGACGTGCGATCGCTTCAAGTGCCAGGTCCAATTGGATGCGCGAGACGGCCTCGGCATCTGGGGTTTTGAGGAGAGTGGCATCGACTTTCTCGAACCGCATCTGATTGGCGTGACGTAGCCGTAGGTATTCGCGTAGAGCGACACCGAGTGCGAGCACCATGCTGACGAGCATGATCGCGCTTAAAAATGCTGCTGTCAGAGAAAGAACCATAACCTTTGATCTTTCTAACGTTCTTACGTTACGCCTGAACGTGAGTGTTTCAGGTGACGTAATCCATATCAAAAAGATCAGGAAATGGGAAGGGCTGTTTTCAGTTAAAAAAGTATCGTATTATCCGAAAGATACGCGTCGTCGCGCAGGGGGCTGGGTTTCGAATTTCACAGGAATAGCCAATCGCGTCACCTGATCGGTCTGGGCGTATTGGTCTTCTATTAGAAGGGGGGGCGGTGAAGCCACTACAGTCAACGACGGAGCGGGTTGAGATAAGGGAATTTCTTTTTCCTCGCCGGTAGGTTTATCTACTAAGGAGGGGCGCTTATTTCCGCTCTTGTATTGGAAATACACGATGAGGCTCGTCGCAATAGTCCCGACGAGACTCAAAGCGATGAGAAGCGAAATGATAGTAATCCAATTTTCAATCATCATAAGTTCTGCCTGGGGGAGACTAAAGCAACTATCGTGCTCAAATTTTATGCTTAAAAATCAACTGTACGTTCTTCTCGGACTGTCGATCTCTTGGACAGTTATCCAAACTGTGTCACTTTCGACCCAAGCATTCGGTGCTGCAAAAGAGAGAGAGATCAGCGATTGTATCGGCGCGAGGATATCGTCGTGGGCTCCGGAGTGGCTCAAGGCCGAGGAGATCCCCGCTGCATTCAACGAAGTGCCTCTGCTGGATGGGCTGTGGCTTGGGCCCATGAGTTTTAATTCGAAGAGCTCGACGTTTGCGGTGAAAACTTCGCCGGTGTTCGAAAAATTAGAGCCCCTCGTTCTTAAGTCACCGGCGGTGAAATGTGTCGGAAGTTTTATATCCAATAGTGGCCGCGCAGGATTTGATCCGGCGCTCGGCGTGGCGATGATCCATTCGAGCACGACTTCTTTGGCCAAGTTTGTCGCCGACGTCCACGCCAAAGGCTGGAACGCGCTTCAGGTCGACATCGAGTCTCTGCCTGAGTCCGTGGCGGAGGATTATGAAAAATTTTTGGATCGCCTGATACAGCTCTGCACTCCATTGCATATGCGGGTATCGATCGCACTTCATGCAAAAACATCTTCGCAAGGGGGATATGAGGGCGCGCGGTTTCAACGTTGGGAAAAGCTTCGCGAAAAAAATCTCGATCTAATCGTCATGGCTTACGACGAACATTGGTCCACGAGTGATCCGGGTCCGATCGCTTCGCTCAAGTGGGTGGATGCCGTTGTTCAGTACGCTCAGTCGGTTTTGCCGTCTGACAAGTTTGTTCTCGCGCTTGGCAATTACGGATATAGATGGACTCAAGTCGCGACTCGGAACGGAAAAGCCAAACACTGGCTCGGCGTCCCGCTGATGAGCTTTGAATTGGATAGATTAGTCCGGTCCGCAAAGCATGCAAAAAATCTCCCGCTCGCCGATCGTGCGGATGGCTTGAAGTATATGCTTGGACCTCATGACGTAGTGGCATTCGAGGATTCAAAATCTTTGAAGTTAAAGATCGACCATTTCTCAAGTTTGAAAATCCCGGTGCAGCGATTTGCGATCTGGCGTTTGGGTGAAGGTCCCGTTAGCAAGCCGTGAACTATTTGTGCACAAGCCACAGGGCATAGGTTTCGCCAGGGCGTAGGTCGGGGATCTTAACGCGAATCACTCGCACGACGTTCGTCTCTGACAAGCTTCGGTTTTGATCGACGTCACCTTTACGGACCAAGGCTCGATAGTTTTCAGGTTCGGTCAGACGAAGGACCGCTCTTTTGAGAGGCTCTGTTCCACCATTGGTCACCGTGATTCTAAACGCGAGGTCACTCTTCGAGATGTGGCTGAGCGGAGTAGTCGAAGATGAAGAGTCCTCCCAATCTTCGTGCGCGGGATCCGCGGCGTCTTGCGGGAGAGTTCCGTCATCGGCAAGATGATCCAGATCAGTTGGGACTCTCGATCGATCCAGGGGTTCGACCATGATGTCGGTTTCGGAGCGACTTTTCCAGAACTGCACGACTTCCTCAGCAGTCATGAAACTCGCACCGTCTTCACGGAAAGAGTCGATGATCTTCCCGAGTAGAGGGAAGTTTTCTTCCGTGCCGAGCCCGTTACCGCCTGTACTAATCCTAAAAAGATGTGGACCGCCCGCCCATTGGGAGAAGCGATATTGCTCCTGCGCGAGGCGACGGATCTCAGTGCTTTCAGTGAGCCCGCCTGCGGTTCCGATCAAGGATGCGTCGTCCATGGCGCGGTGAGGAGCGAGAATCAGTGAGCGCGCGGTGGGAGCGTCTTCGAGGCTTTTTCCTTCGGAGAGAAAATTGACGAGCTCCGAGGTTTTCACCAAGTGCACTTGCAATGGGCTGATCTGGTCGCCGTAAGGATCCAAAACAGCGTAACTCAATCGATTGGCCATGAGTGCTGCGTATTGATCTGGGAACGCATTCACTCCGCCGATCGTCAGTGCTCCGGTGATGTGTCGATCGGCGCCGAGTGCCGCGTTGAGTTTCCCGGGTTGATCTCCGCTTAATGCGGTTGATTCGTTTCGAGGAAGATCGAGGTACCCGGCTAGCCATTTTTTAACTCGATCATAGCGTTCGAAAAAGTCTAGATCCGCAACCGGCATGTGATCTGGCTCTGACATCCCGATATCTTCGTCAGAAGCGAGAAGACGGGCAAAGTGACGTTTCCGCTCTTGAGCTTCGCTTAAGATGGTGTAGTGGGAGAGATGAATTTTTTTAGGGCGCAACTCCCGCTCCAGCGCGAGATCGAGTTCGGGATTCGCTTCCGAATGGGTAGCGATGACCACTGGAGCGCTGTTGCCATCGGGCCAGAGTTCAAGCCCAGCTTGCGGCGCTTGTAGAAGGTGGGCGATGAGACGTTGTCCTAAAACCTCCCACGCTTGTCCCCAAAGCAGATCGGGTTTGCCGAATAGCTTCGCAGGAACTCCCGCCCAAACAACGCGACCACGACCGTAGTCAGCGCTCACCAAAGCCGATAGTTTTGGCGCGGAGATCATGTGGGCGTCAGACTTGTCGTATTCTTCTCGAACCGCGTAGGACTCGCTGAAACCGGCTGCGACTTCAGCCAGTGCCATCTCGTGATGGAACTCCGGCGTTCCTCCGAAAAACACTCGTAGTCCCGACGGGAAGCCACCCCAAGTCAATCGTGGCCCACCGAGAACCACCTTAACCGGCTGCTTCGCATCGGTTTCGTGGAATGCAATAATTCTCGTCATCGCGCGGATGGTGTCGGCACCGTCGTTCGATGGATTGCCTAGAGCGAGAAGTGATCCGCCGGCAAAGACATGCTCGCGAAGTTTATCCCAGTTTCCTCCTTGGGGAGGCAAGCCGGGGCACGCCACGACGAGCGCGCCGGGAGGGAGAGCACTGAGGTTTTTAAAGACATGAGGCTCGACCCCGAGGGACCTCAGTCGATCCGTCCACGTGTTACAGATCACGCCGGGTTTTGGTGGTGCCCAAACAAAAACGCCCCGAGAGAATAGACCCAGATTGAGGCCTTGAAGTTTTTGAATTTTTAACTCACGTGTTGGTTTCGAGTAAAGCGTCCAAGTTCCTTCGATTCTAAAATCAGGAGTCAAAGGAGTCGTGGGGCGAGGAACGGTTTCAATTCGCGCTATTCTTCTCGGGAAAATTCCGTGTTCAGCATCAAAGCCCCAACTAAAAAGATCTCCACCTGAGAGGTCCGTGCAGAGCCGAACGAGGAAGATCAGCAGACTCACCGAGATCGTGCTCCCAAGAAGGAGCATTCGGATTTTACGCCGTGCTAGAGGAGGAAACTGGGACGAGTTCAATAGTCCATCACAAAGCAGATGCATGATCGCAAGCGCGCACGTGAGGAGCGTGATGCCGAATAAGAGGCTGGAGAGGAAGATATCAAATCTCACGTTTTCCTCCCATTGATTTGAGTGAAGATGGATTGAATCAAGGCCGCTGGTTTGCTCTGCGCGACTTCCGGAGTGATGTCATTGGGCTCGATGATTTTCCACGTATTGGTGAGTGACGTGTTGGGCATGAGTTCCTGAATTCGACGAACGACGGCCCGGGCCGAAAGGGGATTCATTTGGTGTGAAAGAACACTCATATGAGATCCGACCATGAAACTCAGATCTTGAGAACGTAGACCGCTCGCAAGAAGTTCAAGAAGGGCACCTTGCAAGAGCTTTGACCATCCCGTATCCGTGAACTCTTTTGGAAGATTGGGGAGTTCAATGATGAGTGCACCGGCCTGAGTGCCGATAGCTTCAGCGTGTTGCAATTGACAAAGGACGATGGGTTCATAGGCCGCGACGGCTTCGCCGAGTTGATCGGATTTCCACAAGCCGATTCGAGGCACCTCGGAGAGAAGTTCGTCGATCTCGCGTTCCCAGTTTGAAGATGAATTGAATTTGGGTTTGAATCCGGGGAGTGAAGATTTGACGGCGGCGATAAATTCCTCGGTCGTGGCTTCACGGGGGAGAACCGTGGCGGCTCCGGCTTCGTACATCCGAGTTCGATCTTGATCGCGGTGCAAAGCGCTTCCGAGGGCGATCCATCGTAGAGAGACGCCGATTTTTCTTTGCTCAAGCGTGAGCTCTTGAAGGAGATCCGACATCCCTTTGTTTTCGAGTGGCGCTCCCACGACGAGAGTTGAGATCGGCGGGAGTGTCTTGAGGTCTTTTTTGGATATTTCGAAGATCTCAAGGGCGTCTTCTTTCGCCAAGGCCGCTTGAAGTTCACGCTTCAGTGTAGGGTTGACGCCAAACACCGCTATTCGACGGATGCCGGTCGGAACGTTTGGGATCGGAGGCGAAGGAGGAGGCGCGACTCTCGCTTCGGCGGGCTTCGAAGGTACGGGCGCTCCTTGGGCGCGAACGCGGGCGCGTGTGAGATTGAGTTTACAGTCCATTTCGAACGAAGGAGTGGTGCTTCCGTTTTGCACGACGAGCGCTCTCTCGTTTGAAATTTTGAGTGAAATGTCAAAAAACTTCTCCCAATCCGCAGGCAAATCGCGAGCGAGGAAAATCATGGCACAAGGCAAGGCTGCGACGTCTCGGCAGGCTTGTGCGAGCTCTGATGGGTTTCGACCGTTGTATTGAAGAACCAAAAGATCGATGCGATCTCGCCGAACTTGTTCTGAGAGTTCGATTCGAGTTTGGGAGTCCCATCGACTGCGGAGACTTTTGAGTAGTTTTTCGTTCGCGTTTCGAACAAGAAGATCAGCTTGCTTCCAAACGAACTCGGCATCTTCATCTTCTTCGAGGATGATAATGCAGGCGCCGAATTGAGGAAGTTTACGGCAGACGTCATCGAGGGCTGGGTGGCTCCAGCAAATCGCGCCATCTGATTTTTTATCACTCATATTCAGTGTACCTCAAAGCTATAAGATAAGGGGTCCAGCGCTTCTGGCATCAAAATTCTGCCACGCGGAGACGTCGTGTTGCCGACAGACTCTCGGAAAACACGTGTCACTTCCGTTCCAGGCGTGAAGTCCTCGCGCCTCAAAGCTGTTGTCGAGATTACATCCATGATCGTGCCGCCTCTTTCCACCCACGCCGAATCCAAAAGGCGCGCATCGGTCGCGCCAAAAGCGCACTCGGCTTTCCATTGGTGGATCGCCCAGTCGGTTGCCATATCGCCCGGAAAACTGACGTAATGGAGCAAAACCGCATCGTTGGGGCCTTGCTCTGTTTTTCCAAAAGCGGAGAGATTGCTCGATCCACCAAATCCAAAAATGAGTGAAGAGGTATCCGTCCAGCCCGCACGAGCTGCGAGGAGCGCAGCCAGTTCGCGAGTTGCTCGTTTCCCGTCATCGCGGAACACGACTCCATCGCGTCTGAACTCGTCTCCCCATTGGGGCATCATCTCAGCAAAACTCACGGGATCCACTAACCATTGAAATGGGATCCCTCGACTTCGAAGCGTATACGCAAAACTTCTCAGATGTTCGACGGAGGCTCCCCACGGTTCGAGCAATAAAGTTGTAGTGCACGCACGGCCTGTTTCCGGCACTCCAATGCGTTCACCGGTGACGCCTCCAATCCACTGACCTACAAAATCCTGAGAGGAGGGATCGATCGGCGTAACACCAAGGAAAAACACTCGACCCGTTCCGAGCTGCATCGCTCCGTAAGGAGCCTCGCCGATACCGGAGTTCGAAGCGGAAGGTACGACCTCATGAGGAGTGACTAAGTCAAAACTTCGCGATCCCGCGGGTTGCACTCTGGAGTACGAACGCGAACTGCTCGAACCAAATCCAGAACCTTGCAGCCAAGCGGAGCCCGGAGCGGATTGTACGGCATTTGGTACACCGCCGTCGGAGACGACGACCGTCCCGCCGGACTGCACCCAGTTTTTGAGCTTTTCGTTTTCCGAATCGTCCATGAATCGCGCGTCGATGATGACTAGAACTTGAGGAGAGCGGCGAAGTGCTTGATCGACGTTGGAGCCATTTTCAAGAGCGTAGGCGGCGTGACGACGTCGCAATAGACTTTCCCAGCCTACGGATGCGGCACGGTACTCTGGGTTGCGTCGATAATGAAAATTGCGAGCTCGGGCATCATCCCATAAGACGATGCGCCCACCGCCGGGGAGAGTGGTGCGCGTAATTCGACTGACGCCGGCGACAAGCATTTTCCCCGGTTTTTTCGCGAGAACGGATTTGAGCTCCGCGCGAGCGGCCGCCAGATAGTCGCCCCATTTTTTCCAAGCATCACCCGATTGATCCAGTTTGAGGGAGGCGATGGAGCCGGTGTCCGGCCAATCGCGAAGGAAGAAGTGGATTGGGGCCGGCGGGCGCTCGACCGCAGCTTCTGAAATCGAGATGCCCGTCGGGGCCAAAGCAGCGCGGTAGCTGAGGAACGTCCAAATGAAAATAATGACGAACACGCCGAAGAAAGTACCAAAATAAAATGGCAACGCCCGTCCGCGAACTAAAGTTGCCGACTGAAACAGAGAAACAATGGTCGCCAATAAGAATGCGAGTAGCGCCGACCCGGCGAAGCCGGTCCAATCGAGGAAGCTTTCGCCCGAAAGGGGGCGGCCCTTCCAGATTTTTTCCGACACTCTCAAACCGATCTCCGAACGAAGCTCAGAGAATGAGTAGCGAAAGGCGGAAGGTGTCAGGCGATGGATGTTCAAGGAGACTGCGTCGTCTGTAATCGCGGCCTCTGCTAGATCTTTGTCCGAGACCGGGTGTGTGGATATAATGGTGAGAGCGAGGTTTCGAATTTTCGAAGCAGGTTTTATCCAAAGGGAGCCGTCCGTCGCAGACCAGGTAAACTGAGTTTGGTCGATTTTATCCAGGCGAACCTTGATGCTTTCGGGCGTCGTGATCCACAAAGGCCGTTCGCGAAGTTGGGTCAAAATAGAGCGCAGTGCGGACACTCGGTTTCCGATTTGTAGAGTCGGGACTTGGATCACTCCGATGGCGGCGCAATCTCGGATTTCATCGATGCGATCGAGTGCGGTTGTGGCTTCTTTTTCTGTTTTAGCGGTGGCGAGTTCTTCGCTCACGCGGGCGAGTTTCAAGATCCGGATCTGATTAGGAGCCGTCATCCCCCCGCAGACGTGGTTTTTTTCGGAGAACTTATCGTCGACGATGATCTCAAGACGTGTGGAGTCGTCATAAATCGAAAGGCCCACGTCTTGCTCTTGAGGTGTCGGGATATCGAACTCCCGGAAAATTTTGAGCTGATTAGGATCCAGCGATTGGACGAAGACCGATCCCAACGTGTCCGACGGCATGGTCTCTAAGGCAGCGCAGGTCGAATGGTCGGCAAGAGATTCCAGGCAGCCCTCTTCGATCGAAGTCGCGCGAGGGAAAGACGCCAGTGTGAGCCCAAGTACCGCACCCTCTATTCGTCGTAACGTGACCGCAGCTCGAGACTCCGTAATCCGTCCAACATCGAGAGGAGAGACGGGGACAGTGTACTTCACCTCACGAGAGACACAGCGTCCGCTTGAGAGAGGAAAGAGCGTCGTCCTTCGATAACAAATCAGAGCTGAGGGTTGAGTATATTCTTCCAATTTTCCAAAGTGCCACTCGATCCAAGGTCGATACTCGGGGCGAATTCCGTTGGACGCGTCAAATAAGATAAACGCTTGATTACGTTTTGCCACCGCCGTGAGTGCCGTGAGGTCAAGACCCGCATTCGCAAGCGAGATGGTAGGGCGAACTGGCCCAAGATGTGGATGAGGTGAAAGTTCAACCCACGAAACCCCACCGTTGATCTCTGCGGGGGCCGAGAGAAGAGTTCCTCGGATAGGCACGCGTTTAGACGGATGGAGCCCTCCCCAAAATGACCAGATGGCTAGTCCAATCCCAAGAAACGAAACCAATACGCCGAAGACCGCTGGTAAAATACCCTGGGAACGATTTTTACCCGAACCAAAGAACCAAAAAATGCAGCGAAGCAATACGAAGACCGAAAGGATCACCGCGAAGGCGGAAAAAAGAAATGAAAGGAACAAAGCGTTCATGACGGCTTCACCCCAACGCGATCGAGTTTGCCCCAATCCATGCGAATCCCGACGATCTCCTCAGCGAGTGAGAAGATTTTAATAATATCGAGGAAGAAACTATACGTAAAACGGTTGAAAACCGCGTACGCAATCAACTTCATCGGCCAGCGCGTGTCCCATAAAGTGACTAATACGATTGAGAGATCCAGAAGTGTGAGCTGAACTAACCACATCGAGAAGAGGGACAAGTCTCGCGTGTATATTTGATAGATTAAGGTCAAGAGGGCGACGAATATATTGAGCGTCGGAAGGAGTAAACTTTCGGTTAAAAAATAAAAGATCAAAAAAGCCGTTCCCGGATCTTTCCTGAACTGAATCATGCGAATCCAGTGTTTTCGCGTGGCTTGAAAGATACCCCGGTTCCATCGATATCGCTGTTTGACCAGCGTTTGCATCGACTCGGGCACTTCGGTGCGGACTTCCATTTGCGGTTCGTACACGACTCGTCGTCCGTTCATCAAAATTCTGAGAGTCAGATCGCAGTCCTCTGCGAACGTGTCTGACTGATAACCGCCGATGTCGAGGACGTCTTTTTTCCGAAAAAGTCCGGATGGGCCCGGGATGATCCCGACAAGCCCAAAGAAGCTTTGAGCTGATTTATAAAAGTTAAGACCCGTCAGATACTCGAGCGTCTGAAAACGAGTGACCGAGTTGCGTTGATTCAATACCAGGACGGAACCGGCGACGGCCGCAATATCCGGATCAATAAAATGTCGGATCCCCTCTCGCAGTGCAGTCGGGATGACGTGCGAATCGGCGTCCATGCAGAACAAGTAGTCGTAACGTGCCTGCGTGATGCCGAAGTTCAGAGCGCTGGCTTTACCGCCATTTTTTTTCGTAAAAACTCGGACTCTCGAGCGATTTTGAGCGGCTTTGAGTGCGTGCGCATAAGTTTGATCGCTACTCCCGTCGTCGATCACGATCACTTCGAACTCCGGATAGTCCAAGCGGTCGAGCTCCTCGATCGTGCGTGCGATCACGACGTCTTCGTTGTAGCCCGGCACAATAATGGAGATCCCCGGAAATGATTTGGCGGGACCAACGCCTTCACGTCGAATTTCCTCTCTCGCCGAAAAATACAAAAACAGGAAATGTCGAACCGAAAGACCCACGAGATAGAAAATGATTCCGGCATTAATAAAGCCCAAGAATCCGCTAAGCGATAATCTTGGAACAGCCCCCGGTGTGAACAAGGCGTATGCGATTAAAACGAAAAAAGCGCCGACCGCGGCTCGTATCGCGCGACCCGGTCTTTTGTCGCCTCTTTTGATGTTTTGGGATTTCATTTTGTATTTCCTCCCAGTCTCCAGCTGATTCCGATCCCGAAAAGTGTGGCTTCGTAAGTAGTGCCTTGATCACCGCGAGTCTGATTGAGCTGCAACCGTAAAAAAGCGGATGAGCTTCGGCTGAGGCTGTAGCCAAACTCGGCAGCCGCCAGAATCAGCGAGGCGCCACTTCCGAAACTCAATCCGGAGTTCGCTTGAGGGGATTCGAATAATTCTCCGTAAGCAAAGGTGAGCTTTCCTGTTAAAATATCGCTAAAATCGGCCAAATATTGCAAACCTAGATCGAGCGTGGTTTCGCTATGGGGGGAGTACAGGTAGATGGACGCCTGAGAGAACGCCTCGTTTTCGGCGGTCAGGAACACGTTGACCGCACCCCCTCCTACGCCGACGCCCGTTTCATCACGAACCGGGATGAGGAGCCGAGAGTAGAGATAGTTTGAGTTGGTAAAATCAGACCAAGATCGAAGTTCGTAACGTGCCTCAAAGAGCGAACGATAGCTGAAGCCCGCTACTGCGGCACTTCGAGTCGCCCCAGAAAGCGCGGCGGGCAGGGAGAGATCTTTTGCGAGCGCCGTTTGATTGGCTCCAACAAAAATGCTCGTTCCACCATCGAATCGGTATTGAAGGCGTGCATCGTATTCGAGCGCGCTATAGCCCGTCGAGAATCCCCCGAGTCGTGCGATCAAGCTGACTCGGTCTTCTTCGCCGAGTCGAGTGGCAACACCCAAGAATCCTTCGATGGCGCCGTAGGTCGCTGTCCCGCTTTCGGTACCGGATAGCCAATGAGTCGCGAGCGTGGCATTTGCGATGTCGCCACGGTAACTCAATGCGATCGTTTCTCGAGAAAAACCGTAGAAACTTGTATTCAACAACTCCCCATTGACATCGAGAGCGGGAGGTTCGATGTGTTTTGGGCGATCAAAAACGTAATCAAGTCTTTGCGCCTGCGAGTAACCTGTATTGACGGATTGGAGCTGGGGTTCACTCAAGTCTGGAGCGTCTTGAAGGCTCTTAAAGGCGGCTTCCGCGTTTCGTGCGTTACCTTCCCACAAATAGGTATAAGCGGACTCGATCTCGATATCACGATCGCCTGGTTTTGATTTGAGGTACGAATCATAATAAGTCCGTGCGTCCGCAAAACGATGCTGATTGGCCATTGCTCGCGCTAGGATTAATAATGTTTCGGCGTCTCCGCTATAACCGGGAGTTCCTCGACGAATGAGCTTTTCGAGCTCAGTCGTATCTCCGGATTCGGCGAGCGAGAGAACACGATCTCTTTCCGTTCCGACGTCGTGAGTGGCCGCATGGTTTTTTGAAAGTGCGAAGGCACGTGGATATTGTCCCTGCGCTCGATAATAATAAATCAACCAGGTGACGACCGTTGTAAGATTGCCGGAGCTATCGCGTTTTGTTTTACATTCTTGCAGAAACTGTTCGCCTTGCTCTGCCGCTTTTGGGTCGAGTTGCTGAGCAAAACGGCGAATGGATTCGGCGCGGTGAGAGGAGCAATCCTCTGCTGCGTGCGCGGTTCCGCCCAGTCCGAGCCCGAGCGTGGACAAAAGGGTGCAAAAAATCAGCTTGCTCAAATATGAGGAGGGAGCTGTCCC
>Ga0206856_10027_pt2 | contig 33777 bp, 29 predicted proteins | sample Alteio_BWOrgCont_48_FD_152630 | JGI IMG/M metagenome (GOLD analysis project Ga0206856, IMG submission 152630) | Enriched cells from forest soil in Barre Woods Harvard Forest LTER site, Petersham, Massachusetts, United States -... | ecosystem: Environmental > Terrestrial > Soil > Temperate forest >...
CGATACTGCCATGGTAAAGCCACAAACCAATACTACTTATACTGTTACCGGGGAAGGAAGCGACGGGTGCTATAATACTGCAACTTTTACGGTTACTGTTATCCCTTTAGGAATAAATACTATTACATCATTGGATAAAACATCTGTTTACCCAAATCCAGGTACCGATAATTTAAACCTGTTGTTTGAGGTTCAGGGCGAAAAGGCAGCAGTGATAGAAGTAACAGACTTGAGTGGCAAAGAAATAATGAATGAAAATGCTACCATAGGCAATGGTAAAATAGTTACACTTGATATATGTACACTCGCGCAGGGGCTTTATTTTGTGAAGGTAGTAAGTGACGGTAACACAAGCCTGATTAAGTTTATTAAGCAGTAAATATTTTGATTAAACCATTTTATTTTTTTCATGTCTTATAAATTAAGTAACCTGTTAAAGCAGAATATCTTTTGAAACACAAAGTACTATCAATTCAGTTAATTATTTCCCTGCTGGGATTTACCCCGAAAGTATTTGCACAAGTACCCTATGAATGGCCGATAATTAATACTCAACTTAGAGGTTTGCTTAGTGACACAATAGCTCCCAAGATTAATTTTCTGTGGAATGCGCAGGGTTATAATAGTTATTGTACCAGCTTTGCCGGCACTTTATATAATGCCAACAGTAACTCCGATTATAATTTACTCACTCCTATGCCAGGTACTACGCCTATTCCTGACCCTGCATACGAAGCAAATGTTCTGGCTAAAGCAGACACTATGCTAATGATGATGCACACCATTGGATATAAGGCCGTGGATATAGTTATGTCGTACCCGATATTTGTTAGCTGGTTTCCTCACAGTCAGCTGTTTCTTGATTTTTATAAAAAGATATATGCCATGGCCCGTCAACAGGGATTTAAGATCATTGAAAATTGCCAGGTTTCCTTAACTGCCAATAATCCTACGGGTGGAGATACGGTTTTTTTGAATGAGCTTAAGAACTTTTACTATAACTATAATGGAGTGCCCGGAGATACAATTAATACATTGCAATATGAGCAAAGTATGGCTCAAATGATGCAAACTATTATAGATTCGTTAACGCCAGATTACATGACACTTGAAATGGAGCCGGAAACTCAGGCGGCAAATATGTATAATATTCTTAATTTTTCTCCGGATAGTACAGTCAAGTATGTTACCTACTTCCTTAACAATTTAAACCTTCACGGAAAAAATGTGCTTTTAGGCGCAGGGGCAGGTAATTGGAACCTACTGCAGTATTGGGAAAATTATGCGACAATAACATCGACCACAAATCCATTGAATTACCTGGACATTCACATTTATCCTATCAATGGCAGAACATTTAATCCTATTGTATTCAAGGTGGATTCTATTGCCGCTAAATACAACAAAATAATGGTAGTGGGGGAGTGCTCATTACATAAGAATACAGATTCGGAATATGTTTCAAATGTGCCTAATTTGCAGGCATTATTGGGTGAGCGAGATGTTTTTAATTATTTTGAGGGTATTGATACTCTTTTCCAGAGAAGCATGATGAATTTATCTCAGCAGGCAAATATTCAAATGGTTAATTTCTTCAATTCACCAGTAGAGTTTGGATATATCACCTGGAAAAACTCTTATGGTAGTCTTACAACAAGTCAAATTAGTGCCATCGGTTCAGATTCAGAATACGCTAATATGTATAATATGAAACTAGGTGCTTTAGGAACATGGACCCAAAATGCTATAGCCGGGCTATCTAAATTAAATGTAAGTACAGGAAGCGGAGTTTCTATATGTGATGGAAATTCCGTTAATTTATTTGCTTTAGGCAATGCCGGCACAGGCACCATATCATATAATTGGCTACCCGGTAACTTAAGTGGCACAGGCCCCAATGTGGCTCCCGCTCAAACCACTACCTATACGGTAACTGCTACCGATGAAGGGTGTATGAGTATCGATAGCCAGAAAGTTACCGTCAATCCTTTGCCAAACATTACGATAAGCGGTAATAGCTCTTTACCCTTAGGAGTTACGGATACCTTAACAGCAAGTGGTGGAATTAGTTATGTATGGACAAGTGGAAATACAACCGATACTGCCATGGTAAAGCCACAAACCAATACTACTTATACTGTTACCGGGGAAGGAAGCGACGGGTGCTATAATACTGCAACTTTTACGGTTACTGTTATCCCTTTAGGAATAAATACTATTACATCATTGGATAAAACATCTGTTTATCCAAATCCGAGTACTAATAATTTGAGCCTGTTGTTTGAAATGCAGAGTGGCGAAAAGGCTGCAGTGATAGAGGTAATGGACCTAAGTGGCAAAGAAATAATGAATGAAAATGCTACCATAGGCAATGGTAAAATAGTTACACTTGATGTAAGTACACTCGCGCAGGGGCTTTATTTTGTGAAGGTAGTAAGTGACGGTAACACAAGCCTGGTTAAGTTTATTAAGCAGTAGAAGATTCCTGTGTTGGTATAGTTATTGGCACTCATTGGCAGCGGGCCCTGTTTCTTTAAAATTATTACTTTTATTCCCGTTACTTTATTCAGAGGCAAGTTTTGCATAATGCCTTTCCCTGTCGGTATATTTTAATGAAACGGAACCTGGTATATGTTATTTAATTCAGTTGAGTTTTTTATTTTCCTGCCAACTGTGTTTTGTTTATACTGGTTTGTATTCAACAGATCATTACGCTTACAGAATACACTGGTATTGGTAGCCAGTTATTTTTTCTACGGCTACTGGAGCTATTGGTTTTTAGGCTTGCTGTTACTTAGTACTTGCCTCGATTACTTCTATGCATTTCAAGTAGCCTCACTCGATCGTAAAAGAGCAAAGTTCTTTTTATGGCTCAGTATCCTCAATAATTTAGGTATTCTTGGAGTTTTTAAGTATTACAACTTCTTTGCTGCTCAATTCCAACACGGATTCGCACTAGTAGGGTTACATGTAAACCCAACGTTGCTGGATATAGTTCTGCCCATCGGAATATCATTTTATACATTTCATGGCTTGTCGTATATTTTTGATGTATACCGCAACCGTCAAAAACCTGTTTCTGATTTTGTTGAGTATGCAGTATTTGTAAGCTTTTTCCCTCTTTTGGTTGCAGGCCCTATTGAAAGAGCGCATCACTTGTTGCCACAGGTACAGCGTAAAAGAACGTTTAATTACGCACAGGCAGTTGAAGGCTGCCGCCTTATACTATGGGGGTTGTTTAAAAAAGTCGTAATTGCCGATCACCTGGCAACTATTGTAAATACAGCCTTTGGAAATTACCAGGAAATGAATGGTACTAGTCTTATGGTTGCAGCTATTGCATTCAGCTTTCAGATATATGCTGATTTTAGCGGATACTCCGATATTGCAATTGGTACAGCCAAGTTATTTGGTTTTGAGGTGCTAAGCAATTTTAAGTTTCCATACTTTTCACGCGATATAGCAGAATTTTGGAGGCGCTGGCACATATCGCTATCCTCATGGTTTCGCGATTACCTGTACATACCTTTAGGAGGTTCCAGGCAAGGTAAAAATAGAGCCGTTCGTAATATATTTATCATATTCCTGGTAAGCGGATTTTGGCACGGAGCCAGCTGGAACTATATAGCATGGGGTATTATCAATGCATGTGGTTTTCTTCCATTATTATTATTAAACCGCAATCGCGTATATGTTACCGGCATAGTGGCAGAAGATAGAATGTTACCCAACCTGAAAGAGGTTTTGCAAATGGGTACTACTTTTATTTTTATAACCATTGCCTGGGTGTTTTTCAGAGCGCATTCTGTCTTAATTGCCTTAGGCTACTTAAGGCATATAGTAGCAAGTATATACAGGTATCCCGGACAATTTCTTCATGTACCGGACGGCAGCAAAGCATTTATCTACATTATTCCACTTATCATATGCGATTGGTGGCTAAGAAGAGATGAGAGAAAACTGAAAAAAGTGTATCCGCTGGTGTACTTAGCCATTGCCGTACTTATATTTTATTCTTTCGGGAAAGGTCACGCATTTATTTATTTTCAATTCTGATGAAGAGGTTTATAGTAAAAACAGCAATATACGTGGCTACTTTATTTTCTGTGGTATTTCTATATACCTGGTATGAGGTCAGTCTGCCGGCTAACTTACCCTTTACTACCAATTCTGTATCGTTTAATATCAAGGCGAAATTTATAATGGAGCATCAAAGCCTTTTAAATAAGAGTAAAGTAATTGTTATAGGATCGTCGATGAGTTTAAATAACCTGGATTGTTCTCAGTTTAGAGATTCTCTCAATATCCCCGTGATTAATCTGTCTTCATGGGGAATGAGAATGTCAGATTTTAATGAATTTGATGTTTGGAAAAGAGATAAAATTATTCTTACCAATATGAATTTTCCGGACTTTGGTTCGTCAATTGGGGGGAAGAAAATGGGTTATCCTTATACCGCGAATACACTCATACAAGTTTTAAATACTTTACTCGATTATTCTACCTATCGTTCATTTCGAAATGAATGTAAGGATGATACAAGCGATTTAGCTAAGTATACCTATGAAAATTTAAAATTTGACGCTACAGGCACAGCCCTTCTTTCTGATAGTAATTTTAATATAAACAAGTATAGATGGAACGCCGAGTACCCTGATTATACAAATGAACAGTTTACGGATCTTTTGAATACTATTAAAAGCAATTCTATAAAAGTGAAAAAGATGATCATTTGTTTTTCTCCTTGCAGGGCTGCGGGTTATTCTAATAGTAAAGCGGCCAGTGTTTTGAAATTCGAAAATGCAGTGAATAAAGCGTGTCCTAATGTTATATTTTTAAATTATTACGATGTTAAAATGCCCGATAATGATTTTGTAGATAAATACCATTTCAATTGTAAAGGAGCGAGACTATATACCCAAAAAATTATTCATGATTTAAAGGTGAATTATGGCCTTACGCAATGGATGAACTAAGTTAACGGTATTGAGTAAGAGCAGCTACTGGCTTGCGGCGGACAGTATTTTATGATTTTTTTATCAAACTGTTGCTAATTCCCCAAGATATTGTACTTTTGCACGCTCTTAAATATTCTTCGGTAGCTCAGTTGGTTAGAGCATCTGACTGTTAATCAGAGGGTCACAGGTTCAAGTCCTGTCCGGAGAGCGAAAGTAAACGGGTTGCTATTTATGCAACCCGTTTTTGTTTGTAAAACCCCATACTCATTCAAGAGACTCCTTTATCTATCTCAACCCGTCTTTTGGGCTATTGAACAGTATTTTAGAAGGAGTCAACGAATACACCTAGAATTACCCATACGCCCTTTCTATTTTCGTTCTCAATTTAAATAATAAAATACCGTATGACAACAATGATCAAATTAAAATTGCAATTGGTTGCGCTAATTCTTTTATCTGCAACCTTTTTTACCAGCGCTCAAAACGCTCCTTTGGAGCAATGGTCGCACAACCACCCACCTGCATCAGAGGCATTAGGATCTTGGGTTAGGGCGCATTCAGATGCTGCGCATTTATTTTTCGAATGGGATGGTAATCATCCTGACCGCTCTCAAAAATTTGTAACCTGGACATTGAATCATCCTAATATGGAAGTGGATGCTTTTGTACATCACCATCCGGAGTGGCCTGAATTAAATGATATTATGCTAAATCATAAGCCAGCTGCAAGAGGCTTTATGGAATGGTGCAGAGCATATCCTGATGCAGCAAGAGCTTTAATGTCTCATCCAGGAGGCCTTAGATGGGCGGGAGATCACCTGTTCAAGGCAGACTGGAACATGTCGACTCCTAAATAGGAAGGAGGCTGAATTCAAGAGATGCCTTTCTAAGAACTATGTATTCTTAAGGAGCGGTTGGCCAGGAAATAAATGATAGGTAATATTAGTAATTGCAACACTACGTCTGAAATTAATCCTCCTATCATTACAATAGCAAGAGGCTTTTGAGCCTCCGACCCTATTCCCGTGCTAATTGCAGCCGGGAACAGACCAACCATATCTATCAAAGCAGTCATCATTACAGGGCGTACTCTTTCCTGTACGCCCTTGTATATAGACTCGATCAAGGAATGCCTTAATTCAATGTTTCTTTTAAAAGCGCCGATGAGAATAACACCATTCTGAATGGATACTCCAAACAAGGCTATAAAACCGATGCCTGCAGAAATACTAAAGTTAGTTCCTGTAATAAGCAAGGCAAGTATTCCGCCAATAAGCGCAAATGGCACATTGAGTATTATTATGGCTGAGTCCTTAATATTGCCAAAAGCAATAAACAGGAAAATAAATATCAGGAGCAAACTTATCGGCACCACTTCTTTAAGGCGTTTGGTAGCCCTCACCTGGCTTTCGAATTCACCTATCCATTCCATTTTATAACCTTTAGGTACGGTTATTCCTTTCGTTTTCTTTTGTGCTTCAGCAATTGTACTTCCCATATCTCTGTTACGCACGGAGAACTTTACACCTATAATACGTTCGTTATTAGTCCGGTAAATAAATGAGATACCTGTGTTCTCAGTTATTGATGCAATTTGCTTTAATGGGATCTTACCACCGTTCAGTGTTGGTACCATAAGGTCGCCAATAGCTTCCACCTTTTCACGATACTCGGGCATATAGCGAACAGTAAGGTCGAATTGTTTTTCGCCCTCGTATACTTCTGTGGCTGCCTGACCTCCAATAGCCATTTGTATGATGGCATTTGCATTTGCAGTACTAACTCCATAAAAAGCCATTTTTTGCTGATCGAGGTCGATATCCAGTTCTGGCTGGCCAAGATTTTTTAGTATCCCTAGATCTGTAACCCCGGGTATTTTTTTAAGAATGCTATACACTTGTTCTGCTTTGGAATTAAGCACGTCAAAATTTTCGCCCGAAATTTGTGCGGCAAGTGAAGCATTCATTCCAGATACGGCCTGCTCTACGTTATCGCGTATAGGTTGAGAAAAATTGAATACAACGCCTGGATACTTTTTATAAAGCAGGGTATTCATTTCATCGATCAATGAATCCTTACTTATTTTACGTTTCCAGTCATCCTTTGGATACAGTATCACATCACATTGTATGTCCGAAAAAGCCTCTGGATCAGTACCGTCGTCTGGTCTTCCTGTTTGGGAAAGCACGGTTTGAACTTCAGGGAATTTCCCCAGGTCTTTGCGCATACTGTCAGCCATTTTATAACCACCGCTAAGCGAAATTCCCAATGGTGTTTGTGCTTTCACCCATAAAGCCCCTTCATCCAAGTGTGGTAAAAATTCTGATCCCAGAAAACTGAAAGCATATAGACTGCCTATAAGAAGAACAAGAGCTACACCTAAGCTTAATCCTTTTCTCTTAAATGTGTAATTGAATACTTTATTATAGCCTTTTTCAAGACTGATTATAATGGGATTATGCTTTTCGTAAACATTTTTCTTCATCAACAGGTGAATGAGCACAGGTACCAGTGTCAGGATGAATATAAGCGCCCCCAGAAGAGCAAAACCGAGTGTGTATGCAAGAGGCGAGAATATCTTTCCTTCAACTTCTTCAAAAGAAAAGATGGGAAGCAAGGCAGTGATGATGATAAGTTTTGCAAAGAATATTGCCTTGCCACGATCAACGCAGGTAGCTTTTATCCATCCCATTTTTGATCGCTTATTGAATTTTTCTTGTCCCAGTTCTTTATACTGTTTGTCAAACAATACAAAGCAGCCCTCAACCAATACCACAGCCCCATCTATTATGATGCCAAAATCTACTGCGCCCAATGAAAGCAGGTTAACAGGCATATTGGCTATTTTAAGACAGATAAATGCAAATAACAATGAAAGAGGAATGATAATAGCTACAATAAATGTTGCTCTCCAATCGGCCATGAAAAGAAAGACCATAGCAATAACCAGTACAATACCTTCTACCAGGTTATGCAATACGGTGTCTGTACAATAGTTAATAAGAGTACCTCTGTCGTAAAATGGTACTACCTTAACATCTGCAGGTAATATGCTTGTGTTTAATTCATCTACTTTGGCTCGCACTCCTTTTAATACCTCACCGGGGTTTTGGCCTTTTCTCATTACAACAACTCCTTCTACCATATCGTTATTAGCATCCATGCCAACCCTGCCAAGCCTTGGCATATAATTTATCCTAACATCCGCCACATTCTCAACCAAAAGAGGAACACCATTCATGTTTTTGACAATGACCTTCTTTATTTCATCCACATTATTTAGTAAGCCAATACCTCTTACGACCAAAGCTTGCTCTCCTTGCTCGATTACGTCTCCACCTGCGTTTATATTGCTGTTCGAAATGGCATTGTATACATCCAAAGCAGTGATGCTGTATTTATTTAAAAGATTCGGGTCAACATCCACTTCGTATGTTTTAGAGGGTCCGCCATATGTATTAATATCAGCAACCCCGTCAACTGCACGCAACTTGTGGTCAACTATCCAATTTTCAATGGTTTTAAGATCGAGCACCGACCTGGTTTTGCTTTGCAGGGTAAACCTGAAAATTTCATCTGTGGGGCCATAAGGAGGCTGCACAACAGCGGATACATTATTAGGTAGCTGAACATTACCAAGTAGGTTCATCACCTGGGCACGGGCATGATAGTCGTCAACTCCATCTTTAAAGTTTATGGTGATTTGCGAAAGCCCAAACATAGTAATGGAGTGAATGGAGCTTTTGCCTTGTACAGAATTCATAGAAAGCTCGATAGGTATTGTGATACGTCTTTCAACTTCTTGGGCTCCTCTTCCCTGCCATTGGGTTATAATGGTTATTTGGGTATTCGTGATATCCGGATACGCTTCAATGGGCGTATTTTGGTAGCAAATGCAGCCAATTACGGTAATTATAATTGTACCAAAGAGAATGAATAATTTGTTCTTGAGAGAGAATCCTACTATACCCTTGATAAGATTATTCATACTTAAGATTAACCGAGATTATGCCACTCTGTATTGTATACCCTGAACCAGAGAATAGATTCATTTTGCAGACGCGCAAACATATCCCGACACCATTAGATTGGTATTAGAACTAGATAAAAAAGAGATTAAAATTGGATTAGAGACTTTTAATGTCTCTGGCTAAAAAATAATTCTGAATTCGGTTCCTTTGTTCAACTCAGACAGAACTTCAATCTTTCCATTATGAAGCCTGATTATTTTGTCGGCAAGGGAAAGGCCAATGCCTGAACCCGGAAAACCATAAGCATTTTGAGCCCTGTAAAACGGCTGAAAAATGTTGCTTACATCGGTTGGGTTTATACCTATACCATCATCTTTTATAGAAACAATGGTTCCATTTTCGCTACCATAAAGTTTGCAGGTTATTGTCTTACCGTCCGAAAATTTATAGGCGTTCTTTAATATGTTGCTGAATGCAATAAATAATAGCCTGGCATTACCCTGTATTATATTTCTTGTATCATCGTGCGGTAAGTTGTATTCAACTTTTACCGGGTTCAGTTTGTTCCCAAAATCATCCACCACTCCCCATAATAACTCGTCTAAGCGAACTTTCTGTAACACACTATTATCTGTAGTTACCTGTGCAAGCTCAAGAAGTGAATTAAGTATGGTGTTTAATCTTTCTGTTTCTTTAATTATGCCGGCAATAGTATTTCGGTACTCTTCACCGGTACGTTCATTTTTAAGACTTATTTCTGCATCACCCATCATGGTAGTTAAAGGTGTTTTAAGTTCATGAGAGGCGTTGGTAATAAAAGCCTGCTGAGCCTGGAACGACTGCTCAAGGTGTTCGAGCAGGTTATTGATTGTTATAGATAACTGGTTGATCTCATCCTGTGGCTGTTTTCCCACCTCCAGGCGCTGGTTAAGGCTTGTCGCTCTGATAATTTTTACTTTATCTATGATATTGATAATGGGTGAAAGAGTGATCCGGGCAAATATCCGTCCGAGAAAGAACGTAATAAATAGTGACCCCAAGAATAGGAACGACATGATCCATGCCAGTTTTTCCATGCTTTCTTTCCCACTATCATCAATAGCCGAAGCTATGACAACAAAATTTCCCGAATTATCTACATAATAAAGGCCAACTACCTGTTTATCGCCCTGGCTGAAAAATATTTTCTTTTGGTTAACAACCTGTTTAATTGTTGCAACCGGCCAATGGATAGAATCTTCCTTGATAAATACAGGCTGATACGAGTCGTTATATATCCGTATAACTTCATGTGAAAGGGTTTGTGGATATTTTTTTAGCACCTCTTTAAAGTTTTCCTGGGACATGTTGTCCTGTGCCAGGTATAGCTCGGCTACAATAAGGGCTCTGCCTTCCAGCTTATCATAAAAACTGATCCTTCTGTTGTTGTTCTCCAGGATGAATATGCCTGCAAGCACTATCATTAACAAGATGGCGAACATAAACGTAAACTGCAGAGATAACCTGTCTCTTACTTTCATTCCTCGTCCCGGTTCAGTCTTTTATAACGTATCCCATACCAATCACTGTTTGTATAAGTTTCTTTTCAAAATCTTTATCTATCTTTCCTCTAAGATAATTGATATATACATCTATCAGGTTGGTGCCCCTGTCAAAGTTTATACCCCACACATATTCCGAAATAAATACTCTTGATAATACCCTATTCTTATTAGCCATTAATACCTCAAGCAGGGTATATTCTTTTGCGGTAAGTGTTATTTCTTTATTCTTTCGGGTAACCATTTTTCTGTAACAATCCATTACCAGGTCGTCCACAACATATTTCTTTCCGGGTGTAACAATGGTTTGTCTTCGCATTAAAGCCTTTATCCTTGCAAGCAATTCATCAAAATGAAATGGTTTAGTAAGGTAATCATCAGCTCCGTTCTCCAGGCCGGTCACTTTATCTTTCACAGTGCCAAGGGCAGTCAGCATTAAAATAGGAATCTCCTTTTTATACACCCTTATATACTTACAAACCTCAAAGCCGTTGTGATGGGGCAGCATAATATCCAATATTACGAGGTCGAAATCTTTTTCAACTGCAACGGCCTGTCCGGTACTTCCGTCATATGCTACCGTTACATCATACCCCTGTTCTTCCAATCCTTTTTTTATAAAGGCAGCTACTTTGGGTTCATCTTCAATAACCAGGATATTCATACTGCAAAAGTATTCTTGTTAAACGAGATAAGGTTGTACATTAAGGAATTTTAATAGTATTAGTTCGAAAAGCACTCCCGTTAGTAATAAAATGATTTACAGTAAGATAAGAGTCATTATGTATCTTTTGCCAAACAATTACTATATTTATCGCACTATGACAGAAAAAAACAAATCTCCTAAGCGTATTTTTGTGGCAGAGGACAATGCCGTGTACGCCAAAGCATTACAGGCATCGCTTAAAAGGCGTTTTCCTGAAACAGAAATAGAAGTGTTTCCGGTAGGTGAGTTGGTGCTCGATAACCTGGATAAACAACCTGATTTTATTATCATGGATTATTTCCTCAACAACAAATACTTTGACGCGGCTGATGGAATGTCCATTGTAAAGGAAATTAAGAATAGAAATTCTAAGATTAATATTATTGTACTAAGCGCCCAGCAAGATATAGAGGTGGCCCTGGCCATAAAAGAATTGGGCTGCCATTACCTGGTGAAAAATAACGATTCGCTTTTTAAAATTGAGGAGCATATTCTTGGAATCAAGTAAAGCTCTTTCTGATTTGATAATTAAAGGTTGATCCTTAAAAGCCCTACAGCTGCAGAAAGATCGTCTTGTTTAGTTTTGCCTGCGAGAGATAAAACATCGTTTATTCCCAAATAAAATTGTACCCTGTGGCCAACAGTAAATCCAAATGGTATTGCCAGACCATAGCCTTTGCATGTAGCCAAACCCAGGTCAAAGGTTAGCATTTTTACAGGAGTAATGCGAGTGGCGATCGAATAATAAGGATCGGTAAGGTTACCCGGTGCATCGTTCAAAGGCACAATGATATCAGAGGCAAAGGTAAAGTAAATGTTGAGCATATAGCTGGCTCCCAGGCGAAGCTTGGATGGCAACTGTGTTGTATAACTTTCGCTTGAGGTTTGAATAGCGCTGCTAATGTTAGTGTTGCTCGAATTTGAATCAAGTTTGTCTCTCAGTATCCTGTTCACCACGGCAGTATCACTCAGGGTGGCGTGTGTTCCCTTCCAACTAATAGATCCCAGGTCGGTAACAGATAAGGCAAATTTCCAGTTTTGATAAGCCATGCTTACTCCAAGGTCAACGGAATAACCTTGCCCTGGTGCACCGGAAGGGAAGAGAGAAAATTCCTGGTTAGAAGGAACAGCCGCATAATCGGCTGTAATAGTGCCATTGTTAAACTCGCCAATAAGGTTAGCGATACCCATAATATATTTTATACCTACGCCACCGTAAAACTTAAATGCATTGTAATTGTTAACCGAATCGTCAGGGTCGCCGCCCTTACCTAGTTTGAACATCTCGCGCCCGTATGACAATGAAAGCTCCCTGTATTCATAAAAAGAAACTTTGCTGCCATTATAAGAGCTGAACAGGTTATTGAGGTCTAAAGCAGAATCTGCTCCTTTAGTTACACTTACATTTTTGCTGGCTGCCTGCGCTGTTTGAGGTGTAAGAACAGTACTTGCTATTCCCGCATAAGCTGTTTGAAAGTCGCTGACATTAAGAAAACCGGGCGAAGGTGATATATTACCATAGGCCTTGTCGTCAAGTGAAAGAGCGAAAGTACCCACTACAGGCACTTTAAATGAAAAAGCCGCCCAAATTATGCTGGCATAAATATTAACACCACCCGGAGAAGCAGCCACCTGTTTAAGCAGGTTGGTATCTCCGCTTGTCATTTTTCCTATGTTGGGTATGGTTAACTGGTCTGCCTGGGCGCTAAAGCCAACATTAAGTAAAGAAGCGGTAAAATCATTGTTCGAGCTCCACCCCAGGTTAGAAGGGTTTACACCTATGGCTTCCCAATTGGTAGCAAGGGCGTTGTTGGCTCCGCCCCGTGCTGTAACCGGAGAAGATACAAAATTGATCTGCGCCTGCATACCAAGCGGAAATAACAAAACAGCAACATATAGTAGTATGTTCTTTTTCATATTCTCATTAAAACGATTACTAAGCCCTTGACGTAAACCCCTGACAGGAAATTCCTTAGCAAAATTAGTAAAAAAACAGGTCTTAAAAAAATATGTGCCTGTTTTAAAAGGGTTACTATACCCACAAAGGTGTGCAGGAAATTAATGTGATCGCGGGCATCGATCTGGTATATATACACGCCTTCCGATACCATAGTGCCATTTACTGAACCGTTCCAGGGATGACTTGCATCGGTAAAAATAGATCTTATTTCCCCATCTGTCAAAAATATACATAGTATAAGATGCTAAGCCCGTTTGTTAAGTCATTTCGACTATTTCGCCTGGCTGGAAAGTAAGATACAGCAAAGGTCCTTTGCCTATGTAGTTAAAGAAAGGTTCAGGCAAAACCAACTTAAAGAGGCAAAGTAGTTTTGTTTACTGATTTTTTTTTGATAATTTTGTTATATATAACTTAATAAAAGAAAATCGTCATGAATAAACTTATTAAAACATCGTTTCTGGGTTTTATGCTGATACTCGGAAATTACGCTTTCGGGCAGGAGGCAAAGGCTAAATTCGTTGCTTCGGATAAAACTCCGGTAACTGTTGCGGAACAGGGCGGAATAAAGGTTACATACATACATGGGCAGATGAATGGTACCATGGCTATTAGCTTTGTGTTGCAAAACACCAGTTCAAATCCTATAGCGTTTAGCTGGGCCCTTACAAACAAAAGTAATCCAACCGCAGCTGTATATACAAGTAAGATACTTAAAATAGGTGTAGGAGAAAGTATAGATATGGATCATAATCCTGACGGAAATATGATCAGCTTTAATGTAAGCCATAAACCCGCTCCAGATGACTTTACCGTAGCAATTAAAATAATAAGCCCAATACAAAAATGAAAAGAACTATAAGAATATCATTTGCCATATCGGCTTGTTTTATTGCCGCTGGTGCTTATGCACAAACAGATTCAGTAAAGTATAGTGGCACGTTTCAAAAAATAATAATTCCTGCTTGTGTAGATTCTATTGCTGTAGATGTTTATGGCGCGCAAGGTGGCGCGTCTATAGCAGGTGCTACTATTGGCCCAGCAGGAGACTCTGGTGGTCGTGTTCAGGCTGTTTTACCCGTAACCCCCGGCGACTCTATTTTTGTGTATGCTGGTGGTCACGGAGATAGTGCTGTTACTACGGGCGCTGGCGGAGCCGGAGGGTATAATGGTGGTGCTAATGGTAGTCATGTTAATGTAGCTTCATCCGCCGGAGGAGGAGGTGGTGGTGCCTCAGATATACGATTAAATGGCACGGCATTGGCTGATAGAATTGTGGTAGCAGGTGGTGCAGGCGGAAGCGGGCATCCCAATAGTTGTGGCACTAACGAACCGGGTGGTGATGGCGGAGGGCTAACAGGGGGTAATGGAACGGATTGCACCGCGGCTTATGCAGGAGGTGGAACACAATCTTCCGGCGGAGCGGGAGAGGCAAGTGCCGGCCCCAATAGTGGAGCTTCAGGCACGCTCGGTAATGGCGGCGCTGCCCCAAGTAATGCTTCAGGCGGCGGTGGTGGTGGTGGATATTACGGCGGCGGCGGCGGTTACGATGGAGGTGGTGGTGGCGGAAGTGGGTACGTGGAGACTACAGCTTCTTCAGTTATTCAAACAACCGGCTACAGGGCGGGTAATGGATTAGTAGTTATCACCATGAAAAGCATCACCACGATAACAGCATCTATAGATAGCATGGTAAGTAGTGGCTGTACTAGCTATTTATGGGCGGTTCCTTCGGGAGGCGCAACGCCTTATACATATGCATGGGCTCCTGTTTCTTCCTCGGCTGATACATTGCACAACGCTTGCCAGGGTAGTTATACTGTAACTGTAACCGATCATAATGGCTGTAGTACTACAGCTCATGTATATCTTAAAGTAACAGTAACCGGAATTGATGAGATAACGAATAACAGCAATATTAAAGTATATCCTGTTCCTGCATCGGGTACGCTTAATATAGATATATTGGGGAATAACATTGGGCTTACATCACTATCTGTATATGACATTACAGGAAGAAAAGTAATGGAAGAAACCACCGGTATAAATTCTGCCCACCTTAGCATTAATGTATCTCAACTTGAAAGGGGAGTATACTTTTTGCGAATGACAGGTAACCAGGGGCCTCAGAAAGATATAAAGTTTGAGGTAGACAGGTAAACTAAAGCATTTAATAGGAGAGGGGCTCTGACGTTAGTGTCAGGGCCTTTTTTATTCATTTATAATTATTCACTTTTTTTATCATTCTCAGGGCGGATGATAAGGCGCAAAGATTGATCGTAGGTAACATAGTTCCATGCCCAGTTGATAAAGATCATAAGCCTGTTCTTTACCCCTACAATAGACATAAGATGTACCAGCATCCATACTATCCAAGCCAGGAAGCCTTGAAATTTTATAAAGGGGAGGTCGGCTACTGCCTTGTTCTTACCCACTGTTGCAAGCGAGCCCGGGTCTTTGTAATGAAATGGTTTTAAAGTTTTACCCTGTTTTATACTATCAAGGTTATGGGCCAGGTTTTCGGCTTGTTGCATGGCCGGTTGAGCCATTTGCGGATGCCCTTTGGGATAAGCTTCTTCCGTCATAAGAGCTACATCTCCAATAGCAAAAATGTTTTCTGTGCCCTGTACCTTATTATATCGGTCTACCTTCAATCTATTCTTATCTGCCAAAGCTTCACCCGGAACACCTTCCAGCTTATTGCCCGTTACGCCTGCAGCCCATACGAGCGTTTTTGCCTTAAGTATAGTTCCGTTGGAAAGAGTAACGTTTTTGCCGTCGTAATCCTTAACGCTTATGTTCTTGCGTATGTCTACTTCCAGCTCATTGAGATACTTCTCTGCTTTTTTAGAGGCTATTTCCGACATAGAACTTAGTAACCTCGAAGAACTTTCAATCAATGATATCTGCATCAATTTAAAGTCGAGCTCAGGGTAATCTTTGGGCAATATATGCTTTCTCATTTCTGCAAGTGTGCCCGATACCTCAACGCCTGTTGGGCCACCGCCAACCACCACAATACTCATTAGCGCCTCGCGCTCGTCTTTATCTTCCAGGCTTAAGGCTGCTTCGTAATGCTCCAGTATGCGGTTACGTATGCCCAATGCTTCACCAACTGATTTCATGGGCATGGCGTTCTCCTTTATTCTTTGGTTGCCGAAGAAGTTGGTATCTGTGCCTATGGCCAGCACCAGGTAATCGTAGTTTATTCTTCCTATGCCTGTATCTATATAATTTTCTTTGCTGTTTACAGATTTTACCTCCGTTACCCTAATATGAGTGTTTGGGCTGCCCTGGAATACCTTACGCAACGGGAAAGAGATGGCACTTGGTTCGAGCCCCGATGTGGCTACCTGGTAGAATAATGGCTGGAATTGATGATAATTGTGCTTATCTACCAGCACCACCTGGAAGTCTTTACCTGATAGTAACCTTGCCAGCTTAAGGCCGCCAAAGCCTGCGCCAACTATAACTATTCTTTTAAGATCTGTTTCTTTAATATTAGACTTCATGCGTCAGGTAAGTTTTGCATGCAAAGTAGAACTTTTCAATAGCTGCTATAAAGACTTTCTGTCAACCTCTTTAAACAGATGCTTAAACCGGCGGCAGAACGGGTAGAGGGTTTACTTATTAGTGCTTTCGGATGCCTCGTGATCCATAACAATTACGTGGTACAAAATTTGGCCCTCTTCTATTCTAATATCGTTGGAAGTTTGAGACACGTATCCCGGCTTTGAGGCCTTGAGGTTATATAATCCAGCCGGTAATCTCATCACATTTGTATAATGCAACCTGGATGAATACAGGTGCCCTACAAGACTATCATTTCTATAAACATCAACCTTTACAGAATCGACATTAGTGTAATATGTTTCAACAGTACTGGAGGCTTTGGTGTGCATTTGGGCCATTGTTCCATCCTTATTAAGGCTATCTGCCATAACAAGTAATTTCATTCCCATTTTTGAGGTATCTGTTTTTTGACCTTGTGCAAGCAAAGGAATACTGAAGAGCAATACAATAAAAATATTCCTGGTCATCTCCCTGAAATTCATAACACAAAGATATACAAGCTTTTATTAGTATTCAAAAACGCCATGCTTGCTTTGTATAGTAAGCTTTTTACCGGGCTGTTTTTCTACCCTGCCAATAACTTGCGCGTCAATATTGTATTTAGATGCCACATTAATAATATGCTGTGCCGCTTCTTTAGGTACATAAAGCTCCATACGGTGGCCCATGTTAAACACTTTATACATCTCTGCCCAGCCGGTGCCGGCGTTTTCCTGTATCATGCTGAATATGGGTGGGGTATCGAACAGGTTATCTTTTATAATATGCATGTCATTTACAAAATGAAGCACCTTGGTTTGCCCGCCACCGGAGCAATGTATTATGGCATGAACATGCGGACGGTAAGCTCTCAGTATTTCCTGTATTACCGGGAAATAAGTACGAGTAGGAGAGAGGAGCATCTTTCCTATATCCGTATTATAGGTTTTATCGCGCCACTTAACGGTTATTTTTTCTGTAAGCTTTCTTTTGCCGCAATAAACAAGCTCATCGGGTATAGCGCTGTCATACGATTCTTTGTATCCTGCGTAACTATGGTCAAGAGCATCGTGTCGGGCAGAAGTTAAGCCATTGCTGCCCATACCGCTGTTATAAGTATCCTCATAAGATGCCTGCCCGAAAGAAGCCAGCCCTACAATCACATCTCCATCGCAAATATGATCGGCAGTAATAACCGAGCTGCGCCGGAGTCTGCAAACAACAGTAGAGTCAACAATGATAGTTCTTACCAGGTCGCCTACATCGGCTGTTTCACCGCCGGTAGAAGTAATGTTGGTACTAAAGGTCCTCATCCTGGCCAGGAATTCCTCGGTACCATTTATTATTTCAGCTATTACGCTGCCGGGAATAAGGTTTTTGTTCCTGCCTATTGTAGAAGAGAGAAGTATATTGTCTGTTGCTCCTGTGCAAAGCAGGTCATCGGTATTCATTACAATGGCATCCTGTGCAATACCTTTCCATACGGATATATCACCAGTTTCTTTCCAATATAAGTAAGCAAGCGATGATTTGGTGCCCGCGCCATCGGCATGCATAATGGTGCAATAGGCAGGATCTCCGCTAAGCTGATCGGCCACCACTTTGCAAAAGGCTTTAGGGAAAAGCCCCTTGTCAATGTTCTTTATAGCATTATGTACATCTTCTTTGGAAGCAGAAACACCTCTTTGGGAATATTTTAAATCGCTCATTGTTTTGTTTTAGTAAAGCAAAAAATCCTGTCCAAAATTTTCGGGACAGGATTTTTTGTATTTCATATATCTTTAAGATTACGGTTTCTTAGGTGTTGCCTTAGGTTGTTGGTTTGTACCTCCATTAGATGGTGCAGGAGCATTAGAATTATCACCAGGAGCAGGAGCCGGCGTGTTAGCTGGTGCAGGAGGAAGCGGTACACCTGCATCGGTAGTATCGGCATCTTGTTCCTGACCGGTAATGTTCACCTTGGTAGCTTTCATCTTCAGGCTGTCTTCAGCCGTCATGATATGTCCCTTAGGTTGGAAGCCAAAGCTCAACACGCGGAATACCGTGCGGCGGTTAGCCTGATAAGCTGCTTGTTTTTCTTCCTTGCTCTTCATCTTATTGATCGAAGCGGTAGTGATCAGCAATTTGGTATCGCCCCAGCCTTTAGCATGCAAGCGGGCAGAGTCAATACTTTTTGTTTCAAGATAATCTACACAAGACTGCGCACGGGCCTGGGATAGTATCATATTATGCTGATGCTGTCCCTGTTGGTCAGTGTGGGCATCGAGCTCTATGATAATCGTAGGGTTATCATTAAGTGTTTTTACAAGATAGTTAAGTGAGTCCTTGGAATTCTCAGTAAGAGTAGCCTTATCCAGGTCATACAATACTTTTGGGAAGTGAATTTCTGTATGCAGATCCGCTTTTTGCAGTTCAAAGTTGTGTACAAAGGTTTTAGATTCTACAAGGCCAACGGTTGTTTCGTTAGCTTTTTCGTCTGAGTTAAGGTATTGCAAATCACTTGCACCTGCAGATACGATATACGATGTGTTAGGCTTAACATAACGATCGTTACCATTTATACCGAAGTTATAATTACCGCCTGTATCTGTTTTAATGCTTACATCAGAACCATCAGAGCCTACCAGGTGCACGGTAGCTTTGTAAATCCCTTTCTTGGTTGATTTATCCACAACCTGTCCTTGTATATCAAACAGCAATGGAGGAAGAGCAAAAGAGTAAATATCAACATTGCCTTTACCGCCTTGGCGTGTAGAAGCTAAAAAGCCCCTTTCTTTTGTTCCATCGAATATAATACCAAAATCATCGCCTTCTGAGTTGATAGGTGTACCCATATTAACAGGATCAGACCATTTATCATCACCCGCTTTTTTAGCTTTAAACAGGTCAAGTCCGCCTAAGCCTGGATGGCCGTTGGATGCAAAATACATGGTACCATCAGCATGGATAAAAGGAGTGTATTCATCACCGGGGGTGTTAATAGTAGGGCCGGCATTAACAGGGTCGCCCCATGCACGGGTCTTTTTGTCGTAATGAGATATCCATATATCATGGCCTCCGCTTCCGCCTGCAAGGTCAGAAGAGAAAAAGAGTTCTTTGCCATCTGCTGTAATGCAAGGCTGACCATAAGCAACGCTGTCTATTTGGAAAGCAAGCTTAACAGGATCTGCCCAAGCAGTTCCTCTTCTGTCTGAAGAATATATTTTACATTTTTCCTGTACGCCCTTGTTTACAGCGCAACGGGTAAAGTAAAGCGTTTTAAAAGCACGATCCATACTTGGGAATCCTTCGTTACCATCTGTATTTACAGGAGCTGGCAGCGGGGTAGGAGCAGACCATTTTCCAAGTTTATCTATTTTGGCAATGAATAAGTCTGTAAAAGACTGGCCGGTACCGTTATCTACTTTATCACCACTTATACCCTGACGTGCCGAGGTAAATATGATTTCATCGCCCCTTCTGTCTGAATAGCAAACGCCTTCATCATCGAATTTGGTATTTAACTGAGATACGTTGGTAACCACATAACGGGTAGGAGCATTTTTTAACTGGGCTGCTAACTCGCATGATTTAACACCATCATCACCCCTAGGGTCAGATGGAACAGCGTCTTTGAATTTTTTGTAAGATGCGATAGCATCGTCATAATTGCCTTGCATTTTTTGAGCATCGGCCAGGTATAAATAGCAATTCGGGTCGTCATATTTTGCTTTAATAGCCTTTGTATACCACTGTTCTTCCTGTTTAGGGTCAGCCATCATACGGTAACATTCGGCTACCTGGAAGATGATCCTTGCCTTTTCATTCTTCTTTCCATTGCCTTTCATATCTGTATAAGCCTTCTTGTAAAGCTCAATAGCATCGAAGTATTCCTTGCTTTTAAATGACTGGTCTGCGCTGGCAAGCGAATTCTTCTGCGCAAAGCTTTTTGTTGACAAAAACAAGCAACAAATGCTCAGGCAATAAAGAAGGAATCTCGTTTTCTTCATAGAATGCTACTTTTTTTAAAATTTGGGTGCTAATATAACAACAATTTCCTATAGCAGAACCTCAGGTTATCAATTTATTTTACAAAAAGAAGCTCCCTGTATTTAGGAAAAGGCCATATAGAATCGTCTATTAATATCTCTAATTTGTCTGCATTATAGCGTATTTCATCAAAATAAGGTTTTACCTTTTCGCAGTAAGCATAGGCCTTTTCGGTGGCATCATCCACTTTGTTGGCTTTCTTTCTAGCGTCTATCATTTGCTCAACATTATCTTTTATTACAGAAATACGTTCGCTTATTTCTTTTATCATCCTTATTTGCGTATCCGAAAGGTTTTCAGAACTTCCGTTTTCGCGGAAAGCATCCGACAGGCTTTTATCTTTTATTCCCACGCTGGCCATATTGCTGTGCTTTACACCAAAAATTTCCTTTAATCCTTTTACGTTCTCAATAAGAGAATTCTGGTATTTTATGGCAGTTGGTATAATGTGCGTTAAAGCCATATCGCCCAATATGCGCGATTCTATCTGTATCTTTTTGGTATATAGTTCTACCTGTATTTCGTGCCTTGCCTCCTGTTCGCGCTTGCTGTATATATGGTGTGCTTCAAAAAGCTGTATGGATTTCGATTTAATAAGCACATCAAGGGCCGCAGGGGTTGTTTTTATGTTCGAGAGGCCGCGTTTGGCCGCTTCTTTCACCCATTCCTTGCTGTAGTTATTGCCTTCAAACCGTATATTACGCGATGATACAATATAATCACGCATTACATGCAGTATCGCATCCTCCGTGTTATGTGTTTTGCTCAGCTTGTCCACATCTTTTTTAAACTGTGTTAGTTGCTGTGCCATAATGGTATTAAGCGTTATCATGGCCTGTGAGCAATTAGCAGATGAGCCTACAGCCCTGAATTCAAACTTGTTGCCGGTAAAAGCAAAAGGTGAGGTACGGTTCCTGTCTGTGTTATCAAGCAACACTTCAGGAATCCTGCCCAGGTCTAGTTTTAATGCTTTCTTTTCGCTTGCACTCAGCTTGCCCGGTTTTACTTTCTTTTCTATCTCATCCAGCATTTTGGTGAGTTGTGTTCCTATAAACACAGATATAATAGCAGGAGGAGCTTCATTCGCACCCAAGCGGTGGTCGTTACCCGACGAGGCTATGGCGGCTCTAAGTAAATCGGCATTATCATGCACAGCCTTTATAACGTTAACGAAAAAGGTAAGGAACATCATGTTGCTTTCGGGTGTTTTGCCAGGGCCCAGCAAGTTTTTACCTGTATCAGTGCTCATAGACCAGTTGTTGTGCTTGCCCGATCCGTTTACACCGGCAAATGGCTTTTCGTGTAACAATGCCTTAAGATTGTGGCGGCGTGCTACCTTATCCATCAGATCCATCAGCAGCAGGTTATGATCTACCGCTATGTTCACTTCTTCAAATATAGGAGCTACCTCGTATTGATTGGGGGCTACCTCATTGTGTCTGGTCTTTAAAGGTATTCCCAGTTTATACGATTCTGTTTCAAAATCGCGCATGAATTCATTTACTCTTTCCGGTATGGTTCCAAAATAATGGTCCTCCAGTTGTTGTCCTCTTGCAGGGTTAGCGCCTATAAGCGTTCTGCCGGCATGCACCAGGTCGGGGCGCAGGTTATAAAGAGCATTATCCACCAAAAAGTATTCTTGTTCCCAGCCGAGCGTTGCATTAACTACGGTAACATCTTTATCGAAATAACGACAAACAGGCACCGCTGCCTTATCTAACGCGAGTATACTTTTCAGTAATGGTGTTTTATAGTCGAGCGCTTCGCCTGTATATGAAAGATATATAGTAGGTATACAAAGTGTTTTACCCATGATGAAGGCAGGAGAGGAAGGATCCCATGCTGTGTATCCGCGTGCTTCAAAGGTGTTGCGAATGCCTCCGCTGGGAAAGCTGGATGCATCAGGTTCTTGCTGTGCCAGCTGGCTTCCGCTGAATCTTTCTACCGCTTTACCATCAGGTGACAGGTCCATGAACACATCGTGCTTTTCGGCTGTGGTGCCTGTAAGCGGCTGAAACCAGTGAGTATAGTGTGTAACGCCCTTTTCCAAAGCCCATGTTTTCATCCCCGATGCAACATCGTCAGCTGTTTTACGGTCTATCATGGTGCCATTATCAATAGCCGTCTTCAGTGCCTTGTATGCGTTGTCGGGCAAGTATTTTTGCATCACTTCGTTGCTGAATACATTTTCCGCGAAGAAGTCAGAAACCTTATTCGACGGCAGTTCTACAGTTATCTGGGGACGCGAAATGGCTTGTTCAAGGGCTTTAAAACGGAGAGAATTCATGTTTGGGTGGATTAAAATTTTGCCCAAATTTATGTATTCAGAACGGGATATAGTAGGTAAAAGTTTTTAGATTTTATTAACAAAAAAAATCCCTTAAATAAAGAGGTTTAAGCAGTTGTAATTACAGGTAAGTTAAAACTGTAAGGAGCCACCCACTGCCAGTGCAGAATATCCATATCCTAACTCGGTCCACACGCCTATTTTTTGAGTCACAAAATACCTGAAGCCAAGAAAGGCAGAAGGAGCAATGTAGTTAGAGTAATTGGCATTATTAAAATAGTAGGTGCTTACAGAAGGGCCGTAGGGGTTGTTGTTGAAGAGGGCGTAGGTAATATTATAATAACTCAGCATTAGTCCTCCGTACAGATCGCACCTTGGGTTATGTGTGAAATTCCAATGGTATGCGGCGCGAAAGGAGAGGATGAAGTAGTTCCAGTTTTGACGATAGATGAAATTATCGGCCATGTAATCGTTCGATATGCCTTTGTATGACATTACTCCGCCCAGGCTAATGGTACCCGGGCCAACGTGGCCAAAAGTTCCATTTTCGTATGTAAAAATCAAATCGGGTGTCTTGGCGTAACCCTCACCAACATGAGGATAACCTCCACCTGCACCAATCCCTACAGATAACAGATTGGTTCCTTGTCCAAAATACGAATAAGAAGGGATGTGATACGTTTGGTTATTGTAATAGGACACACTATCTTTAATTGCACCTTGTGCTTTTGCGAATGTGGCATAAAGCAATACAGCTATTGTAATATATGTGTAAAGGCTTTTCATGGGCAGAACTGATTATTCTGCTAAGCTATAACACGAAAAACTTTATTGCGGAATATTTAGGCATAAGCCATACGCCCTGTTCCGAGTTGAGGATTACTAAGGCTGAAGTAGAAACTAAAAAACCTCCCGATTTGGAAGGTTTTTTTAAATAGTGGAAAATTATTTAGAATTTTAAACTGGCTCCAACTGAGAGTATGGTGTATCCATAACCCGCTTCCGCATAAAAACCAATGTTTTGGGTTACCATATACCTGAACCCTATAAAAGCCGAAAGGCTTAGATAGCTGGGGTAACTTACATTATAATAGGTATAGTAAAAGGGACTGGACGGATTGTTTACATAGGGATCGTTACTGCTGAAGCTATAATTCAATATATCATAACCTATAATTAAGCCGGCATAAAAATCGCAATGCGGATTAGAGGTGAAATTATAGTGATATGCCCCGCGCAGGCCAATCAGAATATTGGTCCACTTTTGGTCGTAGTAGTAGCCACCCAGGTAAGGTGATGTATACTCGTATGAAATACTGTTGTAAGACACTAATCCGCCAATGCTTATTGTGCCCGGGCCAGCCTTAACAATGCCCCTGTCGTATGAAAGTATAAAGTTGGGCGATGCACTGGATCCGGATAAAGCGTACGAATAAGCACCGCCAAAGCCAATACCCAAGGATATAACATTAGAGCCGGCCCCGAACTCCATATCAGGGTTGGATGAAGCATTATTGGAAGAGGATGAAGATGAGTTCATGTGCTCCTGGGCTATAGCTTGTCCGCAAACAAATAATACAGCAATAAAAGTAAATAGTCTTTTCATGTAGAGTATGGTTTAATATTATTCGCAAATATAATATTTGAATATTATGCGAATTTAAATTCCCTGAATTTTATAAAATGGGATAAACTTTATCTGTTATTTACCAATACTTGGCACAGAAGGCCCTGGCCTTGAACGCTTGGCAATAATAATACAGGTGTAGCTTTTGTATTTGGTAGAACCTGAACCATGCACGTATCCTATACCCACATCTACCAGGGAAGAGTTAAAATCTCCTATGCCTAATATCAGCTTTCGTCCCTCATCGCCAAGGTTATCCTTATCAATGACAATGTTTTTTATAGCCAGTTCTCCGCTGGGTGCGCCGCCTTCTATGGCTTCGTAATTGCTTTCTTTTTTGTTCTTCAGCATATTGTCGGGCAGATAATAGTCGGCTTTGTTAATATAGTAGTTGATGCCATACCCTGCCGGATCCGTATGGGCAAAGTAGCCGTTGAAGGCCATGCTGTATGCTTTGCGTTCGGCCACAGCACATAATGAATCATCCCAATTCAAATTCGGGCGCGGAGCTATTCCTCTTAATGAAAACCCATAACGCTCGGAAAAAGAGTTAGGATCCTGTCTTACCTTATTCAGTTGTATAAAAGCCCTTTGTTCCTGTTGCTTGTCAATCACCATACCCCCGCCCGCAGGGGCGTTTTTAAAAGAAGGTAACACTATTGCGACGGCAACCAGCACAATAATAGAGGATACATAATAGAATTTGCGGAGAAGCATGTAAGGAATGAATTATTAGTTATGAATTATGAATGATCTGTTACAAAAGTAAAAATTTACCGAAAGGCCAAGTATTCTTAGTTCTTAACTATTCACTTTAATTCCCCGGCATATATACATTACTGCAAGAATGCAGTCATATTAGTAGCGCCTGATTTATATACAATTAGGTTATTGACTTGAATAATATTTTCTCTACTTTGTCCAATATTGGGGAAGCTGTTTGTTATAGGTGTATATAACAAGAATAATAACCTTTAAAACAAACAACATGGAAACCTTAAGCATGGATGCTCCATTCTTACCTTTGGTTGAGAAACCAAAAGGACTGGTGATGAAGCTGGTCTTTTATTTTACACGAAGGCAGTTCGGAAAAGTACTCACGCCCCTTGCTGTGCATTCTGCGCGGCTACCCGCTGCCTTCGGAACATTTTATGGCAAAGTATCTCAACTAGACAAAAAACTAGTGCTAAATCCTGAAACGGCAATGCTGATAAGACAGCAGGTAGCATCCACCAATGTATGTACCTTTTGTATTGATATTGCACGTTACTTTGCCATTAAAGCGGCGTTCAATACTACTAAGTTGGATGCATTAAATGATTACAAAACCAGCACACTTTTCTCTGATGCCGAACGCGCTGCACTTGATTATGCCACGGAGCTCACCAGGGATAAAAAAGTGAGCCCTGCAACATTCAGTCGGTTAGCTACTTACTATAATGAAAGAGAAATTTGTGAAATAGTATGGCTGGTAGCAAGCGAGCACATTTATAACATCACTAACTTAGGTCTCAATATTCATTCGGATATGCTTTGCGATATATCCAAAAGAAAAAACTAAAACAAAATGGAGGAATTCATGTTAATTTTCAGGCACCAGGACGGTGGGAAAGTTGCTTCCCCTGAACAGATGCAGGTTTGGATGCAACAAACTATGGACTGGGTAGGCAGTATAGCCGCTCAAAACAAATATGTAGAAGGTAACGGACTTCCGTTCGACGATGCCAGGGTGGTGCAAAATAAAGGCTCTAAAAAGGTGGTTACCAACGGCCCCTTTGGCGACATTAAAGAAACACTGGGTGGATTCATTATCGTAAAGGCCGACTCAGTTGAAGAAGCAGTGGAGTTTGCCAAGGGTAGTCCGGTGTTGCAAGGTGAAGGCAACAGCGTGGAAGTGCGCAAAATAGCCAGAAACAGATAATTCAAAAAATCAAAAACAATTTAAACTAAAAAAAATGAAAGACTTTTTATTTATTTACAGGATGGATTATAACAATATGCCAGTCGGAACTCCTGCTGAGATACAGGCTATGACCCAAAAATGGATGGACTGGATCGGTACAATTGCCGGCAAGGGTAAGCTTGGAGACAGGGGTAACAGGTTGCATAACACAGGCAAAACTGTAAAGCCGGGAAATGTGGTTACCAATGGGCCTTATTCCGATATCAAAGAATCGATAGGAGGGTACACACTGGTAAAGGCTGATTCGTACGAGGAAGCTGTAGATCTGGCCAAAGGCTGCCCCGCACTTTTCGCCGGCGGTAATGTGGAAGTTCGTGAAATAGCACCTCTTTCATAAAAGCAATCAAAAAACCAAAAGCCTTTGTAGTTTTACAAAGGCTTTTTTGGTTTACATGGAACAGAAGGAATTAATACCGCATTTATTCAGGACCGAGTTTAGTAAGATAACTTCGGTGTTGTGCAAGTTGTTCGGTATAGAGCATATAGAGGTGGCAGAAGATATTGCGAGTGAAACTTTTCTTGCCGCGTTTGAAACATGGACATATAAAGGAATACCCGAAAATCCTACCGCGTGGCTTTATACAGTGGCAAAGAATAAGGCACACAATTATTTGGCGCGTAATAAACTGTTCACACAAAAGATATCACCGACTCTAAAACGATCATCTACCAAAAGCGAAGTGATAGACCTCGACATGTCAGACAAGAATATTAGCGATAGCCAGTTGCAAATGCTTTTTACGATCTGTCATCCCTCTATACCACAGGAGGCACAGATTGGCCTGGCCCTGCGCATACTTTGCGGCTTTGGTATTGATGAAATTGCCAATGCCTTTTTAACCAATAAGGAGGTTATTAATAAAAGACTTTTTAGGGCAAAGGAAAAACTGAGAGAGGAAAAGATACCCATTGAAATGCCCCGTAGCACTGAAATTAACGAACGCCTTGATGTAGTGCTTACAACGCTTTACCTCCTTTTCAGCGAAGGGTATTATTCTGAAAGTAAAGATTCTATTTTGCGCAAGGAGCTTTGCCGCGAGGCCATGCAATTAACCTATATGCTTTTGCAGAATGAGCAGACCAACCTGCCCAGTGTTAATGCTTTGTTTTCTTTGTTTTGTTTTCATTCCTCCCGCTTTGAGGCTCGTAAGATTGAAAATGGAGAAATGGTGCTCTATGCTGACCAAGATGAAAACCTATGGGATAAAGAATTAATTGAGAGAGGTGTGTACTTTTTGAACATATCATCGCAGGGAGAGAGGCTAACCAAATACCACCTGGAAGCTAGCATCGCATACTGGCATACCATAAAGGCAGATACTAAAGAAAAGTGGGAAAATATATTGCAGCTATACAACCACCTGCTTACCATTGAATATTCCCCCATTGCAGCACTTAACCGTACCTTTGCACTTTCTAAAGCATATGGTAAACAAGCAGCTATAGCTGAAGCCGAAAAGTTAAATCTTAGCCATAATCACTTTTACTTTACACTGCTTGGAGAGCTATATACTGACATAGATAATTTAAAGGCCAGGCAAAGTTTTGAAAAAGCACTAAGCCTGGCTAAAACGCAGACCGACAAGCAAACTTTGAAAAAGAAGCTGGAAAAGCTTCAATAAAAAAGCCCACCATTTAGGTGAGCCTTTTTACTCTTCACAACAGCTTTTAAAAACCTTGTTCGTCTGCACTAGGGCCATAGCTGCCCGGAATAGGCACATTAAGCAGGCGGAGAAACACACCCAATTGTGCCCTGTGATGTATTATTTGGCTGTAGGTCATGCGAATTACTTCACCCTTAGTTGATTTGCTGTATATGGTATCTCCACCACGCATTACCCATGTTTTAGATAGAATGTCGTCTTTGGCTTTTTTCAAGGATTCCCTGCCTTCGTTCAAAGATTTTTCAAGGATAGCCAACAGTTCCTTGTTGTTCTTGGCCAGGTTGGGTACATACTTGCTCGAGTTAAAGTCGAGTTCATCGGTTTCAAGGGCCATTTTTACCCAGCCCGGTAATTCTGCAATGTGCGTTGCAAGGCGCTGAACTGTCATACTTTTTTCATGGGGCTTCCAGTTGTATTTGTCTTCCGGAATTCTTTCGAGCATCTTCTTTGTTGTTAGGGCTTCTTGTTCCATTTCTTTTTGAAATACTTCAATCATTGTCATGGTGTTTAGGTTTATTGGTATTGATTATTTAGCACTCTTTTCTTTGTTCTTATTTATGATAAGGGTAACTATTTTATCGTCTTTTAAAACGAAGAAATAGTCGAGATAGGTAGGATCTGGAGCCTTTGTTTTATCATAGTTGCCATCCGTTAACGCAGTTATCATATAAGCTCCATAATGCTCTACAATGGTGTCTATCTTAAATGTTACTTTATCACCTATAATCTCCTTATCGCTCCATTTTTTAATTTCAGTAGCGCCCCAAAAGTTACGTTGAAAGTCATTGCACAGAGCATCCTTTGCAAAGCAGGAGATGAATCCCTCTCCATTGTGATCGTTGGTTGCCTTAATAAAGCTTTGGATCACTTTAGGTAATTGAATCAGATTCGTCATGGCTTTAAAATTTATTCTGTTATAATTTACATCCATAGGGTTAGGGTTAAAAGTACTGCTAAATGAGCGCCTACTATAAAAGGTGCGATGGTGTCTTTAACTACATCCTTAATTCTTAAATGTGAGTAAATGGCCCCGGTTAATAATATAGCATAAATAGGAATAGAGTAGAGGCGGGTTTGAGGAAACAAAAGAAGGCTGGCGCCAATTATTTCAATAATTCCTATAAACCTCATAAAGTTAACAGAGTAGCCCAGTTTTGTAAAAAGGTCTATTTTATCCTTTTGTAAGATTATTTTTTGAATCCCGTGAAGGTAAACAGGGATGATAAATGCAGCTACTAACAGCCAGTAAATTACTGTGATGATTGTTTTTGTTTCCATAGGTTTTAGTTTTAATTTGATGCAAACTAAATACCCCGAAGTGACAACCCTATGTCAGTAGAAAATAAAAGATTTTATTTTTTTGAAATTTTAGTAGATAGTTTCCTTACTAATTCCTTTAAACTATTGGGAGTAACAATATCGGCAAAGTCCCCAAACATCATATACCAACGTGCAAAGCCTTCTATAGATGAGGTTAAAAAAGTCATTTCAATAGTGTCCTTGAATTCCTTTTGAGATACAAAGCCATTATAGAATGCCTGGTCTCCAAAATGGCTTATTATCTTTTTATCTACAATCATAACTACAGTTGTGAGTTCTTTCTCTTTAGAAATTTGCTTCAGGTAGGCCTTTAATGATGGATGTTCTTTTTCGAATACCGTTTCGGTTTGAGATATGGTGAAGATGCGGTCTATTCTAAAGTCACGATAGTCGTTACGCAACCGGCACCAGGCAATGAGGTGCCAGTTGTTACTCATATAAAAAATGCCAACAGGCTCAACGTTTCTTTTGGTTTTCTCCTGAGAATGGTTGGCAAAGTACTCCATAGCTAATACCTTCTTTTCTGAAATACTCTTTAAGATTACCTGTATGGGGTTGGGTAAATCTTTCGGCCTATTCTGGCGGAGATCGTTAAGTACTTCAATACTCTGATCTATTTGCTCCAGGTAATCCTGATCTGTTGCCCGCAAAACGGCCTTTATCTTATACATAGCCGATTTATAGCTTTCCTCCATAGAGGCATCAGTGAGTTTTTCTATAAATTTTTCGGCTGTGAGGAATGCAGTGGCTTCTTCCTTAGTAAACATAACAGGCGGTAGGCGATAACCATCCATAATAGAATATCCAATGCCTGTTTCTCCAAGAATAGGTATACCTGCTTCTTCCAAAGTACGTATATCGCGATATACAGTTCTAAGGCTTATATTAAAGCGTTCCACAATATCCTGCGCCTTAACTACCCGTTTAGATTGCAGCTGAATCAAAATGGCGGTAAGCCTATCTATGCGGTTCATATATCGCTGTGTGCTTGGAGTCGGCTTTTGTTTATGCAAAAAAAATAGTCCTCGGTTAAGAGAGGACTAAAATAGAAACAAATTATGTATTGTAAAACTGTAGGCTATTGTACCTCAAGTTTTCCTTCCATGGTTTCTTCTCCGTTTTTAAGGCGATATAAGTAAACGCCCTTTTTCCAGGTTGATATATCCAGGGTGTTATCTATGCCAGGTAAAGTTTGCCTAACCACCTCTTTGCCCAAGATGTCGGTAACTATTAACTGGCTATTAGCAGGAGGGTTATTCAGTTTTATATTTAACACATTTGTTGCAGGATTAGGAAAGATATTGGCCATTTCTTTGGTAGGAGCAGAGATAGCGGGAGTGCTTAATGGAGCCACAGTAAAGCTGGCTTCCATCATAGTTGTATGTATGGCGCACCAGTAATTGTATGTACCCGTTGTAGTTATTTTATATTTAAAAGTGGTGCTGCTGCTGTTTATGTTATTACTCCAGGATGCTGCTCCGCCGGGAATACCTAAAGATGTGGTGGTGTGCGTGCCATTAACCCATACCCATTCAACAGTATCACCTACAGATGCACTAAAGCTTGAGGGAGAAAAAAAGTGATTTTGTACAGTAACGGTGTGTACTGCCTGACCAAAAGAAATAAATGGAATTGAGGTTAGGAGGAGTAGGGTGGATTTTAGTAATTTTTTCATGGAGTAAAGTGAGTTAGGTTAATAGTTCGTAAAGGTATACTGTTCTTAAATCAAATCAAAACTAATGCTTTTCAGGGCCTTGTTTTAAAAATATTATACCCAGAGTTAAATGGATTTAGGTAGCATTTTAAGAAAATATTGCATTGGGAAGCAAGGTGTTGAAAAATATATGCAAAAAAATAGTGTGTTATGTATTTGCATATTAAATAAAGTTATACCTTTGTCCTCGAATTCCTCTTGAATTTTTTCATGGGAGTTTTTTAGTGGTTGAGCCCCAGTGTGGTAGCTGGGGCTTCTTTTTTTACTGAATCTCATAATTCTGCCATATAACACAGACCAGACAATCATGAAAGCTATCTTTTTAGTAAAAAAAGGAAAGGCAGATAAAGCTTTTGAGTTTAGAGAGCTACCCAAACCTGATGTTGCCAATGACGAGGTTTTAATAAGGGTAGATTACAGCGGCTTGAACTTTGCCGATACACTTGCCCGCAAGGGTTTATATCGCGATGCGCCGCCAATGCCCTGCGTGTTGGGATATGACGTGAGCGGGGTTATAGAAGAGGCAGGAAGCAAAGTAGATACACTAAAGAAAGGCGACAGGGTAACTGCCTTCACTCACTTTGGGGGTTATGCCGAATATGCTGTTACCAAAGCTATAGGTGCAGTTAAAATACCGGATAGGCTGGATGGGGCAACAGCCACAGCGCTTGCCACACAGTATGCCACAGCTTATTATAGCAGTTTGCATATAACTAATGTATACGAAGGAGATAAAGTGCTTATACATGCAGCAGCGGGTGGAGTAGGTACTGCATTCACACAGATAGCCCTGCATAAAAAATGCATCGTATTTGCCACAGCCGGATCGGATGAAAAGGTAGAATTACTTAAGAAAGCGGGTGTACAATATGCCATCAACTACCGCAAAGAAAACTATATTGACATTGTAAAAGAACATACAATGGGTAGGGGAGTAGATGCTATTTTCGACTCTATGGGTGGTAAATATGTGAAGGACGGCATTAAGCTACTCGGAGCTGGCGGACGGATAATATGCATAGGCGCAGCAGAGATGAGCGACAAGACCAATCCTTTTTCTAAATTAATAACAGGGCTCGCTTTTGGTTTTTACCACCCGGCAGAATTTATCATTCCATCCCGATCTATTATAGGAGTAAATATGCTGCGCATTGCAGAAAGTAAACCACTGGTGTTAAAACAATGCCTGGACGAGATCATAAAGCTTTATGAAGCGGGAGCCATTAAGCCCTTTGCCGGAAAAGTTTTCCCGGCCACGGAAATTGCCAAGGCCCATGAACATATCGAAAGCAGGGCATCTACAGGTAAAGTGGTAATAAAGTGGTAAGTTGTAAGTGGTAAGCTATACTTCTATTCTTTATCAAAACCAAAGTGTTTTTCTGAGAAGGTTATATTTGCTTTGATGAAACCGTCATTGCTTTTATAACCTCTTTGTAAATAACATCCAAGATAAGAACCTGAAAATATATGCTGAGGAAATTAATTACATGTCTTTTATTCTTGTCTTGCTTTTTATTCTGCTCTGCCCAAAAGCAAAGGTTAGACTCGCTATACAGGATATATAACCAAAGCTCTTTGCCCGATACTATAAGGTTAGCTGCGCTTGATAAAATTACCAGGGACTATTTCTTTATCAACCAGGATAGCGCCATGATTCTGTGTAACCTGGAGTTAGCTTATGCAAAAAGGATAGGCAACAAAGCATGGGAGGCTGAAGGAAACGATAGGGTTGGTATTTGCTACTATATCCAGGGTAAGTATACCGAGTCATTAAAATATTATTTAATAAGCCTTAAAATGGCTGAGGATGCGGGATACAGATCGGGTATTATCCATGTTTATATGAACATGGGGAACCTTTATGAAGCACAAAGCAATTACCGGGAAGCTTTAAGATATTTTTTACAAGGCCTGCCGCAGGCAGAAAAGTCAGGCGATAAGAAGTCAATGGGGCTTTATTATACAAGCATTGGCGGTTTGTACCAGGATGAAGGCAATTACCCCTTGTCTTTAAAATATATGTTGCAAAGCCTTAAGGCAGCAGCAGAGATTAATGATAAGTCTATCCTGAGTATGGCGTATAGTAATATGGGAAACGTATATAGTGAAATGGAAAATTATCCGGAAGCCCTTAAAAACTTTGTCCAGTGCCTGAAGATCGATAAAGAAATAAATAATAAACTTGGAATTGGAGCTACTTATGGAAATTTAGGGATTATTTCTGAAAAGCTGGGTCAATATTCCGAGGCCATTAAAGACGATTCACTCGCTATAAGTATATCTAAGGAAACGGGAGATGAATCTGTAATGGGCCCTATTTCTTCAAATCTTGCATCTGTTTACTTTTTGCAGAATAATTACCCTGAAGCTTTAAAGTATTATGTAGAAGCAATGCAGTTGGATAAGAAATTAAATAACACAGAGGAAGTAGGGGCAAGTTTTGACTATATAGCAGACGTGTTTATAAAGCAAAAGAAGTATCCTCTTG
>Ga0206856_10088_pt1 | contig 33602 bp, 23 predicted proteins | sample Alteio_BWOrgCont_48_FD_152630 | JGI IMG/M metagenome (GOLD analysis project Ga0206856, IMG submission 152630) | Enriched cells from forest soil in Barre Woods Harvard Forest LTER site, Petersham, Massachusetts, United States -... | ecosystem: Environmental > Terrestrial > Soil > Temperate forest >...
AAGCTATGGCGGACAAGTAGGACGGATGCATAAAACAGCATTAGGGAGATGACTGATGCCTATGAAATTGGCATTGACATTAATCTCACTCAGGCGTGTTATGGGTTAGCTTTGAAAACAGCGTTGATTCCTCTATTTGCGCTTTTTCTGATGGGCTGTGCGACGTCACGGCCAAGCGCTTCCCTTAACCCTGAACAGGCCACGGCCATGGCGTTGAAGCTGGCGAATGCAAATGCTTTAACGGTGTATCATTGCCAGCCATTCCACGACGGCGAGCATGTGTGCTTCATCCGGGACCGCTGGGAATGGAGCGGGCAGGTGGCGATGGGGCAAGGTGACCTGGAGGCGACGGTCCTGCTGGCGGAAGACGGCTCAACCAACCAGGTGAGTTTCCAAACTTTGGTGAACGTGAATGTGATATCTTTTCGTGAGGAGATGCGAACAGGGGGAGTGCCTTGATTGAAGAGGGATTATGGCGATTCCAATTCTAATTTTATCAGTGGGGATTTTAGCTATGGTCCTCGGTTATTTTGTCAAAAACCGGATAGGGGCTTTTGGTTGTTTAATCACAGGTGTCTTGCTGATTTGGTATTCGATTAGCTCGATGATTACTTACGAGGAAGCCCAAAGAAGTATGGAAGTGGAGAGTCAAAGTGGTTTTACGTGTGAATACTAAGTCATTCGGCGGTCATAGACCGCCGCTACAGAAAACAATTCGCAAGGACGCTCGTCCCGCCGGGCAAGCTGAAGCTTGAACTCCAACAAACGGGAATTTCAAATTTGAGATCTCAGATCTCAAAAAGCAACTCTAAGGCATCTGGAGGCGGAAGAAGTGGGAGACTGCCGTGGGCAACATGGTGTTGGTGACGTAATTTTTGTTACCCACAATGTGAAAGCCAGTGACCTGCGACCATGGCCCCTGGGGGCTGCCAGCCGTATACAGCGTATATTTATCCCAGTTGGTCGTCCAGGAGAGGACAAATTTGTTTCCCACCTTGATGGAATTAAGCGTCGGCACGTCAAAGATATGAATCAAATGCATCACCGTGGAAGCGCCTTGATAATGAGCGGGGCCAACATCGAGCTGGGATGTGGCGTGCGCGGCAATCAGGCTGTTGCCGAGGTAAAGGGTGACGTGATTCAAGTTAGCGACATTCGTGTCTCCATTCCAATTCCAACCAATGACATCGCCGGGTTCCATCTGGCTGAACGAAGACACTTCCACGGCATAACCAGGCGCAACGAGGACGGTGTTAACAATTCTGCTGGCGGAGGGTTCTCCGTAGGTCGGCGTGGTCCGGCTGGGAATGTTCATGCCGGCGCCGCGCACGTGCGGCTCACTGCCAATGCAACAGGAAACGAAGTGTGCACAATCGTCGCCCGCCGTATCAATGGGGCAGTTAGTAAATATGCCGATGCCATAGAAACCGAAATCAGGATAATCCGAGTTGGTCCAGAAATAACCGTCGCTGCTGACGTAAGCGGCGTAGTTGTTGGCGTAGGAGACGGCGCGGGCGCGGTCGAACTGATTGGTATTGCCGCCACTGACAACGATTTGCACGGTAGAAGTGGGGCCGAAATAGTTGCCGCTGGTGTTGTTCATTTGGAAGCTGTCGGTGTAGGAACCGGACGTTTCCGGGGCAATAAACTGGCAACTGAAGGAGGCGGTGCCACCGGGCGCGATGTTTTTGCCACTGGCGATTGTACAACGGGGAAAATGAGTTGTGCCGCCACCGGTATTCGTAATGAGGGGAAAAGCTCCGAGGCTGTCCTCGCCGATGAGATTCAAGGTATAGCCACCGCTAGTCCATGTGGTGGTGCCGCAATTGGTCATGGTCCAGGTTTGGGTGAAGACGGTCCTGGGCACGATTGGCGCGCCATTGGTGATGGTAACGGAAAAGACCTGGTTGCTATCAATGGCAAAGCAGCGGCTCATCATGGCTATGCCAAGGCACAAAACGACAATAATAAGACGTGTGAGAAATCTTATTGGGTGTTTTTCCATATTTACTGGGAGAAAAATGCTGACAAGAAGTTCCTGCTTACCAATGTAAGTGGCTTAATTTCCGAAAGATCGTGCAGTTAACATAACATTTTTTTTAAGAAAATAAAGAAAAATGTGGGGGAAAGTTGTGGCAACGGTGGCAGGCGCTTGACTTCGCCGCAGACAATGTAAGATTGCCAACCTATGGATTTACAACTCACCAATAAGCTCGCACTGGTATCGGGATCTACCAAAGGAATCGGCCTGGCGATCGCGACGGGCCTGGCGCGCGAGGGCGCAAGGGTCATCATCAACGGTCGTACGGAAAAATCTGTGGCGGAGGCGGTCGCGAAGATTTCCAAGGAAGTGCCGAAGGCGAAGCTGGAAAGTTTTCACGGCGATTTGGCCCATGCGGGAACGGCGGACAAGCTGGCGAAACAGTTTCCGGACGTGGAAGTGCTCGTAAACAATCTGGGGATCTTTGAGCCGAAGCCGTTTGAAGAGATTCCGGATGATGATTGGCGTCGGTTTTTTGAGGTGAATGTGCTGAGCGGAGTTCGCTTGAGCCGGCTTTATTTGTCGCGGATGAAACAGCGCAATTGGGGAAGGATTGTTTTTATTAGCAGCGAGAGTGGCGTCCAGATTCCGGCGGAGATGGTTCATTACGGAATGACGAAGACGGCGCAACTGGCGGTGTCGCGAGGCATTGCGGAGACATGCGCGGGCACGGCGGTGACGTGCAATGCGGTGTTGCCGGGACCAACGCGGTCGGACGGCGTGGATGAGTTCGTGAAAAAATTGAGCGGCGGGAAACCGTTTGCGGAGTTTGAGAAGGAATTTTTCAAGAGCATACGGCCGTCGTCATTGATCAAGCGGTTTGCGACAACGGAGGAGGTGGCGAATTTGGTGGTGTATGTGTGCAGTCCGTTGTCTTCGGCGACGAATGGCGCGGCGTTGAGAGTGGATGGCGGCGTGGTGAAGGCGTGTTTCTAAATTTAAAAAACAACAAAGACGCGAAGACACAAAGGAAATCGTGATAGGATTCGGTAAAGTATGGATTGCCCTTACAGGGCGTCGTAATTATTCGGGAAATTCTCCGAGGGCGCTGCCCTCGGCTACTATGGATGAGGCCGTTGGCCTCTTTAAGTGAAACTAAACGAGCAAAATTATGAATTATAAACTTTTAGGAAAATCGGGTTTGCGGGTGTCGGAAATTTCTTTGGGAACGATGACGTTTGGCGAGGAGTGGGGTTGGGGTTCCAACCGGGAGGAGAGTAAAAAGATTTTCGATGCGTACGCGGAGGCGGGCGGGAATTTCCTGGATACGGCGGATGGTTACACGGATGGTACGAGCGAGAAAATGGTGGGCGAGTTTGTGCATGCGAACCGCGAGCATTTTGTGATCGCGACGAAATATTCTTTCAACGCGTTCAAACCAAACGACCCGAACGGCGGCGGGAACCATCGCAAGCACATGGTGGAAGCGGTGAATGCGTCGCTGAAGCGGTTAAAGGTGGATTACGTGGACCTGCTGTGGATGCATGTGTGGGATGAGTTGACACCGATCGAGGAAGTGATGCGGGCGTTTGATGATCTGGTGCGCGCGGGGAAGGTTTTGTACATCGGGATTTCGGACGCGCCGGCATGGTGGATCGCGCGGGCGAACACGATTGCGGAGTGGCGGGCGTGGACGCAGTTCGTGGGGTTGCAAATCGAATATAATTTGGTGGAGCGGACGCCGGAACGGGAGTTGATGGGCATGGCGGAGGCGATGGGATTGACGGTCACGGCGTGGTCGCCGCTGGCGAGTGGGTTGTTGACGGGCAAGTATGCGAAGGGTTCGAAGGAGCAAAAGCGGTTGGATAAAGCGCCGCAGTTCAAGGCGTTGTCCGAGCGCAACATGAAGATTGCCGACACGGTGGTGAAGGTAGCGAAGGCGGCGGGGAAATCTCCGGCGCAGGTGGCGTTGAACTGGTTGCGCGCGAAGAAGAATGTAATTCCGATTATCGGTGCGCGGAAATTTGACCAGTATGAGGACAATATGAATTGCCTGAAGTGGCACTTGAACGCGAAGCAGATGGAGACGCTGGACGAAGTGAGCGCGATTGAACTGGGTTTCCCAATGGATTTTATTCAGCGCCCGGGCGTGCGGCAATTTCTGCACGGCGGGATGTTTGAGAAGATACAGAAATAAACTGATTGATTTTATGCAACTTATCACTTGCAAAGATCAGGCAAGGTGTCCTTTCGACCAATATTATGATAAGTCGAAGGATTCAAGCAATCTGCTCGTCCGTCTTGAAGTAAAAGCCATGATTGATTTAGTTGCCAGTTTAAGGGCATTGCCAGATGACAGGGAGATTTATGTTTTGACCTCTCATTTTCGACTTTGTTTGCTACCAAAAGATACAGGGGCGCCGCCATGGCCTGTTATCATTTCTGCGCTTTGTGATCATGAGTATTATGTTAACTATCGATTGCCGGAAAATTTTGCTCCATGGAGAGCTGCCGAAGTTACGGGCACAGCACATTCAGCAGAGGAGGCTGCTCGTTGGGCTATTATTGCAATGGAGAAATCAGGTGCTTGGAATGGCAATGGCGAGACTTGATTTTTTGGCGGGGCTGGCGCAATTTGAACCTTCGACATTTAAACAAGAGCATTAACGAAAGGAAATATTATGGCATTTGAATTACCACCTCTTCCGTATCCGTCTGAAGCTTTGGAACCGAACATTGACAAGGCGACGATGGAGGTCCATCACGGCGGCCATCACAAGGCGTACGTGGACAACCTGAACAAGGCCGTGGCGGGAACGCCACTGGAAGGCAAGTCGCTGGAGGCGCTGATCGGTGACCTGCCGTCGGTGCCGGATAATATCCGCGGGCCGGTACGCAACAACGGCGGCGGCCATTGGAATCACTCGTTCTTCTGGAAGTTGCTTTCGCCGAAGGGCGGCAAGCCGCCGGAAGGCAAGCTGGGCGAAGCGATCAAGAGTACTTTCGGCAGCTTTGATGCATTCAAAGAAAAGTTTGAAGCGGCTGGCGCGGGACGTTTCGGCAGCGGCTGGGCATGGCTGGTCTCGAACAACGGGAAGCTGGAAATCGTTTCGACGCCGAACCAGGACAATCCGCTGATGGGCAAGGCGATCTCGGGCGTGGAAGGCAAGCCGCTCCTGGGCGTGGACGTGTGGGAACACGCGTATTACCTGAAGTACCAGAACAAGCGCGCGGCTTACCTGAAAGCGATCTGGAACGTGATTGATTGGAACGAAGTTGCGAAGAATTTTTAAACGACCGCAGATTACGCAGATACACGCAGATTATAAAATGGGCCGCACTTTCGTGCGGCCTGTTTTTTAGAAAGATAAGCCGACATGCCTAAGAAAAATAGATTTGCGATAGTCCTAGCGGTTCTGACGTTGATGAGAGTCATCACCGTTCGTGGCGAGGGGCCGGAAATTGATGTGGATGCGGGGAAGGTATTGCATCCGGTGTCACGCTATTTAACCGGGGCGTGCCTGGAGGACGTGAATCATGAAGTTTATGGAGGGTTGTATAGCCAGATGATTTTTGGTGAGAGTTTTCAGGAGCCTGCGCCAGCGGAACCGTTGGCGGGTTTCACGGAATATGGAGGCGGGTGGCAGGCGACTAATGGCGTGTTGTTCTCGAGCAAGGGTGACGGGCCGAAGTTGATGCATGATGGTGTGAGCCAGTCGAGCGGAGATATTAAAGTTAAAGTCAAATTTGGATCAGGCGAGGGAGGGGATGCGGGAATCATTTTTCAAGCGAGTCAGTTAGGGATGGGTACTGACGCTTTTACGGGATATGAAGTGTCGGTGGCGCCGGCGGGGTATGTGGTGCTGGGACGGCATCGGCAGAATTGGGAATCTATTCGCCGGGTGTCGTGTCCGGTTCACATCGGCAAACGGATTGACCTTGAGGTGCAATATACCAATGCCTCCATCAACGTGCTGGTGAACGGCAGCAGTCTGATTCAATACACGGACACGCAGTATCCTTTGACGAGTGGCCAGGTTGGGTTGAGGAATTACCAGCAGGACGCGCAGTTTCAAGATTTCAAAATCAATGGCGAGGAGATTCCTTTGGCTTACGAGGGCGGTCATTGGCCCGGAGCCGTGAGCGGAATGTGGAGGCCGGTGGTGACGGGTTCGGCGAGTGGTCAATGTGAGTTGGAGACCAGCAATGTATTTGTGGGAAATCAAAGCCAGCGGATTACTTTTACTGGCGGGAGTGGATCTTTTGGCGTGGCTAACCGGGGATTGAATCATTGGGGAATGAATTTTGTTGGCGGCAAGGAATATGACGGGTGTCTGGATGTGCGGGCGGACGCGCCGGTGCCAGTGACATTGTCCATGGAGAGTGCGGATGGTTCGAAAACGTATGCGCAAACGAACGTTTTGGTGACGAGCAATAATTGGGAGCATTTGAATTTTAACCTGACACCTGCGGCGAGCGATACGAATGGGCAATTGGTGATTACGCTGACGCAGCCGGGGTCGGTGGTGGTGGGTTATGCTTTTCTTGAGCCGGGAGACTGGGGCCTGTTCAAAGGTTTGCCGGTGCGACGGGATGTGGCGCAACTGATGATTGACCAGGGTATCACGGTTTTGCGTTATGGTGGGTCAATGGTGAATGCGGCGGCTTATCGATGGACGAACATGATTGGCGCGCGAGAACTGCGGCCGCCTTACAATGGCCTTTGGTATCCTTATTCATCATACGGGTGGGGGATTTTTGACTTCCTCAATTTCTGCGAGGCGGCGGGATTTCTGGGAATACCGGATTTTAACATCAATGAGACACCGCAGGACATGGCGAATTTTGTAGAATACGCCAATGGCTCGACCAATACGGTGTGGGGAGCACGCCGGATGGCGGACGGTCATCCTGAGCCGTACAACGTGAGGTACATGGAATTGGGAAACGAGGAGCGGGTGGATGAAGCGTATTATCAAAAGTTCCAAGCGCTGGCACAGGCAATTTGGTCGCGTGATACGAACATAACGCTAGTGGTAGGAGATTTAGTTTATTCCCAGTTGATCACTAACCCGTTTAGTTTCGGTGGCGCGGACTCAGGAATCACGACGCTGGCGGCGCACCAGAAGATTTTGCGTCTGGCTAAGGAGAACCATCGGCCAGTCTGGTTTGACGTGCATGTTTTTGATGACGAACCCGCAATTACTCCGAGTCTGACGGGAATGTTTTCTTATGACGATGCCTTGGCGCAAATCGCCGATGGAGCGGATTACAAGGTGGTGGTGTTTGAATTGAATGCGAACCATCCGAACCAGGGACGGGCCCTGGGCAATGCACTGGCGATCCAGGCGGTGATGCGGGACGGGCGGCTGCCGGTGGTGACGTCGGCGAATTGTCTGCAACCGGATGGTCAGAATGACAACGGCTGGAATCAAGGATTGCTCTTCCTTAATCCGTCTCAGGTTTGGCTTCAGCCGCCGGGGTATGTCACGCAAATGTTCTCGCGGCGTTACGAGCCGTTGCTGGTCGAAAGCAAAGTTGAACCGGCTGACAATCCCTTGAGTGTTACGGCGACGCGGAACCAGAAAGGGACAGCTCTGGTTTTGATGGTAGTGAATCCTAGCTCTAAGCCCATTTCTACAACGATTGCTATTCGAGGTCGTTTGCCGTCGAAGTCGGCTACGGTGGAGGAATTAGCGGGAGATTTGGAGCAGGCGAACTCGAGCGATGAGCCGGAACGGATTGTTCCGCACGTTAGCAAATGGAAGCCGCATTTTAAGGACAACAAGGTGAATTATACTTTTGCGCCGAATTCATTTACCGTCCTCCAATTTGGGAAGTGACAGGAGCTTGAGGCATTGATGGCACTTTTCAATTTGGCGGTGCCGGTGGATATATAATAACTTCCCCGGCGTAGACCACTTTACCAGTCTTACGCTCGATGGTGACTGCGAAACCTTTGGTAGAATTCAAGTTGTACCACGTCACATCCCAATTATTCAGGATAATGTTTTCCTGTACATGTTGATAATTCCGTAAATCAATGTGCAAACTGATTGCGGCTTTTTTAGCGATATCCACGGCCTCTTTATCAGAAATGGGAGTTCCGGGCAGAGGTGTGGAAGACTGACAACCACAAAACATAGAAAGCACAACAAGCAATAGGAGCGCCTTCAAACATGGTTGGCACTTCTTACTCATTAATTACCTTCTTCGCATGGAGGCCTGTTTGAGTTCGCGGTCGGAGTCGCGCTTTTTTAAATCTTCGCGTTTATCGAAGAGTTGTTTGCCTTTGCCAACGCCGAGGGCGACTTTTACTTTGCCGTTTTTCCAATAGAAGGAGAGGGGAATGATGGCGTTACCTTTGACGGCGGCGAGACCGAAGAGCTTGCGGATTTCAGATTTGTGCAGGAGCAGCTTGCGCGGCGCCTTGGGCACATGGTTCTGGAGGTTGCCGTGGGAGTATTCGTCAATGTGGGCGTTGTAGAGCCACACGGCTTCTTTCTCGACGCGAGCGAAGGCGTCGGTGATTTGGCCTTTGCCGGCGCGGAGGGATTTGACTTCGGTGCCGTGCAGAACGATGCCCGCCTCAAAGGTCTCGAGGATGTGGTAATCGCGCCGGGCTTTATGGTTGGTCACTATATCCGCCATGACCCCTAATGATTTACGATTTGGCTAAGAAAGGAAACGCTATTCCGGCGATGAAACCGTAAACCGAACGCAAAAAAACAGGTCTAGCGCTGCTTACGGCGTTTCTTGGGCTGAGGGCGAACGAGCTCGGTGACTTCGGGCATGTCCCAGCCGATTTTTTCTTCGATGATTTCGGTCAGAGCGATGTCGGCAACGCCCATGCTGGCCGGAACATCCACGAGGGGACGGCTAAAGCCGCCACCACCGGAATTGAGCTGCCGGACGCGGCGTGACACCAAGTTGATGAGGACGTTTGGGTTGCCGACTTTCTCGGCGGCTTTTTTAGCAAGTTCAGCGTTCATTAAAAAAAGAGCCCAACAGAATAGGCGATTTGGGATTAAGCGCAACACTTAATTTAGCCAGGAAAATCGCGGTTGCAACCCGTTATTTTGTGTTATTTTGTCCGCCTAAGGTTATGAAGACGCGAAAATTAGGAAAACAAGGATTGGTGGTTTCGGAGCTGGGTCTGGGGTGCATGGGGATGTCTGAATTCTACAGCGGGCGCGATGACGCGGAATCCATGGCAACGATTCACCGGGCGCTTGATTTGGGCATTACGATGCTGGATACGGCGGATGCTTACGGGCCTCATCTGAATGAAGAATTGGTGGGTAAGGCGATTCAAGGAAAACGCGACCGGGTGATTATTGCGACGAAGTTTGGGATTATACGCGACCCAAAGAATCCAAAAGCACGCGGCTACGGCGGTAAGCCGGAGTATGTACGCGCTTCGTGCGAGGGGAGCTTGAAGCGGTTGGGTGTGGATGTGATTGATTTGTATTACCAGCATCGCGTGGATCCGGATACGCCGATCGAAGAAACGGTGGGAGCGATGGCGCAACTGGTGAAGGAAGGGAAAGTGAAGTACATAGGATTGTCTGAGGCGTCGGCGCAGACGATTCGGCGGGCGTACCAAGTGCATCCAATCACGGCAATCCAAATGGAGTATTCGCTGTGGACACGAGACGCGGAGGATGAAATTTTGCCCTTGTGCAAGGAACTGGGAATTGGGTTTGTGGCGTATAGTCCGTTGGGTCGTGGATTCCTGACAGGAAGGTTTAAGACAATCGATGATTTGCCGGCGGATGATTATCGGCGGAATACGCCGCGATTCCAGGGTGAGAATTTTCAAAAGAATTTGAACCTGGTAAGTCTAGTCGAACAGCTGGCGGCGAAGAAAGGTTGCAAGCCGTCGCAACTGGCGCTGGCATGGGTGATGACGCAGAGCGAGAATATCGTGCCGATTCCCGGGACGAAGCGCCGGACTTATTTGGAAGAGAACGTGGCAGCGACGAGTGTTCAATTGACGCAGGATGATTTGAAGCGGATTGCTGAGATTGCACCAGCGGGTGTAGCGGTGGGAGCAAGGTATCCGGAATTGATGATGAAATCGATTGGGCGGTAGAAAAAGTGAATCAAATGTCTCGCGAAGGGCGCGAAGAAGACGAAGATGAGACACAAGATTATTGCTTCCATAGACGTTTTGGCCTAAAAACAACGGCGCATGTCCGCAAAAGAAATGTCATTTGACCTACAGGATTTTCTCTCGACGCGCACCGAAGCGGTAAATCGGGCGCTGGATCACTTTTTGCCGTCGGAAAAAACCAAGCCGGCGACCATCCATAAAGCGATGCGGTATTCGCTTTTTGCGGGCGGAAAAAGAATGCGCCCGGCGCTGTGCCTGGCGGCGGCGGAAGCGTGCGGAGGTTCAGACAAGGACGCGATGCCGCTGGCGTGCGCGGTGGAATGCATTCATACGTATTCGCTCATCCATGACGATTTGCCGGCGATGGATAATGATGATTTCCGACGTGGAAAGCCCACGAACCATAAGGTGTTTGGCGAGGGCGTGGCGGTGCTGGCGGGGGATGCGTTGCTGACACAGGCGTTTGAGATTGCGGCGCAGGGCAAAAAAATCGCGCGTTATCCGCATGAGAAAATCATTTTGGAAATTGCGAAGGCGTCGGGATCGCTGCAATTGATTGCGGGGCAGGTGGCGGATTTGGAGGGGGAGGGGAAGAAGATTTCGGAAGCGGAATTGAAGTTTATCCACGAGCGCAAGACGTCGGCGTTGTTGTGCTGCTCGGTGAGGCTGGGCGGGATGAGCGCGAATTGTTCACCGACGCAATTAAAAGCACTAACAGATTTTGGTTATCATGTGGGGCTGGCGTTCCAGGTGATTGACGACATTTTGGACGTGACGCAGACGAGTGAGCAACTGGGCAAGACGGCGGGCAAGGATGTGGCGGTGCAGAAGGCGACGTATCCGGCGATTGTGGGTTTGGAAAAATCGCGTAAAATTGCGGAGAAACTGACGGGCAAGGCGTTCGCGGCGTTGAAAATTTTTAAAGGGAAAGCGGTGGCGTTGGAGGCGTTGGCGGAGTTTTTGTTGAAGAGGGATAAGTAGGAGCCGAAATTAAACCACGGATGGACACTGATAAGCACGGATTTACTCGCAAAGACGGACGCCGCAGCGCGGCGTCCCTACCTGTATTAGCGCCTACGGCGCAGACATAGTCAGGGCTCGACGGAGTTCACCCCACCAACTAGGAATCACCAATCGCCGGATTTGAGGTAGGGCTTGAGCTTTTCTTTAAGGGTTTCGCGGCCACGGTGGATGAGGGATTTGGTGGCGGAAAGGGAGGTTTGGAGGATTTTGGCGATTTGTTCGTAGCTTAAATCGTCCTGGCGGCAGAGAAGAATGGCGCTACGCTGATTTTCGGGCAGTTCGTTTAAGGCTTCTTCAATCTTATCGGCAAGTTCGCTATGGAGGACGTTTTCCGGGGCGGCGATTTGGGTTTTATCTTCGATTTGGCGGGCGGGTTGGTCTTCGTTGTCGGTATGGGTTTCTTCGAGGGATTCCGCAGGGTGACGGGAACGGCGGCGGAGTTCGTTCAGGCACAGGTTGCGCGCGATGGTAAAGAGGAAGGTGGAAAATTTGGCGGTTTGCTTGTAGCGACTGCGGGATTTGTACACCTGAAGGAAGACATTTTGGGCCAGATCTTCGGCTTCGGTTTCATCGCGCAAGGACCGGAAAATGAAGTTTATTACGGGTTGTTTGTATTTATCAACCAGTTCGGCAAAAGCGGCACGGTCGCCACGCTTGACGCGGAGCATCAAGGCGGCATCTGGGTCAGGTTGAACGGACATTTTTTAGAAATCTAATAGATGTTCGTTAAACAACAAGGTTTCCTGCTCAATAGGGTTGAATCGAGTCACTATGATATATCGGTATTAATCGGTTTTTGTTGCAGAAAACTTGAAACCTGAATCATAAAACCGTAAAACTTCCGGCAGTGCAGGATTTAATCAGGAAAATAGAAGCAGACGCGGCCACACGCTTGAATTTGCCGCCGAACAGCACTCCCGCCGAAAATCTCGCCGCTTACAAGGCTTTTTTGCATGTCCAGACGCACCGGTTGAAAATCCTACACCGGGGCGGGGCGAGTGGCATTGAGATTTGCCAGGGACGGGCGGCGGTGCTGGACGCCCTCTTGCGGCATCTCTGGGAGACGGCAAAAAAAAGTCTCTCGGAACAGGCTCAAAAGGAATTTCCCAAGCTTTCGCTGGTAGCGATCGGCGGCTATGGCCGGGCGGAATTGAATCCGTACAGCGACATTGATTTTATGTTTTTGCACGACGGGCAAATTGCGGCAGGCAGACCGTTGCCGTATTTGTCTAAACTCATTGACGGGGTGCTTTATCCGCTATGGGACGTGGGATTAAAGGTAGGGCATTCGGTACGCAGCATTGACGATTGCGTGAAGGTGGCCAATTCAGACATGCAATCGAAGACGTCGTTGATTGAATCGCGGCTGATCATTGGCAGCGAAACGTTGTTCAAGAAGTTTCAAAAGACGCTGGTTTCCAAGTGCGTGGATGGGTTTGAGGAGGAATATATTGCGACTCGTCTGGAGGACCAGGAAGCGCGGCGGACGAAGTTTGGCAACTCGGCGACGATGCAGGAGCCGAACATCAAGAATGGCTGCGGCGGGCTGCGCGACTACCAGAATTTGCTGTGGATGTCTTTTTTCAAATATCGCACGCGGTCGCTGGCCGATTTGGAGAAGCAGGAGTTTGTGAGTGACGCAGAACGCAAACAACTGGAAGCGGCTTACGATTTTCTGCTGCGCACGCGGACAGAGCTGCACTATCACATTAATCGTCCGATGGATGCGTTGGGGAAAAATTTGCAACCGGCGGTGGCGGTGGCCCTGGGATGGCATGAGCGTTCGCCCAGCATGCGGATTGAGAAATTCATGCGCGAGTTGTACACGCACATGCGGAATATTTTTCTCATCACGCGCACGCTGGAGCAGCGCATGGCGCTGGTACCGGAAAAGCTTGGGCGTCTTTCGCTGCGGCGATGGCTGCCGAAACGCAAAGAACCGCCGGCGGCAGTGGATGGTTTTATTTTTGAGGATGGACAGGTGCGGGCGGCTTCAAACCGCATTTTTAAGGAAGATTCGCGGCGGTTGATGCGCGCGTTTTTGCATGCGCAACAGCGACGGTTGCAGTTGCATCCGGATCTGGCGCAATTAATCCGGCAATCACTTTCCCTAGTGGACCGGGAATTTTTGAATGACGAGCGAGTGCGGGAGACGTTTCTCACCATTTTGGAGCGGCGCGGCGAAGTGGCGCCGGCTTTGCGCGGGATGCACGAAACCAACCTGCTGGGCAAATATATCCCGGAGTTCGGCAAGCTGACGTGCCTGGTGCAGCATGAATTTTATCATCAATACGCGGCGGACGAGCATACGCTGGTGTGCATCGAACAATTGGACAAAATTTGGGAAGCGCAGGAGCCGCCGTATAAGAATTATGCGCCGTTGTTCCAGGGTCTCGCGCATCCGGGTTTGCTCTACCTGGCGCTGTTGCTTCATGACGTGGGCAAGTCGGCGCATGAAAAAAACGAAGGCCATTCGCAAATCAGCGCGGATATGGCGATGCGGGCGGCCAAGCGCTTGCACCTGGATGCTTCTGCCACTCACATTTTGCAGGTGCTCATCGTAAATCACTTGCTCATGGCGACGGTTTCGCAACGGCGGGATTTGGATGATGACTCGGTGATTCGTGATTTTGCACATACGATTGAGAGTGTGGAATTGCTGAATTCCCTGACGTTGTTGACATTCGCCGACTCGGAAGGAACGAGCGACAAGCTTTGGAATGGTTTTAAGGATTCGTTGCTGTGGCAATTGCACTCGCGGGCGATGATTTTGTTGAGCGCGGGTTCGGAATTTATCCGGGCCGAAGAACAGCGGGTGGAGACGCTGATTGAACAAGTGCGGGAACTGGCACCGGAGGAGATTGCGGACGACGAGATCGTGGCGCATTTTTCAAATCTTCCCTTGCGCTATTTTCAAATCCGCACGGCCAAGGAAATTTTTGATGATATTGAGCTGGCGCACCGGTTCATGCACCAGTTGATAGATGGCCGCAAGAATGCGCTTTCACCGATTGTTGCATGCCAGGATGAGCCTGACCGCGGGTACAGCCTGGTGAAAGTTTGCACGTGGGACCGCGCGGGATTGTTTAGCAAGATTGCGGGTTCGTTGAGCGCTGTCGAGATGAACATTTTGAGCGCGCGGATTTTGACGCGCACGGATGGCATCGCGCTGGACACGTTTTTTGTGCAGGAAGCGCGCACGGGCAACCCGGCGACGTCTTTGCAATGTGAAAAATTTTCTACGCTGCTGGAGAAAATTCTATTGGACGAAGAGGTGGACCTTCCGGCGTTAATAGCGAAGTCCATGACCAACCGTCCGGTTTACCAGGCTTATGCTGGGGAAAAAATGTCCACGAGAGTCCATTTTGATAACCAGATTTCCGAGACGCGGACGTTTATCGAGATAGAGACGGAGGACCATCTGGGATTGCTTTATGCGATCTCGCAGACGTTTGCCAAGCTGGGCGTGGATATCGCGGCGGCGCGGATTTTAACGGAGCGCGGGGCGGCGATTGACAGTTTTTATGTGAGGGAATCGGACGGCGGAAAAATAGAATCGCCGGCGAGGCGGATTTTGGTGGAGAAAAGTTTGCGCGAGGCGATCAGCCGGCTGGAGAAGTGAAGATTTACGGGACGCTGCCGTACTTGACACGGGACGGATGAAGTTTAACACTGTGCACGGTTGCGGGTGTGGTCCAATGGTAGAATGTGGGCTTCCCAAGCCTGAGACGAGGGTTCGATTCCCTTCACCCGCTCCATTATAATTAATGACTTCCGACGCAGTGCAGTAAAAGTGCTGTAGATCAACTTCAAGGATTGTTATTAACGTGTTTTCCAATTTACAAGAGTGATGAACATGAAAAACTGCAACGTTAAAACAATTACTGCTCTGCTTGTTTTTGCCACGCTTGGCACTGTGGTTCACGCCGCTGAATTCGACGTCGCCACCAACGGCAACGATGCCAATCCTGGAACCTCACAGGTTCCGTTTCGCACCATCCAGCACGCCGCGGACGTGGCGCAGCCTGGCGATGTCATCACCGTGCATGAAGGCGTTTATCGCGAGCGTGTCAATCCGCCGCGCGGTGGAACTTCGGATGCAAAGCGAATTGTTTATCAGGCCGCGACGGGCGAACGGGTCGTCATCACAGGCGCGGAAATCGTGAAACATTGGGAAGGCGTTACCAACGATACCTGGAAGACAGTGATCCCGAATTCTTTCTTTAGTGGGTTCAATCCTTACACCAATCTCATTCACGGCGATTGGTTCAGTCCCAAAGGACGGCTACATCACACGGGCGCGGTTTATCTCAACGGTGACTGGTTAACCGAGGCGGCCAAGTTCGATGAAGTTTTGCAACCGGACGGCCAGACGCCCTGCTGGTTTGGGGAGGTGAGCAGCAACACGACTTCCATTTGGGCGCAGTTCAAGGGAGTGAATCCCAACGAACAGTCCGTGGAAATCAACGTCCGCCAAACCGTGTTCACGCCGGAGAAAACGGGGATAAACTACCTCACGGTGCGCGGTTTTGATTTGCGCGATGCTGCCGCGCCGTGGGCGCCGCCAACGGCCGGCCAGATTGGTATTATCTCCGCCTATTGGTGCAAGGGGTGGATTATAGAGCAAAACAAAATCAGCTATTCGACGTGCTGCGGTGTCGCGCTGGGCAAGTATGGCGACGAATGGGACAATCGCGCCGAATCTGCCGCTGGCTACGTCGGCACCATTCAGCGCGCGCTCACGAACGGCTGGAACAAGGCGACCGTCGGCAGCCACATCGTTCGCAACAACGAGGTTTCGCATTGTGAACAGACGGGCATTGTGGGCAGCCTCGGTTGTTCCTTTAGCACCATCACCGGCAATGACATTCACGACATCCATATCCGCGGGCTTTTTGGCGGCGCGGAGATGGCCGGCATCAAGTTTCATGGCGCGATTGATGTTACCATCAGTCATAATCATATTTACCGCTGCGGTAACGTTGCCGGCCTCTGGCTCGATTGGATGGCGCAGGGCACGCAAGTGACCGGGAATTTATTTCACGACAATTCCCAGGACTTCTTTTTTGAAATGCAACACGGACCCCTTCTGGTTGCCAACAATTTGTTCCTGTCCAAAAGGTCAGCAGTGAATTCCGAAGGCATCGCCTTTGTTCATAACCTCATTGCCGGAACCATCGGGAATGACCTCCGCGACAAACGCATCACGCCGTTTCAAATGGCTCATTCCACGGAAATCGCCGCCTTGTATCCGGATGCAAATGGTGACAGCGGCGACCATCGGTTTTACAACAACCTTTTCGTCGGGCCGTGTAACCAGGATTCGATGGATGACTCGATGCTTCCGTGTTTTGCAGCCGGCAACGTGTTCACCAAAGGCGCACGTCCTTCGAAGTTCGACATCGCTCCGGTGCTCGTGCCGAACTTCGATGCTGGCGTGACGTTGGCTCAAAAGGCCGACGGTTGGTATCTTTCGCTCGCCGAAGACAATGCCTGGCGCAGCGAAGCGAAATGCAAGCTGGTGACGACAAAGCTGCTGGGCAGGGCGAAGGTTTCCGGTTGCGCCTACGAAAATGCTGATGGTTCGCGGTTGCGGATCAACGCTGATTACTTTGGCGAAAAACGGAAAGAAAAAAATCCATTTCCCGGCCCGTTCGAAAAAGCTGCAGTTGGTCCGCAGGAAATCAAAGTGTGGCCTTTGCCAATGGTGTCAGCACGTTAAAGGGGCAAATCAATCCAATGAAAAACGGACTTGCACGCACGAATAAAGTGCCAGTGGATGAACCTGCGATATTTCTGATAATTGCCACGAATCGCTTCTGCTTTATTTCAGGAAAGGATGCCTTTATTCTGAGGTCTTGAGCGCCTATGCGAGACTGAGTGTTGAAACCGAAATCAATTTACCCGGCAAATGAATCCGAATTGCGAAGAAGGGTTGTTCCAAGGCGGGGTGGCACAGGCCGATGTTGACAGCGAGCTGTGCTAGTGATTATATCCCGAATTGGTTGGTGGCAAGACAGGCACTTTTAAGAGGTAAGGTCCAAACAAATACGAAGGAGATAAGTTCATGAGCACAATTACTACTAAAGACGGCACACAAATTTATTACAAGGATTGGGGCACGGGGCAGCCGATTGTCTTCAGCCATGGGTGGCCGTTGTCCGCGGATGATTGGGACACGCAGATGTTGTTTTTTCTGAGCAAAGGCTTTCGCGTGATTGCGCATGACCGGCGGGGCCATGGTCGTTCAACCCAGACCAGCGGCGGTCACGACATGGACCATTATGCGGATGATCTGGCCGCGCTGACCGAGTATCTCGACCTGAAGAATGCGGTGCATGTGGGTCATTCCACGGGTGGTGGTGAAGTGGTTCATTATATCGCGCGTCATGGCGAGAGCCGGGTTGCGAAGGCGGCGATTCTTTCAGCGGTGCCACCGCTGATGCTCAAAACGGCCGCGAATCCGGGCGGCTTGCCGAAGGAGGTTTTCGAAGGGCTGCAAGCGCAACTGGCGGCGAATCGCTCACAATTTTATTATGATATACCGGCCGGGCCGTTCTATGGATTTAACCGGCCAGGTGCCAAGGTGTCGCAAGCGGTGGTTTGGAATTGGTGGCGACAGGGAATGATGGGCGGCGCCAAGGCGCATTATGACGGAGTAGTCGCTTTTTCGGAGACGGATTTTACCGAGGACTTGAAGAAGATCACGGTGCCGGTCCTGGTGATGCACGGCGACGATGATCAGATTGTGCCTTATGCTGATTCAGCGCCGCTGTCAGCCAAATTGCTCAAGAACGGCAAACTGAAGACGTACAAAGGATTTCCGCACGGCATGCCGACCACCGAGGCTGAGACCATCAACGCGGACCTTCTTGCGTTTATCAAATCATGAACTTAAATCTGAAGCTCTAATTCGACGTTATGTTTTTGACCATCTATACCATCATCCACGTCATTATTAGCCTGGTGGGAATTCTTTCGGGTTTTGTCGTTCTGGCCGGACTGCTGACAGCCAGACGGCTTGATGGCGTCACTGCATTATTTTTGGCGACGACGGCGGCAACGAGCGTGACGGGATTCTTTTTTCCATTCCACGGCATCACGCCGGGCATAGTCGTAGGAATCATTTCGCTGGTGGTGTTGACGATATCGGCGTTTGCGCGCTATCCGCGCCACCTGTTGGGCGGCTGGCGCAAAACGTACGTGATCACGGCGGTGCTGGCGCTTTATTTCAATGTCTTTGTGCTGGTCGTGCAGTTGTTTGAGAAAGTCCCGGCGTTAAAAAACTTAGCGCCTACGCAGACTGAACCGCCATTTAAAATCACGCAACTTCTTGTACTGATCCTTTTCATCGTGCTAGGCGCGCTGGCAGCGATTCGCTTTCGGGCTGAGTCAGCGCCGGTGGCGTCAAAATGAAGTTGAATAGAACGGGGGAAGCGGCGCATTATTGGGTACGGGCATTATATCCAAATGAACACGGCGCGCTTCCAAAACGGGACTGTCGGCAGAATTTTTAAATATCTTCATTATTCCTTCGGCAGCGTTGTCATTTTGTCTTTCACGCTGGCGCTAACGAGTTGTTCGTCAGTACATCTTCCCGGTTCGCCGCCAAAAGCCCAGGTCAGTTCGGCGCAGTTGAACGCCGCGGCAACCGGGCCGGTAACTTCTTCGGTATTGCAGGCGCAGGTGATGCGTTTTGCGGATACCTATGTGGCGCTGGTCTCCCAGGCCTGTGATGATATTAGCGCGGGAACCACCAACGCGGATCTTCGGGTGGCGGCATTGCGGTGGAAATTGCAGCAGGCCACCGCTGCTTACAACGACGCTACGGGTGACAACCCGTCGGTAAACGCGCTGGATATCCTGGTGCTGGCCACGATGGCACAAAATGTTGTCGAGGATTATGGCCTGCCTACTTATGGCAAAAAAGTTGAGCCGTTGTTAGACGCACAGACGACGATGGAATCGAATGCGTGGAACATGGCGGAAAGCATTCTTACCCCGGCGCAACAAAAAGAGCTGAGAACTTTGATTGTGCAATGGCGTCAGAAAAATCCCCGGCAGACAGACATTGGGCCGGTTCGTTTTCGTGAGTTCGCAGCGGCTTTGGGCCAGGCCCCCAAGCAGGCGACAGTGGTGCCGACGAGCCTTTTTAGTTTGCTGTATCTCAACCCATTGTCGGGACTGGATCCTACGACGGCGGCCATTGAAGGTATCCGTGAGCTGGGCGAGCGGACGGTGTATTACTCACAGCGGATGCCGCAGTTGTTAAGCTGGCAGACGCAGTTGCTGGTGTATCAACTGGCCGGGCAACCTCAATCGGTCCAGATGCTGGCGGACATCAACCGTTTGTCGTTGTCCACGGCGGTTTTTGCCCAAACGGCCCAGCAATTGCCGCAGCTCATCAATGACCAGCGGCAGGCGGCGATCCAGCAAATCCTCGATGGCATCGTTGCCCAGGAAAATAAGTCCGGTGAACTTGTAACCAACACGCGGATGACCCTGGATTCGCTGGCCGTAGCGGCGACGAATATCAATACGGCAATCCAATCGCTGACGACATTTGTTGAATATGTTTCGCCCACGAACAGCAGTCCGGCAACGACGAGCACGAACAGCAGTCCGCCGTTTAACGTGCTGGATTACGGCAAGGCGGCGACGCAGATCGGAGCGGCGGCGAACCATTTACAGGAATTACTGGCCACGGTGAACCAAACCACGCCGCAGATGCAAAAAATCAGCGACCAAATGACGGCAAATGCGGACCATGTGGTGCATCACGTTTTTGTCATGGGCTTGATATTGATAATCGTTTTATTGGCGGGTTCGGTGATTGCGGCTTTGGTATATCGTATTTTGGTCAACAAGATGGCCGGTGGTAGCAAACCGCCGGAACAGAAAATCTAACTTAGAAAGAATAGACGTATGAAAACATCCAATACATATCAATCAATCAAAGGTCGTTTGGTAACTGGTTTGTTTGTAGCCGCTCTGGCGTTATTTGTGGCGGGTTGTAAGAGCATGTGTGGTTCCGGCAATTGCTCAATGGCGGCGGCGGCGACTCCGCCGACGAAAGAAGCCCAGGCAGCGATGACGCCGGAGGCTGCGCTCGCGGAATTGAAGGCGGGGAACGCGCGGTTCGTGTCCGGACATCCGATTGCTCGTAATAACCAGGCCGACGTGAAAGCAACGGCATCGGGGCAGTATCCATACGCTGTGGTGTTGAGCTGCCTGGATTCACGGCAGCCGATTGAAATCGTCCTGGACCAGGGCATTGGAGACATCTTCAGCGCGCGGATCGCGGGTAATGTGCTGAATGATGACATCCTCGGCAGCATGGAATTTGCCTGCAAACTTTCGGGCTCGAAACTAATCGCAGTGATCGGACACTCCAATTGCGGCGCTATCAAAGGCGCGATTGATGATGCGCAGTTAGGCAACCTGACCGGGTTGCTGGACAAGGTGAAGCCGGCGATGGATGACGTTCCTTCCGATGTGACGCCGCGGACGACAAAAAATTCCGAGTATGTGGACCAGGTGGCTGAGGCCAATGTGCGGCTGGTGATGAAACAAATCCGCGAGCGCAGCCCGGTCCTGCGCGAGATGATTGATAGCGGACAGATTAAATTGGTTGGCGGGATGTATGATCTTTCCACGGGGAAAGTCACTTTCTTCGATAAATAAATAACGCGTTTATTTGGAAGGCCGAGCCCGGCTAAAGACGAGCGCCGCACTCTGTGAAAAAGGCGATATACATCCTTTTGAACGCGTGTTTGGGGCTGTATCTGGCTAGCGGTTTCGTCTCTGCCTTGGACGATTCACTGGCTTTGCTTTCTGGCCGTCATTTCCTGGTATTCCTCAGCGGAGTTTTGGCGTTCTTTGGATGTTTTACATTGGTAGTGACTTATTTCCTGATGGGAATCACCCCCATGATTCCCAAGCGTGTGTTTGTACCGGCTGCTCTCTTCTATTTTGCAGCGATGCTGGCAGTGTTTCCGGTGCTGATCTATTGCCGGGATTGGGTGCGCGGCGCTTTGTGGGAGGACTGGGTCGTGTCTATTGGGCAGGTCATCCTTGGACTGATCCTGATTCGCTGGTTTCGAGGTGAGTGGAAATTCCGCTGGCCATTCATCGAAGAGAAACAGTTGGACGAGTTGCGTTTTAGCCCGAGGAATCTGGTGGTATTCATATTGGCGAATGTCTTTGTGCTGGCGCCGGCAGTCATTGTTTATTTTATGGTATGCGCTGGGCTGGCGGTGAGCCATTTCACCGACGGCTTTGTGGCTTTGCGTGCAAAGGGTATAGCAGTTCAGGTGAGAAACTACGTTCGCAGTGATGGCAAGAGAATCGAACTCGTCCCGATGGCGCACGTGGCGGATGCGGATTTCTATCACAAAATTTCCCAATCGTTTCCAACTAACTCCGTCGTGCTGCTGGAAGGCGTGTCGGACACGAATAACCTGTTAACCAACGGAATCAGTTACAAACGGATGGCGCGTTCACTTGGGTTGGTTGAGCAAAAAGAAAATTTCAAACCACAGGGGAAGCTGGTTCGGGCGGATGTGGATGTGGATCAATTCACGACCAACACCATTAATTTGCTCAATGCAGTTATGTTGTTTCATTCTAAGGGAATGAATCCTGCGACGATGATGCAAGTGTCGCAATTCTCAATGACGCCTGCCATGGAAGATGAGGTTTTGAATGACCTCATCGCGAAGCGCAATCAACATTTGCTCCAGGTGCTGAGAGATCGACTTCCTAAATCGGATATCATCATTGTACCGTGGGGTGCTGGCCATATCCCTGGAATTGCGCGAGAGATTCAAAAGGATGGTTTCAGACAGGACGACGCCCGGGAATATATTGTGATGAGATGGGGTTCTCTTTTGTTCGCCCGCTTCCGTCATTCGGCCCAAACTCAATAATCATGGCTGCAACTTCAATAGATAGAAGGATTGTAGAGAGGTTGGATCAAGGGGATTTGTTATGCTGAAGTTACCGTTCGCGTCGAATTGGTTGGTGAACAGAGGTGTCCAGTAGACGATGGGTAGGGTCAGATTGGTTGAAGTCAGTTCCACATAATTTGCAAAGGGCGTGCCGTTGCTGCCGCTCAGAATGAGGTTGCCGCCGCTGGTGATAATGGTGGAGAAGCTGGGCGGAGCCGGCGATGCGACGACAAGTTGCACAAGGCCGACGGTGTTCGTGTTAATAGTATAATTGTAACCGGCTGGAACAGAGCCGATGGCGAGGTTGCCGAGAGTGAGGGCGTTGGTGGGATTGTAAGCGAACAGAGTATAGGTGCCGGGGCCGAAGCCGCCAGTGTTGGTGATGTTGAGCACGCCGCCAAGGAACGGGTTTCCGTTGACTACAACCTCGTCGCTGTTGGTTCCCAGCCCGAATTGCAGGATGGTGGCATTGTCGAGCGAGAGGTCGCTGCTGAAGGTGAGAATGCCGATGCCATCGCCTGGGGCGAGGGTCGCATAAGCTTCGACGGTAGTCGCGCCGCCGATGATGCCGTTGCCGGACAGCGCGGCTCCGCTGGTGACCAGCACACTACCGGAGCCGGTTGCGCTGCCGGTGGTGTTATCAGCAATCAACGTCCCGGCGAGGACGGTGGTATTGCCGGTGTAACTGTTAGTGCCGCTAAGAGTCAGAGTGCCCGAACCGATTTTATTCACACTAACGACGCTCTGGGCGACGGCGGTATTGCTGCTGATGGTGCCACTAAAGTTAGCGTTGGCGTTGTTACCGCCAAGGATATAGAGCGTACCGCCGCTGCCGGCGTTGGATTGCGGGCCGGTAAGTTTTCCGGAACCACTGAATGCGCCGAGCTGGACGGTATTGCCGTCATTGCGCGGTTGCAGTGTGCCATTGATGATGAACGTGGGGTTGACCGAGCAATAGGTGTTACCACTGCTATTGGGCGAGAAGCGCAGGGTTCCGCCGGGTTGGATATTGATGGTGCCGGTAAAGCCATCGAACTCGCTGGAACTGGTTCCGGCAAAACTGACGCCGCCGGTGATGTTGAGGACGCTGGCAGCATTGCCGGACAAAACATTTCCTGAGTAGCCATTGCCGAGCGCAGCGGAGGTGATGGTGCCGGATTGATTTGATTGCACGAAAATGGATCCGGAATAGGTGGTTGCGGGACCGGTAGAAGTAAGGCCGAAAGTCCCCCCGCCGCTGAGAGTAAGAGGTCCGGTGCCGATGCTCGCGCCAGCATTCACGGTAAGTGTGCCGCCGCTGACAAAAATACCGCCGGTATAGGCGCTGTTAGTGGTATTAACCAGCAATGTGCCTGAGCCGGCTTTGGTAATTGAGCCGGAACCGGTCAATACGCCGGTGCCACCGAAGGTGTAGGCAAGGGAATTGTTGGTGATGAGAATGGAGCCGGGTTGAACTGCGCCGTTGATGATCACGTTGCCGTTTGTGGAGGTGTCGTCAAAGGTGACGGTGTCGAGATTGTAAAATTTGTCGGAGGCAAAGCCGTTGAGCCAGTTGGTGGTGGCGAGGTCCCAACTGCTGCCGTTGGTACCTTGCCAGAGCAATGCATTCGGAAGAGAGCCGGAGACGACGAGCCAGATATAGGCAGCGCCGCTGCCGGAGGCGGCTCGCTGGAGCGAGAATGTCTGGCGCGCGTTGGCGGGAAGGTTTTCAGTGAGCGTGACGCTGGAGGCGGAACTGTTGGTCGCGCCGGTAATCAAAACGTATGTGCCGTTGCCGAGGATCTGGTTGACGAGATTGAATTGGAAATTAAGCGTGCCGCTCATGGTCAAGAGACCGTTGTTGAGAATGATTTGGTCGTTATTGCCCGCAGGCAAACTGGAGAGGTCAAAATCGAGTGTGCCGGAGGAGAGAGTGAGATTGGTGACGTTGAGCGTGCCGATATTATTGAATCCTGCACCGGGTGAAATTGCGCCGCCGGAGTTTACCGTGACATTATTCAGCAGGCCCGTGCCGGACAACGTTCCGCCAGAGGCGGCAGTGACGGTGCTACGAGTGATGCTGCCGTTGACATTGAGGAGTCCGCCACTGATGGTCGTTGCGCCAGAGTAGGTATTGTTTCCAGTGAGCGTGAAGGTGCCTGAGCCGGACTTGGTTAGGCCAGCGATGGCCACGCTGCCGTCAGCGATAATGCCGTCGAATTCCACACTCTTATTGTTCCCGCCGATAGTGAAGGTTGCGGCGACTCCACCGCTGCTGCTGTTTCCCTGAAGTTGTGTGCCAGGGCCACCGGTCAATCCACCCAGGCTGACGGCACTGGTGCTGGTGCTGCGAACCATGGCAACGGCGTTGGCGTTTCCGAGATTGAAAGTGGCGCTGCTATCTCCGGAAGAACCGTTGAAGCGAAGGGCCATAGGAGAACTTCCCAAAGTGAGACTCCCGGAACCGGTCATGGTGCCAGTCAAATCGAACACCTGGCTGCCGCCACTGATGAAGAGCGTTAAAAGACCTGAATCACTCAACGTGGCAATGCCAGTGCCACTGTTGCCATTGCCAGTGATGGAATATGTGCCGGTGGCCGTGACGCTGGGCAGGGAATTGGCAGTAGCAACGGTGACACTGCCGGTGTTGTTCAGTGTCAAGGTTCCACCGGGGATGGAAGTGCTGGTGCCAAAGTTGAGGCTGCCATTGTTCATCGTGATTCCGCCGCCGAAAGTATTGATGTTATTGAAATTGAGCGCGCCGGTGCCGAACTTGGTGAGAGCCATGCCACCGCCCAAAGTGCCAGAGCCGGAGAAAGTGTAATCCTGTGTCGCGTTTACTGTCATGGCCGCCGGCGCGAGTGTGCCGGTGACATTAATAGCTGGTGAATCAGAGCCGGTGTCGTCAAAGGTCACGGTATCGCCGGACTGGAAATTGAAAAGGTTGGTTCCGCTGATCCAATTTGAGCTGGTGATGTCCCAATTATTCAAGATGCCATCGCCGACCCACGTGAGATCCTGTGGTGGCGGGACAGAAGAAATGGCGATGCCGACGGTATTGGTCATGATGGTGGTCCCGTCATTGACGGTAAAAACGAAAGCGGCCATGCCGATGAAGTTATTGTTGGGAGTGAATGTGGCGCTGGAACCATTGAGCGATACGACGCCGTTGCTCAAGATAGTGGCGGTGTAGGTTGAACCGGCTGTGAAGCCGGCGGTATATTGGGTGAGAGGAATTGTTACTGAAGCGTTGGTTTGCGTGATGGCGTGGGGCAAGGCAACCCAGTTGAGATAGTGCTCAAGCAGCGTGTAGCCGTCGGCAGTATTGGTAAGCGGGTAAGCGATGTTGGGGTTCAAGCCGTTGGCGAGCTTCCAATAATCCGGGATGCCGTCGCCGCTGGAATTTAAGGGAGCTGCGGTGCCGGTGATGGTGCCGTATCCGTTGTTGCCGAGACCGGTGGCGGTTTGGCTGGTCCACATCTGGCCGGAAATTCCGAGCGAAGTGACGTCGTTGATGACGAGTTGATCCACCTGGTCACGCGGGAAAGCGCCGGCGAATGAAACGTCGTTTTTGTAAGCAGCGGTCGTGGAGAGGGTCGGGATGTTGGGCGTGATTGATGACCAGGGAGAAGTCAGGACGGTTCCGCTGCCGGGCGAGGTGGAGGAGCCTGCCAATGAACCATTTTTATCGCTGTCGAGCAGGTTGCCGGTGGAATAAATTTTTTGGTTGCTGTCCATCTGGAAAAAGTTGTCCGAGGGCGTAGAGGTGGACGGGCCGGCGATGAAGTAATTGTTAACGATGTCGTGGGAGAAATTGCCGCTGGTGTTCGCGACGGTGTAACCGGCCTGATAATTGTAAACGACGTTGTTGATAAAAACATTGTTTACCTTGGCGAGGGGATTGCGGTTATGCGCGCTGGAAAAAATGTTGTAACACCAGGAGAAGTTATTGTTCAGCGCCTCGGTGTGAGCGCTGAATTGTTGGCCGATAGGGTCGCCCAGAATGCAGCTTTGCATAGTGATAAAGTTACCGCCGGTAAAATTGCCGTGGGCGTCGATGTTGTTGTAGGGAGCGAACTCGATGGAGACATGATCGAAAATCAGGTTGGTGCCATCGCCCATATTGATGCCGTCTTCGGTCGAACTGGCAATGGTGCCGGGACGGATACGAAGGAAGCGGACAATTTCATTGGTCCGCACGCTGAAGGAAACTTCATGGCCGATGAGGGCGATGCCACCGGGAGCGGTTTGAGCGGCGATGGTCAAATTATTGGCGCAGGTCACAGCGCTGGCCAATGTGACAGTGCCGCCGATGTCGAAGACGATGGTGCGATTGGCTTTGCTGACGGCATCACGGAACGTACCAATGCCGCTGTCGGCGAGGCTGGTTACATGATAAACAGTGCCGTTGCGGCCGCCGGTGGCGAATTGGCCGAAGCCTTGAGCGCCGGGAAAGGCGGTAGTCTGCGCGGAGGCGGCAAAGGGTAAAAGGCCAAGCGCTAAAAAACCCAGCGTTTTGGCCTTATTTTTAAACGTTGAAGACAACATCTTTTGAGAGTTTGAGGTCAAGGGGTAATGGCAAATCAACAGCAAATTTATCGCAGGTTATGGCAATTGCAATCGGTAGAACATCTGAGGGCCGGTTGGATTGATGGTATTGGTGAAGGAGAAATTGCCGCCGGAATCAAATTGGTTGGTGGCCACTGGAACCCATTGCGGTGATGCAAGGTTGGTAGCAACCAGAAGATAATAAAAGGAATCGCTCGTGCCGCTGGTTCCATTGATGATGAGGTTATCGTCGGAAACGGTGGAGCCGCTAATGAGAGGCCCGACCAATGGTGTAACGGTGACTTGTGAGGAAGCGGTGCTTTCGTCGCCGGGATTTACGGCGGTTACGACGTAGTAAAAGGTGGAAGCAGTATCGGTGAAATTAGTGTCGGTAAAATCTGTCGTCGTTACACCCCACGCAATCACCGAGTAAGGACCGCCATTGGTGGTCGAACGATAAACATTGTAGCCGTTCGCACTGCTAGAGGCAGACCAATTTAAGACAGCCTGACTGTTCGTTGCGATGGCGATGAGGTTGGTGGGTGGCGAGGGAACAACAAAGCAACCGTAACCGATTAATTTATCGCTGGAGACAGGATGCATGAGCGTAATCACGGGCAGGCTCCCATCGGGTGCGCGGGCGTTTGTGATTTGGTTTACAGTTAAACTGATGAAGTCAGAAGAGCTGGCCGCGAGACCGCTTTGCGTCCAGGAATTGCTGCTGACCATGTCACCGGTTTCATTGAGGTTCTGGATGTCGGCATGAGTGTTTCCGAAGACGATATTGAAATGCAGGATCTCATTGGTGCCGGCGATGTCGTTGGTGTCCGTTTCGGCGACGCTACTGGTGTAGTCGGGCGGGGTGCGCTGAAGCATATTATAGCCGACGACATTGTCGTAGGCGGTGTTATTGGTCCAGTCGGTGGGTGTTCCCGGGCCGGCGCATTGGTGGTTGGCGTAGAAACCGGCATTGCCATTATTGCGGACGGCGAAGCAACCAAAAACATGATGGGTGGGTATCGGGTTTGCGATGCGGTTTTGAGCGGTGGATGCCCAGCCGCCGACCTTAAAGCCATTTCCGTTGCCACCATTATTACCGTTCAGGTACGACCAGCAATGGTCAAAGGTGACTGATTCGTAACAGTTGATGCAATCGTAGCCGTCGTCGCTGTCGTTCCAGGCGCGGCACTCGCGGAAGATGTTGCCTTTGCCTCCGGCGGTCACGTGGCAGCCAAAGCCATCGGCGTTGCCGTAGGAAAAACTATTGATGCCGGCAAGGTTGTAGCAATCGCAACGATAAACGAGGTTACTGGCGTCAAGTTCCTCAAAATAAATGCCGACGCAATCGGCGTCGTGAACATTGACCTGGTTCCAGGTGCAGAATTTACAGCCCCAATTTGCGAAGCCAACAGACTGGTTGTTGACGTTGGTAATATTTTCCTGGACGCCAACGACGTCAAATCCCTGGAACGTGACGTTGTTGGCAATGACCCAAAAAGCCGCCGTGCGCAGGCCGGTCGGATTTACGAGAGAGAAATTGAAGACAGGGCGAGTGCCTGGCATGGCCTGATAAGTGATGCCGCTGTTAGTAATCAGGTTGACTGGCACGTAGACGCCATCTTCGACTGGGTTTTGGTTGGTGGGAAAGTAAGTTCCGGCATTGATAAAAACTGTGTCCCCATGAGCGGCTACGGATTGCGCCTTCATGAGTGAGGCAAAGGGCGAAACTGGCGTGCCGGGATTGGTGTCCAAGCCATTGGTGGCGATGTACCAGCTCGTGCCGAAGGCGAATGGCGCGCTAAAAATAAATGCCGCTACCACGATTGATGCAGCCAGTCTTAATTTTTTAACAACCGCTGACACTGGAAATTATTGCAATTGGAGCCGGTAATAGGATTGCGGCCAGGTGGAATTGATGGTGTTGGTGAATGAGAAATTACCACCGGCATCGAATTGGTTCGTAGCGATGGGTACCCATTGGGGTAATGTGAGGTTGGTCGTGACTAAAATGTAATAAGGCCAGTTGCCGGTGCCACCAGTGCCGCTGACGATGAGGTTGCCATTTAAAATGCTGACGCTGCTGATGGTGGGCGAGGCGAGGGTTATGACCGAAAGCACGCCAGAAGTATTTAGTGCGGAAGTATTCCAGCCTAATCCGGAATTGAGCGCGGGCAGAACGAAATTGGTAAATGAGCCAGTGTAAGACCCGGCGTTGAACAATTTGAAAGTGTCGCCGAGGAGGAACGCAGTGCCATTGGAATTGGTCACGTTGAGCGTGCCGCCTTCGGTGAGAGCACCGGAAATTTTCATGACGTCATTGGTGAAGGGTGAATGCTGGACCTGCATGAAGGTAGTGCCACCGGTCGTGAGCGTGAGAGTGTTGCTGATGGTCAGGGTGCCGAGCGGATTACCAGGAGTGAGTGCGCCGCCGAGGTTAACGGTGACAGGTCCAGAGATAATGCCGGTGCCGGAGAGAGAGCCGGAGTTAATGACGACCGCGCCGGAACCAGTGCCGCTGCCTTTGGTATTGTTCACGAGCAGGGTGCCGCCGTTGATCGCTGTGCCGGCGGTATAGCCGTTGGTGCTGGTGAGAGTGAGAGTGGCGGAGCCGGTTTTGACGATGGCGACAGTACCCACGGTTCCATTGGTGATGACGCCGTCAAACTCAGTATCCGTGTTGGCTCCACCGATCGTGTAAGTCATGTTCTGCCCGCCGCTGTTGTTGTCACCCTGGAGTTGAGTGTGAGAGCCACCGGCCAGGCCACCGAGCGCGATTCCTGTAGTGCCAGTGTTGCGGACATTGGCAAAGGTGGTGCCGGTGCCGAGATTGAAAATAGCGTTGCCATCGCCGGTGGTGCCATTAAAGCGTAGCGTCATGGAAGCGCTTCCAAGGTAGAGCGTGCCGGGGCCGGTCATCGTGCCGGTCAAATCGAAGACTTTGCTGCCGGTAGTGACGGCAAGGACTAAAAAGCCTTCATCATCCAACCTGTTGATACCGGTGCCGCTGTTGCCATTGCCGGTGACGGTATTAACGCCATTGACTAGAACATTAGGCAAAGAATTGGCGGTGGCGACGAGGACATTGCCGGTATTGTTTAATGTCAAAGTGCCAGAAGCCGGTATGGCCGAGCCGTTGGGGAAAGTAAGGAGGCCATTGTTCAAGGTCGTGCCGCCAGTGTAGGTGTTGGCTCCACTGAGGGTTGTGTTTCCGGTCAAATTGATGGTGCCGCTGGTGATGTTGCCAGACAGAGTAAGGGTGTTGGCCGTGGTGTTGCTGACGAGCAATGCGCCGTTGACGCTGATAGGCGCGGAGATGGTATCGCCGAGGCTGGTGGGGAGTTCGACGAGAGTTGCCGGAGAGCCGGCGTTGTCGAACGTGAGGGTTCCAGCGGGAGCGATGGTGAAGATGCCACCACCGGAACCGATGTTGAGTGAGCCGACGGTGATACCGACGTTTAAATTGATGGTTTGATTTCCAGAAATGGCAGAGTTGATGACCGCGAAAGATTGCGCGCCATTAGGATAGGAAGAGGAGTTGATCCAGTTGGCGCTGACGTTCCAGCTTTGCGATGAGGCAGTAATGGTGTTGGTCCAATAGATTCCTGTAGCGGTCACGATGGATGGAGTGGCGCTGGCTTCAGCGGAGAGCGGGCTTTGGCCATTGGGGCCTTGGGAGTAAATGACGTAATAGTAAGTGACGTCGTTGACGAGGTTGCTATTTACGTAACTCGTATTCGTCGTATTTAGAAGAATGGTGTAAGGGCCACCGCTGGTAGTGGAGCTTTCCAGCACGTAATTGGTAGCGGCCGGGATGGCGCTCCAGGTCAGGGTGACTTGTGTATTGCCGGGGACGGCGCTCAATCCGGGTGCTGTCGGCAGACCAAGGACAGTTGCGCTCGCGGGGGACGAGACGCCAGCGACGTTCACGGCGGTGACCTGATAGAAATAGGTGATGTTCGTATTTAAATTGGCATCGGCGTCGGTGTAATTGGTTTCGGTGATACTCATCAAATAACTGAAGGGGCCGGTCTGAACGGTTGAGCGGCTGACGATGTAGCCGACGGCGCCGGACACGGGAGTCCAGGTCAGAAAAACATCTGACCCAGTGAAACGTCCAGTAAGAGAAGCGGGTGCGCCGGAAGGTGGAGCGGGCAGGGGAACGGCAACGGCGGTGGCCGAGTTGGCACTGGTGCCGCCTGCGCTATTCGCGATGACTGAGTAGCTGTAGATACTACCATCGGTGGGCGAGGGGTCGGTATAGCTTGTGCCGGTGATGTTGTTATCCAGCGTGATGGTGTTGAGCGTATTGGATGCGCCGCCGCCGTTGTCGTACAGCGTGGAACGCTGGACGGTGTAGTAATTTGCACCGGCTGAGGCATTCCAATTCAAAGTGACACTTTGATGACCCGAGCTGGTGACAGAGAGGCCGGTTGGTGCAACTGGCGAGCTGATAGAAATTCCAGATGAAGGGGTGGTGCCGGAGCTCTGTGGCGAATTGGCGCTGGTACCGCCCGTATTGACTGATTGCGCGATGTAGTAATAGGTCGTGCCATTGACGGCGGAGGTGTCAAGGTACGTAGCGTTATCGAATCCGCTGCCGCACACAGGGCCAGGGACGCCATTGGTAAGGGAAATAAATCCGCTGCCAGAAGTGGTCGAGCGGAGGATGTTGTAGCTCGTCGCGCCGGGAGTCACGGGCCAGCAAACCAGATTACTATTGTTACCGGCGTATGCCGTGACGCCGCTGGGGGCAGGAGGAACGTAGCCAGTCATTTCCAGCCGGATATAATCGTACATGGCGTGGTTGGCGAAGTAACCGCCTTTGCGCATGTTGATGGTGATGGTGTTTTGACCCGCATTCAGCAGGCTGGCGGGAAATGTGATGCGCTCGTCGGAGAACACGCTGTTGATACCTTCGCGGATGGTGGTATCGCTCTCGTTTCCCGAGCCGCTGTAGGCCGGAAAAAAGCCGCTGGAACTGTTGGCGTTGGGAGTCGAAGTGACTCCGGCGGCGGTGCCGAGGTTGTTGCCATTGACTGAGACGATTATTCCACCCTGATAATCTGAAGCGAAACCAAGGTAAAGCGAGGCAGTCGCTCCGTTTATGGGTGCAGTAGCGAGGTTGAAGGTAATGGTGCTGGTGGAAGGATTATAATTTCCACTCTGATCGGTAACAACGGGCTGGACGAAATTCCAATCGGTCGTCCAGCGGCTTTGGCCGACGATGTAATTGGGGCCGTTCGGGAAATCAAACGGGTACTCGAGAAATTTGCTCCAGATGGGCATGGGGCTGGTGGTAGAAGGACCGATGTCGCCCACCCAATAGTCTTCGCCGTGGCGGAATTTGGAGCCGGTGCGATCGGGATAACCGATTTCAAAAACGGTCGGACCAACACGATTGGGTGTCCAGGTGACGGCGCCGAGATTGTTGGTAGCGCCGGCGGTCACAGTGACACCGAACGGCGATGTGGGGATGTCGAAAGTATTGGGAGGATGGCCGCCGGACAAAGCCTGGGATTGAAATGTTCCGGCTGCGCCGGAACCGAAGGCGAAAAGAGTATAGTTTGCGCCAGCGATGACATTGGGGATGGTGAAATTGCCGTTGGTGTCGGTCTTAGTCCAAAACTGGCAGGTCTTCATCCACTGTTGAAAATCGTAAACGCTATCAATAGTTGTTGGCTGTTGCATGAGGCCCACCCACAGGCCGGCAGGCGAGGCGTTCGGATTGTATGAGTCGTTAATAGTGATTTGGCCGGACACTGCGCCGCGCTGGGAGGCGGAGGCATAGGCGGTGTTGTTGAACCAATTGTATGGCCAGGCAGTACTTTCAGCGGCGGCTTGAGCAAGGGCGTCGCTGTAGAGCGTTTGGGCGGCCTGATTGGTACCCGTGATGGTGTTGGTGATGTTATTGCAATAAATGAAGTAAGGGCCATAAACTTTTGACCAAACTTCACCGCTGTTCCAATTGCCGTCAATGCCTGCGCCACCATAATGGCTGCTTTCGAGATAGTTCAGGATGGTGGTGCCGATATGGGACATCAGGTCGCGTTTCATCGGGCCACCGGTGTAATATTCCGCGCTGGCGGAAACGTTCCACAAACCGACGTTGGCACCGCCGGAGCCGACGCTACTCCAACCCCAAACGCGCTGGACGCCAAAATCGGCGGTGTATTTATATTTGTCCTCGTAACGGCCCTGATAGATGCCGTTGGTCCAGAGAGAGACTTCTACCGGTGCACCCAAGACACCGACTGCCCCGGCACCGGGCTGGACTTCCATCAGCTTATTACGCGCGGCGTCCACACTCATCCAATTGAAAATGGTGCCGGCGTAGATGTTATCGCGGGTTTCGCCCATGCCCATGAGAGCGTCCGCGTTGCGATGGCTGAAAATGGCGGTGACGTAAAAACCGGGAGAGCCGCGAAGCATAGAGAAATGGACATCCATGGTGCCATTGGTTGTGGAAGTGCTGAGCAAATCTATTTCACAGTAATCGCCAGTGTTGGCGACGACGGAGTAGTTAAATGTTCCCGAGCCGAAGCCGCCGTTTTCCCAATAGAGTTGCCCGCCATTATTTCCGCCGGAGAGCAACTGACGGGTCGTGAGTGTGCCGCTGTTGTTATAGGTGTAATTGATTTGGTTAATGGTTGCGCCGGCGGTGGTACAGAGGATGGAGACGACACCGTTAGAGATGGTTACAGTGCCGTTTCCGTTGTTGAACAGAGCGACATTTGGGCCGGTGCCAGTGCCGCCGCCGGGAAGGTTGCCGAAGGCACAAAAAGCGGCATTGAGGCAACCGAAAACGACTATCAGTTTATAGAACGAATGTCTCATGAGGTTGCCGGATTTACCAAACTTTGGATTGTCTTGTCGTTATTCTCTATTAATAGAACGCACCAGCTTTTTCAGGCTGGTGCGTCCCGCAACCCCACGTTAAGAATTTGCACTTCCCAATCAATCAAGGATATCTCAGGCGATAGAACACGGTGCCATTGGTCAGATTGAT
>Ga0206856_10083_pt2 | contig 33280 bp, 35 predicted proteins | sample Alteio_BWOrgCont_48_FD_152630 | JGI IMG/M metagenome (GOLD analysis project Ga0206856, IMG submission 152630) | Enriched cells from forest soil in Barre Woods Harvard Forest LTER site, Petersham, Massachusetts, United States -... | ecosystem: Environmental > Terrestrial > Soil > Temperate forest >...
GCGCCAGAACCTCGAAGCGGCGGCCAAGGCGGGTGCGAAAATCGTCATCTCCATCGGCTTCGAATTCGTCGACATGTTGCCAGACGTTGCGGCCGCTTATCCGAACACCAAATTCCTGGAGATCGATTCCTGCCCCTTCGACAAGATGAAGCCGAACATCTATTGCTCGGTCTTCCGCGAATACGAGGCGAACTTCCTGGCCGGCGCCGAGGCGGCCCTGACCAGCAAGACCGGCAAGGTAGGCGCGATCTGCGCGCTCGATATCCCCTTCTTTCATCGCTACACTGACAGCTTTATCGACGGAGCCAAGCACGTAAAACAGGACGTCAAGATTTCGCCGACGCTCTGGGTCGGCGGCTCCAACCCGTTCCAGGACCCCGCCCGCGGCCAGCAGCGCGCCGGAGCCATGCTCGCCGACGGCGCGGACCGCATTCTCGCCGCCGCCTCCGGCTCCAATGGCGGCATCTTTAAGGCCGTCGAGGACGCCGCCGGGACTAACGCCTTCGGCGTAGACGTCAATCAATGCCTTCAGGCGCCGGGCGTGGTGATGGACAATGTCGAGAAGAAGACGGACGTTTCGGTCGTGCTCGCGGTCAAAGGCATCATCGCTGGAACGCAGCAGCCGATCACCGCGCTGGGCTTGAAGGAAGGCGGCATGGCGCTCACCGGGCTCGGGCCGGACGTTAAGGCCACAAAATGCACGATCGCCGACTATCCGGACGCGATCGCCAAGGTGAAGGCGCTGCGCGATCAGATTGTCGACGGCTCGCTGAAAATCGAAGACCCAATGATGATGCAGAAGAAATAGCGGGTGACGCTCCGGAACGGTCGCCGAGTCGCAGGGGGGTTGACGCCGGCGCGCTTCTCCGGAGTCGGCGCTGGATACGTCGCTCCCGGCGAAACGACGGGGATTTGATTTGAAACCCATCGCTCGATGGTCAGCTTGAAAGTTCAGCCATGCCCGACCTCTGCCGAATGATTCTCGACGTCGACACCGGTGTCGACGACGCTATGGCGATTCTCTACGCGTTGAACCGGCCGGGCATAAAGCTCGAAGCCCTCACCACGACCTTCGGCAACACAGACGTCGATACGGCGACTGCGAACACGTTGCGCATTCTCGAACTCGTCGGGCGTACTGACATAGCGGTCGCGCGCGGCCCCGGCCGCCCACTGCTGAAGCCGTTCGTCCGAGGCGCTGAGCATGTCCACGGCCGCAACGGCCTCGGCGACGTGGTCCTGCCCGATCCCAAAGCCAAGCCAATCGCGGAGCACGCCAGCGACCTGATGATCCGTATGGCGCGCGAGAATCCCGGCGAAATCACGCTCTGTCCTGTCGGGCCGATCACCAATGTCGCGATCGCGTTCGCCAAGGCGCCCGAGGTCGCGCCGCTGTTCAAGGAGGTCGTCGTCATGGGCTCGACGATCTCCCATCCTGGAATCCCCGGCATTCCAACGCCGTTCGCCGACGCCAATTTCTGGAACGATCCGGAGGCGGCGCAAATCGTGATGCGCTCGGGGGCCAAGATCACCCTCGTCGGCTTAGATGTCACCATGAAGGTGCTGCTGACCGCGCCGATGCGCCAGGCGATCGCTGAGAGCGGCCGGGTTGGCGCGACGATTGTGCAAATCGCCGATTTCTACGTTCGCGCCTATGAGACCATATATCCAGGCATAGCCGGCTGCGGTCTGCACGATCCGCTTGCCGTAGCGGTGGCCGAGGACAAGAACCTCACGACGATAGAGCGCATGTGCGTCGATATCGAGCTCAACGGCGCGATGACCCGCGGCGCGACCATCGCCGACCGCAGGCGTAACGTCACGCCCGAGCGGCTGAACGCGGATGTGTGCGTCGAGGTCGACGGGGGTCGGTTCTCCCACTTGTTCGTCGAAACGCTAGCGGGATTTGGGCGCTAGGGCGGCGTGAGTCGCCGTATGGTGCGCGCGTTGGGGAGCATAAGCGCCGCGCGGTCGTCGGGCACGTCCCGGCGTCGCAATCCGACGCCCGACGCGGAGAGACCGGACCATCGCCCGCAGTTTCGTTGGCAGTGGCAAGTAGCCGGGGGAGCCGCCAACATAGTCCGCGCTGTCTTGCGGCCGGTTTCCCATTTTCGCCCCGATCGCCACGCGCGCGCAATTAATGCGAAGAAGCGGCTATGTTCCGATTATACCGTTTCGTGTGTCCGCCGACTTCACGGGGCTCAGTCGCTGCGGCTATGCACAAGCGCTCGCCCGCCGAACCCCCGAGAGAGCGCCGCGATCGGAGACGCCCGTTGGCAGCAAAACCACGAAATCCGAAGCTCCGCAGTCTGCCCAAGGCCGAAGTGCATGTGCATCTCGAGGGATACTTCGAGGCGGTAACACTCGAGCGCTGGCCGCCGAGGCGCGCGTCGCAGTGCCGCGAACACGCGAGCGACGAAGCAACGATCGGCGAGGACCCAGGTCGCGGCGATCCCAATGTTCGCCCGGCGAAGTAGCGCGCAGTCTGGACTTCGTATCGTAAGCCGCCTCGCCAACCTGTGTCGCCCGAGGCGAACTTGATGATGAGAACGAGGATGATCGCCCCGATTGCCGCGTTGATGAGCAGAGGCACGATCCCCTCGCCGAGCCCGACATTGAGACGCAACAATAGCCAGTCCCCGATAGGAGCCCCGACGATGCCGACCGCCATGTCGCTGATCAGCCCGAAGCCGGTTCCATGCACGGCGGTACTGAGCCAACCGACAGCGACACGGACCGCTATGATCACGACGAGGCTATCAGTCGGCAGATGCCTACAAAGCGCGGACTCGCGATAATGGGTTGCTCGCCCTAGCATGCACCTCGCTGTTTGCCAGCGGTTACGGCCCGCTTCCGCAGCTTCGGACGTGAACAAGGAGGTGAGCACAGCAGCCCAGCATGCCGGGTTCGCCGGCAGCGCCAAGGACATGAAGACGACGCAAATGCATCTGCATCACGTCGTGAATTGCCTGGTCGACCCGCAGGGCCAGGGCTTCGATGCAAGCTTCGGCAACCCCTGCAACGGCCAAGGTTCCGGCGCCATCTCGGATACGACAGATAGCGCGAAGAAGGCATCCCTACAGCAAGCCCTTCAGCAGACCCTTGATGGCCTCAAGCAGTCAGACATGGCTGCTGCTCAAAAGAATGCGACCGCGGTCCAGGATCTTTTGAAAAGCAAAATGTAATGCGGCGGGCTTGAGAGGGTGACGCGCGCGCCGTGACGTTTTGCGCCGGGCACATGGGAGCCTCGAGTCGCCGTCGGGTCGGAGCCGTCCCCATGACCCGCCGCAAGGGTGAGATCACGCCGCGCCAGGTCGACCGCGACTATGCGCGAGCGTCGCTAATACTTTCGCCAGCGGCTCGAACTGTTCGGATTGAACAGTTGCCGGCACCGAGTTGTTGCGCTTTTCGAGGCGATCGAGCCGCGCCTTCAAGTCGGCGGCCTTTGCGATAGTATCGTTCATCACAGACCCCACTTGCCCTTAGCGTCGAGGACTGTGCTGATGACCTGCGCCACAAGCTCGGGCTCGGCGCTCGGATGATCCGTCGCCGGCTCGCCAAGGGCCTCTATGGCCGCTTCAACGGCCCGCAAGGTATCTTCGCTAGGCGCCGAAACGGTGATCTCCGATGAGGGCGACTCGCCCACCATTGTAAATCCGCCGACTTTGAAAAAACCCTCAATCGCGCACGCGGAGCAGTCGATATGACCGTCCCTAATCAAGAACGGCTGAAAACCGCTGTGATTCGCGCAGTCGCATCCGGTCGGGGCCTTGAGGCGATGCCATTTCTCTTTCTCTGTCACGGTAGGCGAACTCCTTGTAGCGGGGGCGGTGACGGCCTCGGCGCCGGCAGGCGAGCACAGAGATCGACAACTGAATCTGGGATCGCATTCAATTCGGCGTGCACCGCGAGTCTGAAGGGCGACTCGGGAAGATGATACGATTGGCTACTTCTTTGATCGCGACGCGCTCAATAGCGGGCCGCGCCGAGGCGTTGCTCGGCGAGCGCCGTTCCTACCTTCGCAAGCAGATCAAACGGCAGAACTGCCGCTTGATCCGCCGCCGGCGTGTCGTCGCGCTTTTCGGGCGTTCGAGCCGGGCCGCTATCGCCTCGGCTTTCGCCAAGATTTCGGCGGGGCTCATTGAAGGCCCCACATTGCGCGCTGCCCAGGCATTGAACGGCCTTGATTAACGCGACCGTTCTTTCTTCGTCGCTCATCTTCGCGAGCGTCGCGACCAATTCCGGCGATTGGCCAGCCGCCTTTTCGATCGCTTTTGAGGCGTCGGGATCGGCGTGCAATTTCCTTAGCGGCTTGGCGCCGCGATCTTCGGGTTTCATGTTCTTAGTTATCCAATTTCAATGTGGCGCTCGCATCTGAGCGAAGCGCCAAAGCGCCGTCCAGGCTGAAGTAGGCAAGAACCTCGCGTTAAATTCCTAGTCGCTCAAAACGCCGCCAGCGTCGGTCATTTCGATGCTGCGCGGCTCAGGAGCCGCATGTGCTGGTCGTAACCAAGCTCGATCGCCTGGCGCGCAGTGTCGCGGACCTGTCCTCGATCGTCGCCGAGCTTGAACGCAAGGGCGCGAGCCTGCGCGTCCTCAACGCGGCGATCGACACGTCGACCGCGACCGGCCGCGCCTTCTTGAACATGCTCGGCGCGTTCAGCGAATTTGAGAACGACATACGCCGCGAGCGTCAAGCGCCCGGCATAGCCGAGGCGAAGCGCAAGGGCGTCCATATGGGAAGGCCGGCCAAGATCGACGCCGGCGCCGTTGCAAAGCTCAAGGCGGAAGGCTTGGGGCCGACCGCCGTCGCCAAGCGCCTGAAGATCAGCCGCCCTGGCGTCTATCGGGTCTTAGGCTAGGCCCGCATAGCGCGCGACATCAAATCTCGCGCGAAATCGAAACCGCTGTCGCCGCCTCCCAATGACGGCGAGCGCCGCTGGCCGCTAAACGGGTCGGTTGTCCAGCCGTTTCTCAAGGCTTGCTGGCGCGTCGGGCGCACGATCTCGACGGGCGTAGGCACATCAGCCGCTTGCGGCGGCGGGGCGGCGGGAGCTTGTTCCTTCATGCCCGTATTGCCCCTGAGCGGTGGTCTTCCTTGAACTTGCCCCCAACGCTGGACCACGCAGGCTAGGAAATTCCGGCGGCCAATCGCTTGGAAGCGGGCATCGCGTCAGCTCAGCGTGCGCGCACCGACAAGGATGGAAAGCTCCTCGCATTTTATCTCCGGCCCGACGGAACTGAGGGAGTCACCTCTTACTCATCATTGCTTCCGATAAGCTAGGCTCAATGTTCGTGAGGCTACTCGAAAGTGGTAGCATTAGCTCGTGACGTCGCATCTCTTCCAGATCTCGGTTGGAGTCGCAGGGTCAGTGCCCACTCTGAGGCGAACGGTGACTTCGTTGAGCAATATCATGAAAACCTCTGCGCCCGCCGAAGGGTCAGGGGCCGGAATCGTGTAAGAGAAGGCGTGACGACTGTATTTTCCCTGGGTCTTCACGCCCTGCGTCGTGACGATCGTTGGGCCGGTGATGGAGAAGTGGCGACCGTCGCCGCTGCACCAGTTTCCGTCAATGACATCCGCGCTCGCGGCGCTGGCCGAACCGATGAGAAGGGCGACAACGATCACGCCCACGGATTTCCAGTTTTCACGCATGACCCACCCTTACCATATCGCTGCGAAATGAGGGTGAGATTCGCCCCGGGGACGGCCGACCCGTGTGCAGACAATTCAGTTCCGCCCTGCTATTAGCCAAGCGGAATTGACAGGCGCTCTTGTCGTAATAAGGCTCTTGCCTACCGGCGCAAACCCGAGTTCAGTCCTCCGGCGCGTCGCAGCTTTGGTGCAGGTTCTTGCTTGAGGATTCCGTTCTGAAAGCGCTTGAGGCCCGTGTTGGCCGCCTCCATGCACGACAGCGACTCGGGATCGAAAAGGACCATGAGGCTCAGGTCTTTGGCCAGGGCTTGAATTTCTTTCATATCGAAAACTTGACCTCGTCCCACTTTCTGATCGAGTGGATTCTGAGGCTCACAGGGCTCTATTGGCGCGGCAGGAAAAACGCGGAGCGGATCGTGATCCGGAGCAATGTGATCGCCTCTGAAGATTTGCCGAAAGCGTTCGACGGCTTCACAATCCTTCACCTCAGCGATCTGCATGCCGATATGAGCGAGGGCGCTATGGCCAATTTGGGCGCCCTTTTGCCTGAGATCGCCTACGATATCTGCGTCTTGACGGGCGATTTCCGGGGCAAGACGTTTGGGCCGTTCGAGCCGTCACTCGCACGCTTGCGGCGCCTTCGAGCTGCAATGAAGGGCCCGGTCTACGCCGTTTTGGGCAATCACGACACGATTAGGATGACCCCGGGTTTGGAGGCCATCGACATTCCCGTGCTTCTTAACGAGTCCCTTGCGATCGAGCGCGGCGGCGAGCGCGTTCATCTCGTTGGCGTCGACGACGCACATTTCTACCGAGCCGACAATCTCGAAAAAGCAACGGCCAACGTTCCGCACGACGAATTCTCAATCCTCCTGTCTCATACCCCGGAGATCTATCGACAGGCTGCTCATGCCGACTTCAACGTCTTACTAGCCGGACACACTCATGGCGGGCAGATTTGCCTCCCCGGAGGAATTCCAATCACGCTCGATTCCAACCTGCCGCGCTCGATGGGTTCAGGCGCGTGGACCTATGGAAGACTGACTGGCTATACGTCGGTCGGCGCAGGCTCGTCAGTCGTCCCCGTACGGTTCAACTGTCCGCCTGAGATAGCGCTTCACCGCCTTGAGACGATAAGCGAAGGTCTCGTCAAGATCGACGATCGCGAATACCCGCCATGAAAAACAAGGGCGACAAAACAAGTTCGCAGATCAAGAACGACATCGTGATGAAAACAATCTCGACCAGACCGAGGCCTAAAACGTGCTGGCTGGCGAGGGCCGGAAGGAGCGATTCAGGAATTTGATCGAGGCCAAGCGCCGCGCTGCTCGAACGCAGCCTCATCCGCCGTTTAATGAAGCTCGAAACGAGATCGCCGGCCATTGCGGTGGCGGCTATAAGCGCGCCGGCCGCAACGCTGATTCCGACCAAAGGCGCCAAGGCTGCTGTGAAGAGAACCGAAGCAACGACGCCACGGATCGTCTTAGAACTTCCCAAGAGGGCTTGGTCGTCGGGAAGCGTCAGGCCGCCGTCAATTGGACGCGCCAAAAAATCGCCGAGCGCTATCTTCGCGACGAGTGGCGCGCCATTGGCCGCAAACAGCAGCAAGACGAATTGGCTGACCAACTTTACGTTCATTGAGTCGGCTCTTCTAAAGAGCGGAAGAACCGAACACAACTCACGGAAATGCGTGCTTTTTGGATTGCCGACCGTAGAGAACACGATTTTCTCTTCGGGCCGTCAATTTCTCGTAGGTTAGCATGACGGTCGCGCCGATTCGAGGACATTCCAATCTAGCCGCGGGCAGCATCAGTGACCGGTGACAGGCATCCCGTTGGAGTGCCCTAGCGTGCCCGAGGTTCCAAAATCGTTTCTCATGCTGTCGAGGAGGCCGGAGTCCATGGGCGCAAGCTGACCCGTTCCCGACTCGCCCTGCCAGTAGCGCCCTCCATCGTCCATCAGTTGGTTGTTGCTGATTCCAACGCCGGCGGGCGCCAGCAACCGCCCGTGGTGAGCGCCGCGAATGATGGGGCCGGCCGCGAAAGCCGCGGTCGAGAAAGAGATCGCGACGATCAAAACGCCGCTTATTATCAACTTTGACATGGCGTCCTCCTAAAGACGCGACTTCTGTCGGAGCACCGCCTCTTATATTGGTTCGCTCCGCCGCAACACGTAGGCGACCGGACCGCGGGAAGCATCACGATCGCGCGACTTCCAAGATTGACCGAGCCACAGGGAATCTGACCGATTCTCTGTTGGCCGCGGGGTTGACCCTGCGCGCGCCGGCGTCAGGGGCTCGCGCGGTCGGTGGCCTCACCGGCCGACGGCAACGAGCGCTTGATTGGCACCGCTGATGACCAGAATCGACCCAAGTCGGACCTTCTGCCAAGCGTCCTCAAACGACCGGAGTTGGCCGGAAGCGGATGGGCGGCTTCCGGTGCGATAGGAAGCGAAAGCGGACCGCGCGACTGTCGAAAGTATGGGAACTATCTGCGATCGCTGGAACGAGCATTTGGGTACGTCTGATATCGCCATCATCGCCATGCGCCGGCGTTTACTAGAGTCGGCGAGATCGTTGCAGCTCGGAACTGCCCCCAAAGCGGCGCATGATGGAAATCTCTACCAGGTGCGCCCGCTCGACATCGTCACGCCGATCTCGGACTTGAAAAACCTTAATCACAGCGCATGGTGACCGTATGAAATCAACCGCTGCATGAGACCGAGGTTCGGCGACAATCTGAGCCAGTTCGCTTAATGGTGGGGAGGGTTTCGACGTACGGCCGCAAGCCCCTGAAGTTGTGACTGGGACGAAAACGGGGCAGGGGGGTGACGAAGAACGCATAGTGCATTTTCCATATTGTGCACTATGGGGGGTTTTCCCGCGTACGTTTTGTCGGCGCGAGCGTTTTCGAAGGTCGGTTCGGAACCTACGCGAGCGATCGGCATTTCGACCCAATCGTCATTCGACGCCAATCGATGCAAGGGTGACGAACAGGGGAGCTTTCAGGTCAACGACTTCAGTTGTGCGAGTGAGCGCTCCGCGGTCCGGTTCGATCTCGAATGTCATAATCTGGTCCGAGTGTTGATTGGCGACGAGCAAGTACCTGCCATCGGGGTTGATCGCAAAGCTGCGCGGCCACTTGCCGCCTGTCGAGAAATGGCCTGCGGGACTCAAGAAATCATGGTCAAGTTTAAAGACTGCAATGCTGTCGTGGCCTCGATTGGAAACATACAGGAAACGACTGTCCGACCCGAGATGAATGTCGGCTGGATAGTTTGCGCCGATAGCGCCGTCCGGCAGCGAAGTCAGGATCTGTCGGATCGTCAGACGCCCTGTCTCTGGATCGTACGCTACTGCAGAGACAGTCGAGTTTAGCTCGTTAGAGACAAACGCCGTCCGTCCATCCGGCGAAAAAATCAGATGGCGTGGACCGGAACCGGGTGGCATTTCGCAGATCCTGCTAGCGCTCGTGAGGCTACCCGTCTCCTCTTCGAACCCATAGGAAGTGATCCTGTCTGTTCCGAGGTCCGTGACGAGCAAGAACCGATTGTCGACGCTTGTCACTGCGCAATGGGCGTGTGGGCAGTCCTGGTAGGGTCGCACCGGTCCCGACCCGGAATGCTTTCGGCTCGTCGTTGCGGCGGAAAGGCCTGTGCGCCCTCGCGTGGGCAAGACCGTCAGCGCCTGGGCCGGCGAGTCGCCCACAATTCCACGATCGAAATTGGTGGCGAACAGGTAGTTTCGCGATCGATCGAGACTCAAGTGACAGGCAAGGCTTCCAAGAGTCGATTGCCTCTCAATATACGTGAGTATGCCGGAGTCAGGATCAAGCGCGTAAGCAGCCGCCGATCCGACCGCATGCTCAGCGACCTCGCTGGTCGCGTAGACGAGCAGCTTCTCTGCGTCGATCGCGAGAAAGCTCGGATTGTCTATGTCTGATACGATAGAGAGAGGTGTGGCGACGCCGGTCGTATCGTCGAACGCATAGACGGCAATGCCGGGCCGCGGCGCGGAGCCGGATTCGAAGTTGTCGCACCCGACGAAGAGCAGCGTTCGACGCTTCATTGTCAAAAGAACGTCTTCAGAGCGCCCACCACATTCCGCGCGTCATCGACGACATACAGCACCTGCCATTTGTCGAAGGTTGTGCAAGGGTGAGAAATGCCGAAGGACACGATGTCGCCGAACTGCAGCGGGCTATTTTCAGGGATCGCCATGTGACAATGCTGGTCGTTGAGGCCCGTGACGCGATGGCCATTCGGAATGGGCTCGGGCTCGCGCATGCCCAGGCGGTGCCACGAAACGGGCGCAGGCAGATCAATGTCGAAGGAGATGTCCCGCTTCCCCACGCCAAGAATGGCCTTGCCGGCTTCCGGGCGTGACTGCACACGCGCCCAAACCTCGAGCGCCGGTTCGAGGCCTGGGCCGATTTCTGACAGCCGAGGGTTACGCCTACGCACGCCGCCAAAGAGGTTGCGATACATCTGGGCGTCATGGGTGAGGTAGCACCCGCTCCGAATGACAATGAGCGTCTCCCGAACCAGGCCGATCCGGGACAGGCGGTCAATGACGATGTCAAAGAAACCTGAGCCGCCTGCGCTCAGGACAAGCGGTCCCTCATCAGCGAAGAGTTTCTCACTCTCCACGGCTCTGGCGATGGAGGCCAACGAATCCACGAACGCGGTCACCGCAACTTCGGTCTCAGCCGCCGTCGGTCTTGACAGGAGGCCTTCGAATCCTGCGATTCCGCGAAGGGCGACGTGAGGCTCGGATCGCTTCGCCCAGCGCGCCAGGTCAAGCGCGTCTTCGATGGTGCGGCAGCCGGTCCGACCACCGAGGAAGCCGATTTCAAGCAGCACTTCAAGCGGTCGGTCGAGCGAAGCCGCGCGAGCCGCGTCGGCGAGCTTCGTGACGTTGAATACCGAATCGACGAAGGTCAGGAATCGAAAGTCCGGATCGCGCTTCAATTCGTCGAGCACGTAGCGAATCTCTGGGCGGCCGACGAGTTGATTGGCCATCAATACCCGCCCGACGCCGCAGTCGCGACACACTTTGAGCTGTTGAGCGGTGGCGACCGAAACGGCCCAGGCTCCGTCGTCGAGCTGACGTTGAAAGAGCTGGGGGCACATGGTCGTCTTGCCATGCGGTGCGATGTGGGCGCCCGTCCTCTTGAGGAAATCGCGCATCCACCTGCTGTTGTGGGCGACCGCCGACTGCCTGATCGTGGCGAGCGGAAACGGCAGGTCATCGCGCAGGACGGACCATCCCATGGCGCCGATATCGGCCAGTCGCGTCGGCGAGACGTCGGCGGGCATGCCCTTGGTTCGCCCGTCGACGATCCAGTCTTCGATCGCGCTCAAATCCAGTCGACCAACCACTGTTCGAGTCCCTTGACGTCCTTCCGGGACAACCATAGTGTTTCCATAAGTGAGAAATCAATAACGTAATTATGGAATAGTCCAATGAGATCGTCCGAGGACCCAGCGAATCCCTCCTGGCGTCTTCGTTCGGCGGGAATCGTACTTCCTGAGCCACCGACCCCGATCGCGCAGTTCGTCAATCATAAGCAGGTTGGAAATCTCCTCTTCATTTCCGGACAAGGTCCGCGCGAGGCCAACGGCGTCTGTCACGCCGGCAAGGTGGGCGTCGACGTCAGTCTGGAGGCGGCCCGCGCCCATGCACGGTTGGCCGGCATCAACCTGATCTCCGTCGCGCAAGAAGCCCTCGGAGATCTCGGTCGCGTCGAGTCAGTTGTCAAACTGCTCGGCATGGTCAACGCCTCGCCCGACTTCTCCGACCATCCGAAGGTGATCGACGGATGCTCGGAGTTGTTCGTCGAGATCTTTGGCGGCGCTGGAACGCACGCGCGATCGGCAGTGGGCGTCAGTTCGCTGCCAAACAACTTCACGGTCGAAATCGAAGCCATCTTGGCCGTTAGGACCTGAGAGGACGGCGTGTCAATGATCTCGCCAACCCAAGGTGGACTCAATTCTCTCCGATGCGCGGCGGACGAGTTCCGCCAGTCGATCGGAATTCTGAAGAGCCTTTTGCTCCGGAACGACGACCGAAATCGTTGCGACGCAAGCTCCAAGACGGTCGCGAATCGGCGAGGCGATACAGGCGACGGCAAAGTCAGATTCGCTGATTTGCACGGACAGTCGTTGGGCAAGGGCGATTTCGGCGTTTCGCGCCAATGTCAGTGCGTCGGTCTCCGCGCGTCCCGTCGGCGATACGCGGGCCGCTCTGCGGAAGATCGCGATGCGCTCAGTTTCTGGAAGGTGTCCTACGAGGAGCCGGCCGGACGCCGTCCAATTGAGCGGCACGCGCGTCCCGACGCGCGAAGTCACCCGAAAATGGCCCGGCCCATCAGCCATTGCGACCACGACCATCTGATCGCCGTCGCGCCCGCAGACCTGCGATGTTTCGCCAGATACCCGGCAGAGCTCCTGCATCTCGTGGATAGCGATGTCGAGAAAGTCGAGCGCTCGCGCATAGGCAAGACCGTAGTGGTAGAGCCGCTGACCGAGCCAAACGGCCCCGTCCGGCTTACGGGCGAGCAGCCCCTTCTCAACCAGATCGTCGATAATCGCGTAGGCGGTCGAAAGCGGCATTTTGAGAGCGCGGCCTATCGCGTACGGGCCGCAGGGCTCCGCCTCCCCCTTCAGGTAATCAAGAATCTCGAGCGCGCGATCGATCCCGCTCACCCTCGGCCTACGCGCGTAGGTCGGCTTATCTCGTTTGATGTCGGTTCGTCGGTTGGAGACGGACGCGTCCAAGGCAGGGATCCTGTGTTAGCCGCGATGATGGCGGCGGTGCGATCTTACACCAATCCGCCATTTATTCCATCCCTACGGAATGGCGCAAATACCTGCCCGTCCGACTCCGGCGTCCGGGCGTGCAGCCCTCTGTGAAAAGCAGATCAACAGGAGCGTGAGTCATGAGAAAGAATTGGAACAAACATCTAGCCATTGCGGCTTCTGGCCTTGCAATGCTTTCAATCGCCCCCTCAGCGTCGGCGGGAGAGATCGTCTATTGGTCAATGTGGAATGAGCAGGAACCAGCGGCGAAAGAGATCGCTGCCCTTGCCAAGAAATATATGAAAAGCCATCCGGACACCAAGATCACGATCAATTGGAATGGGCGGCAGAATCAGGTGAAGGTGCGGACCGCCCTCAACGGCGGCACCGCGATCGACTTGATCGACGGGGAGCTGGACAATCTTGCGGGCGGACTAGTGACGGCAGGACAAGCCATCCCATTCGACACGCTCCTGGATACGGCGGGGCCTGATGGCGAGGCGAAGTTCCGAGACTTGTTCCTTCCCGCCGCACTCGATGTCGCAAAGCACAACGGCAAGGTCTACCAGATCCCCTACGACTACAATCCATACGCATTCTACTATAACAAAAAGATGTGGACCGAAGCCGGGGTCACGGCGGCGCCCAAGACGTGGGACGAACTCCTCGCCGCGCTTGAAAAGGTGAAGGCCGCCGGTCACAATGGCCTTGCAGTCGAAAGCGACGCCGGCGTCTACAATATAAAATACCTCACTTACATGCTCGAACGGCTGCGCGGTCCTGACTTCCTGATGAAGGCGGTAGAAGACAAGTCCGGGGAGACCTGGAAGGACCCTGCAGTGCTGGAGGCGATGACGAAACTTCGCGTGCTATGGACGAAGGGATACATTCCAGAAGATAGCCGAGGCTTCCAATGGCCGGCAGCGCAGCAGACGATTGGTCTGGGCGACACGTCGGGGGAACTCGTTGGCTCATGGTTGCCGATTGAACTGCGCGATACCGCAGGCCCAGACTTCAAGTGGGGCACCGTCCCATTCCCGACCGTTGACGGCAAGGGGGATACGACGCATGTCGAAGTTCTACTCGTCAGCTACGTCATACTTGCCACTTCTAAGAATCAGGCCGAAGCGCAAGACTTCATAAAGTTCATGCTGTCGCGCGATTCTCAGCAAGAATATTCTACGGTGGCGCTCCGTCCTGGCGTCAACAAGTCGGTGGAATGGGTCAAGGAGCTGGCAGACGTTCGCACCATAGCCGCCAGCGCTACCCTGCTGCTCGCAGAGGACGACGGCGTTAAGGCGAAATACCCAGACTTTGTCAGCAACGTTCTGGAGCCTGTGAACAATAAGGCATTCCTTGGAGACCTAACGCCCGCTCAATTCGTCGACGAGCTGGCATCGCGGACCAAGAACTACTGGGCGTCCAAATAGAAGCTCCGGGCTGAATGCCGTGAGAGGCGCTTCCACGGGCGGGAAACAACCATGAACTCCAAGCGCCTCATCATCTCGTTCCTGGCGCCGGCAACTTCGCTCTATTTCGTCTTTTTCTTGTTGCCGGTGCTCTGCACGCTGTATCTCAGCCTCTTCGACTGGTCGGGTTTTGCCGAAGCCATGACCTTCGTCGGACCCAAGAACTACGTCCGCCTGTGGACCGATCCGGTTTTTTGGCTGAGCCTCCGCAATACGTTACTCATCCTCGCCGTCGGTGGAGCTTTTGTGTTTGCGCTCGCACTTCTCTTCACTGCGCTGATTGACAGCGGCTTGTGGGGAAAGAAGCTCTTCCGCTTCCTCTTCTTCCTACCGAACATCCTTGCCGTTGTCGCCGTCACCGCGATGTGGAGCTATATCTACAATCCGAGAGCCGGCCTTCTCAATTCTGGTCTGCGCTCGCTCGGATTCGACCATCTATCAAAGACGCTGTGGACAGCGCCTGATAATATCTTCTGGGCGATGATGGCCGCGATTGTGTGGGTCAATACCGGTTTCTTTCTTATTTTGTTGCTCGCCGGAACGGACAAGATCCCGAAAGAGATGTACGAGGCGGCCGCTCTCGACGGCGCCAATATCTTTCAAAAGTTCTTCTATGTCACCATGCCAATGATCTGGGACGTTTTCGTCGTCTCTTTCGTTATATGGATCATTGTGGCGATGAAGATGTTTGAGTTCCCATACGCATTTGGATTGATCCAAATCCCGCAGCAACTCTATACGCTTGGCATCTACCTGTTCATTATGGGTTTCGGCCATCGCGAGCCAATCTACCAGCTCGGCTACGCGGCGGCGATCGGCGTCGTGTTGCTGGCGCTCACGTTCACTCTCATCTTCGCCGCGCGTCGACTCTTCCGCCGCGCCGCGCTGGAGTTCTGATGAGGTCGGCACGTATTTTTTCCGGAGCGAGAGGCGCGCCAACCCGAACCAGGTTGGGGAACGCTGTGACGTGCGCGCCTGCCTATTTGATCCTTGGAATGTGGTCTGTCTTTACGGTCGGCGCGATCGCTTGGGTTGTCCTTGGCGCGCTGAAGACCAAACGCGAGGTACTTACCTCGGGATGGAGCCTGCCGGCAATCCCGCAATGGGCAAACTTTGGCAGGGTGCTGAGCGAGAACAACCTCGGCCTCTACTTTGTGAACAGCGCGTTCGCCGTGACAATTTCAACATTTGCCATCCTCGCTGTCTCCGTCCCCGCGGCATATGCGCTTAGTCGCGCCGATTTCCGCGGCAAGGAAGGGCTCACGAACCTCTTCGTCATCGGCATCGGCATACCCATCCCCCTCATTTTCATACCCGTCTTCATGCTGCTAGCATGGCTGCGGCTGACGGATTCTCTGACTGGTCTTTCAATCATTTTCGTTGCCGTCTCGCTGCCATTCACAGTCTATCTCATGACCGGCTTTTTCGCTTCATTGCCGCGAGAGTTGGAAGACGCTGCGATCATAGACGGGTGTTCGGGCTCCCAGGTGTTCTGGCACGTGATGCTCCCATTGGCGCGACCGGGACTTCTAACAGCGTTCATCATCAATTTTATTTGGCTCTGGAACGAGTACCAACTGTCGCTCACGATCATCAACAGCGGCGAAAAGCGAACGCTCGCGCTAGGGCTCTACGCGCTCCAGAATGCGCTGCAATATACAAGCGACTGGCCCGGACTTTTCGCCGGCGTCACCATCACGATCATCCCGACTTTACTTCTTTATGGGGTGCTCGCTGAAAAGATGATCGCGGGTCTCACTACGGGGGCCGTCAAATGAGCGACCGAAAGCGCATGCGCATCTTTGTTGCGGGTTTCGCCACGGAGACCAACACCTTTTCTCCAATCCTTGCCGACATGAACAGCTTTCGCGCGTCGCTCTACGCCCCGCCCGGCAAGCACCCGAAAACCCCAACGCTTTGCACAGCGCCGCTCGTGGTCGCGCGGGAACGGAGTCGCACCGAAGATTGGACTTTGATCGAGGGCACGACGGCATTCGCCGATCCTGCGGGCCTAGTTCAGCGCGCCGCTCATGAGGGACTGCGCGATACGATTTTGGGCGAACTCAGGGCGGCCATGCCGGTTGACGGCGTACTCCTCTGCCTTCATGGCGCAATGGTCGCGGTGGGCTCGGACGATCCGGAGGGAGAGCTCATCGAGGCAATCCGCGCGATCGTCGGCCCAAGCGTGCCGATCGGCGTTGGAATCGATCCGCACAGCCACCTCACTCGAAAGCGCGTCAAGGGAGCCAGCATTATCGTCGCCTTTAAGGAATTCCCCCATACTGACTTTGTCGAGACCGCCGGCCAGATGGTCGATCTTACGCTTCGCGCGGCGCGCGGCGAGATTTCTCCGACAATGTCTGTTTTTGATTGTCGGATGATCGACATCTTCATGACAAACCGGCAACCGATGCGCGATTTCGTCGACAAGATGAAGACGATCCAGGGCCAGGACGGAGTGCTTTCCATCTCGCTCGTCCACGGATTCATGGCCGGCGATGTTCCCGAAATGGGCAGTCAGATGCTCGTGATCACGGACGGCGCCAAGGAGATTGGCGACGCTCTCGCCGAAAAGCTTGGCCGCGAAGTCTTTGCGATGCGGGGGCAATCCAGACCTGAGTTCCTGTCGCCGGATGCTGCGATTGACCATGCGTTGGCGTCAGGCAAGCGTCCAGCCGTCATCGCCGACGCCTGGGACAATCCGGGCGGCGGCGTAGCCGGGGACTCGACTATCATCTTGCGGCGGCTGATGGAGCGCGGGATTCGCCGAGCCGCCGTCGGTTCGATCTGGGACCCGCTCGCCGTCCGCTACTGCACGATCGCCGGAGCGGGGAGTGAGATTCCGCTCCGCTTTGGCGCGAAAACGGCGCCGGAGACCGGCGCGCCGATCGACGCGGTTGTCCGTGTTACCAAGGTCGTGCCCAACGCGACCCAGACTTTCGGCAGCAGTGTGGTCTCGATTGGCGACGCTGCGGCGATCAGCTTTGGAGATATTTCCGTCATTCTGAATTCGGCTCGGGCGCAGTGCTTCGAGCCGACTCTCTTCACGGCGCTTGGCATCGACCCGCTTGATCAGGACATCTTGGTGGTCAAGTCGACGAATCATTTCTTTGCCGGTTTCCGGATGCTCACCGACGCCATTTTCTATTGCGAAGCTGGTCATCCATATCCGAACGATCCGCGGGTGACCAAGTATCGCAAGGCGAGGCTCAATATCTGGCCACGCGTTGATGATCCGTTCGCTGCGGGAGTTTGATGGCATGGGGCGGCTCGACGGCGAAGTAGCCCTCGTCACCGGCGGTGGCCGAGGAATCGGGGCGGCGATCGCTCGCCACTTCGCACGCGAAGGCGCCGCGGTTGCAATTCTGGAGATCAACCCACGGTCAGGAGCGGGGGTCGCCGACGCCATCAACGCTGAAGGCGGGCGATGCGTTGCGTTCGCTGGCGACGTCGCCGATCGGGCTGGTGTTGAGCAAGCCGTCTCCGCTATCGCGGCGGCGATCGGCGCCCCGAGCGTCTTGGTCAACAATGCCGGCATTTCGTTTCGCGGCGACCCGTTGGGGCTACCCGAGGAAGCCTGGCGTCGAACTTTCGCAGTCGATCTCGACGGGGTGTGGTATGCCACGCGAGCGGTTCTTCCCGGGATGCTCGCCGCGGGTCGTGGCAGCATTGTCAACATCGCCTCGGTGCACGCGTTCAAGATCGTGCCGCACTATTTCCCATATCCCGTCGCCAAGCACGCCGTCATCGGACTCACCCGGTCGATCGCGATCGAGTACGCCGCCCAGCACATTCGTTGTAACGCGATCTGTCCCGGCGCGATTGAAACGCCCGGCAATGTCGCAATCTGGAATGAGTACTCAGATCCTGACGCCGAAAGGCGACGCTGGGAGGAGATTCATCCTATGAAAAGGATTGGGAGCCCGGAGGATGTCGCCGCCGCCGCTGTCTTTCTCGCGTCCCGAGAAGCCGGGTTCATCACCGGTGAAAGCCTAACGATCGATGGAGGGAGGTCGATCCTTTATCATGACTAGTTGTCCGCAAGAGATTCGCGACGTCAAACATGAAACGACCACATGCGAACGCCTCGCCGCCGAACATGGCAAGAGTGGCGGTCAGGTATTTCCGCGCAATCTTCTTGCGGCGCTCCGGCGCGCCGACGACGGCGCAAGGATAACGACTCGTCGCGGCGAGCAGCTCATTCGGCGCCGCTGCGTCGGAGGCCTTCACGATTTGCATGCCAGAAGCGTGGGATCTCGTTGTAAGTCGCGGTGGGCCAGTCGCCGCGAGGTCTGACTGAGGCCGGACTCCTAAATCGTCCCTCTAACCCCGAGACTTTCCGCCGTCTCGGCGAGATCTGTGAGCGTTTCATTGTTCAGCGGAATTCCAGTCACGAGACGTGTCCGTTCAAATTCGGCCTCGAGCAAGCCGGGCGGATAAAGCCGCGCAGTCCCGCTAGCTCGGCGACTAGACTGAATTTGACGACTAACTGCATCCACGCGCCGCCGCAGCTCACCGAGGGGTTGGAACGCCGCCGCCTCGATCGCGATGAAGATTTGACCGTCGTGGCCGGGTTTGGCGCCGTCCACCATGTTGCCAAGTTCTGTGCCGTAACTCGCCCCGGAAAGGAGCGTCGAAAGCATGCCCGTCATGATTGCCAAGCCGATCCCTTTGTGACCCCCGACAGGTTGGATTAAGCCAGCCAGGGCCTCCTCCACGTCGGTAGTCGGACGCCCGTCTTTGTCGAAAGCCCAGCCCTCCGGGATCGACGCCCCTTTTTGCCTGTAGACCCGCATCTTTCCATGCGCGGTAGCGCCAAAAGCCATATCTAGAACAATCGCTGGTTCATTCAACGCGGGCAGGGCGATAGCAATGGGGTTCATGCCAACGATTTTGTCGATGCCGCCCCAGGGCGCCATAGTGGGCAACGCGTTGGTCGATGCGATCCCGATCATTCCCGCGTCTACGGCTTTCAACACCCAATAGTCGAGAGCGCCACAATGATTGCTGCGGTTCACCGCCGCGACGGCTACCTTGTTCGTGCGGGCTCTTTCAATGGCGGTGGTCATTGCAAATTCGGCCGCGATTTGCCCCATCGCGTTGCCGCCGTCGACCACCAAGGCGCCAACTTCGGCACTGATCAATCGGGGTGCGCCCCGCGGATCAACGCCTCCTCGGGTGAGCTTTACGACGTATTCCGGTACGCGGAGCACACCATGTGAATGAATGCCGCGGAGATCTGCCTTGACAAGCGTGTGCGCTATCAACCGAGCGTCGATCTCGCGCATCCCGCATGCAGAAAATATATCTGCAACCCAGCTTTCAAGAGCAACCGAATCTACGTGCCGCTCGTTCTCAGTTCCTGGATAGCTGGCCACGGCAACCTCACCCCACAATGCGAAAGGCTATCCGAAGATGGTCGGCAAGCCCTCGGCGTCGACCTCGAAGGTCTCGATCTGGCCAAGTTTCTGCTCTGTCACATAGATGCGTCGCTCGCCACGCCAGCCGAATGCAATATTCGTTGGCGCCGACCCTTCCGTGCTGACGCGACCTACGACCGAAGCTCGATCATCGAGCACGACTACCGCCGACTCGCCGAAGACAGTGCACCAAAGCCGACCGTCACTCGAAAACGCCATTCCATCTGGACCGCGAAACCCGCCGTCCCAATCCGCGCCGAGCACATTGGCGAACTTCTGACGCGTCCCGGCTGGCCGACCCTCGAAGAACGGATATCGGAAAATCTCGCCCGTGATCATCTCGTTGACATAGAGGTGGCCGTCTGGCCCGAAGGCGATGCCATTCGGGAATTTCATCCCGCGATCGAGCACGCGCACACTATTGGCGCCGAGATCGATCTCGTAAACGCGACCGTCGAAAGGAGCACTCGCCCAGTCGGGACGTAGCCTTCCGCCCGGAGCCCAGTCGATCATGCGAATCCCGCTGTCCGTCATGTAGAGCAGACCAGCCTGAGAGAAGCACAAGTCGTTCGGCAGCAGGAACATCTGTCCCCGGCAGCGGTCGAGCACGATTTCGGCCGATCCATCGAGGGAAACCCGCATCAGCGATGGATGTGGGTTAGTCTCCGCCACCCAGGCATCGCCCTGGCGATCGATGCACAGCCCGTTGGGGCATCCTGTCCTGGCGATTCGCCTAATGGTCCGCCCGTCCACCGAGATATGTGTGACGCTGCCTCGCGCCGGAGCGCCCTCCACACACATCCAGCTGCCGTCAGTTCGAAGGCGCGGCGTCTCCGGCGCGCCAAGACCCGATACAAAAATCATGGTCCACCCTCAATGCGAGCGGCCGGCTCGGCGGCAATAATCTCGCCGACATTTGCCGCGTGAAGGAGCGCATGCTCGCTGATCTCGGTTCCGGTCAATTCGCCGATGACGCGACCCCGATAGAAGACAAGCACGCGATGGCACACCTCGGCGAACTCCTGCAGTTCAGTGCTGTGAAACAAGACGATGCGGCCAGCCTCCGCCTGTTGGGCGATGATCCGGTAGATTTCAGATTTGGCGCCGATGTCGACCCCCCGGGTCGGGTCATCGAGGAGGAGGATTTGGGGATCGCTCTCCAGCCATTTGCCGATGGCGACTTTTTGCTGGTTGCCCCCTGACAGGTTTCGAGTGGGTTGACGTAGGCTATCACGCACGAGATGAAGCGAGTTCGCACGGGCTGTCGAACGACGATCGAGATCGACGAGGCGGAGCCATTCGCCGCAACGCCCGAGCGCGCCCGCTGCAACCGCCATCATGTTGGCCACGATATCCTGATCCAGCGAAAGGCCCTCCGTCCGTCGATCCGCGGGCACCAGGGCAATTCCCGCCGCTACGGCGGCGTGCGGCGACAAGGGGGTTCCGCCGCCGCTGGGAAGCCGAATTTCTCCCTGTCGCTGTCTCCTCCTTCCGAATAGCAGATCGAACGGGGCGGTGACGCCGGAGCCCTCGAGGCCTGCCAGACCCACCACTTCGCCGGGCCGAGCTTCGAACGAGACGTCGAAGAGTTGGTTGGCGACGCTAACTTGCTGGAAGGCGAGTGCTGCTCCATTGTTGACAGAAGTCGATCGATTTCGGGGAGGGGAGCGCCGAATGGGTCCGACCATGTCGACGACGATTTCACCGATGCTCGTCTGTGTGATGCTCGTATCGCGCACCTTGGCTCCGTTCCGTAGTACGGTTATCCAATCGCAAAGTGCGAATACCTCCTCTAATCGATGAGAAATAAAAAGAATGGCAATGCCACCCAGTTTTAACCTGCGAAGGATCGCAAAGAGTCGTTCACTCTCTCGCGCCGTTAGCGCCGAATTAGGCTCATCGAGAATAAGTAGGCGGGCATTGGTAAGCAGAGCCCTAGCAATTTCGACGAGTTGCTGCTCCGCAAGACGAAGAGTCCGCACGGGCGCGTCGAGATCGACGGCGAGACCGAGTTCAGCAACAATGGGCGCAGCGAGCGCCCTCATGCGCCGCCGATCAACAAGCCCCAGACGCAACGGCTCCTTTCGAAGAAAGAGATTTGCCAGAATATCGAGGTCCGGGAAAAGACTGAGCTCCTGAAAGACCACGGCAACACCATTCCGCTCGTTCCAATGAGCACGAGCTTCGTCGATCGGACGACCGTCGAATTGAACAGCGCCAGAGTCTGGTCTTTCGACGCCTGCAACGATGCGCATCAAAGTCGATTTGCCGGCGCCGTTCTCGCCACAGATGGCATGGATGCGGCCGGAGTAGATGTCGAGATCTACTCCAGCAACGGCCTGAATACCCCCGTACCGCTTAGCGACGCTCCGCAGCGTCGCCAACGCTTCGGCGCCCGCCATTGAAGTGTTCCTGCTAATTTCCTAGGAGGGCGCTATAGGGTTGCACGTGGCCGTCAAGGTCGGAAAAGATCGCCTTGATCTCACCATCATAGTATTTGCGGGTGGGTCCGAACCCGCTCGAGATTGACGCCTCGCGATTGGTGATTGCTTTGACATTGTCGGTCGTGATCGTTTCCGGGCCGACATCGATCCAGCCATGCGGCACGGGCTGATGAGCGGCGAGCTTCACCAACATGGCCCGCATTGCCACATAACCTTGCATAAACGGCTTCTGACCGATTGCTGCGAGCGCGACGCCATCGGAGATACCCTTCAAGCCGTCCGGATTGACGCCAATCGCTGCGATTTGATAGGTCGCCTTCGGATCGCTCCCTTTGATGCGCACCAAGCTCGGCAAGTCATTCTCGCAAAAACCGATATACGCGATCGCGCCGGGATTGGCGTCCACCGCGGAGCGCCAGCGCGAGTAGTTCTCGGTTTGATCGAAGGTCACGTCTAACGGCCCGACGATGGACGCACCTGGCATCTTCTCAGCTATGCGGTTCTTAAACCCGGTTACCCGCGCCTGCAGCAGGCCCAGAGCGGGAATACAAATTCCGGTGACGATGGCGCCTTTGGCGTCAGAGCCAACCTTTTTGATCAATACATCTGCTAACGCACGTCCCAGATGCTGTTGTTTAGGAGCGGTATGCAAAGAGATTGGCGCGTTCGGCGCCTCCACGTCGAAGCTGCTCACTGTCACGCCCTGTTTGACAGCGTCTTCTATGGGCCTCTGCCAGAAGTCAGCTGGGAATGGCACGGTCACAATCGCCTTGACTCCGCTGAGTACGAAGTCCTGAAACATCGCCACCTGAGCGCTACTGTCGAACTGAGCGGGGCCTCCGCTCTTGATCTTGCTTCCGCACTCTTCGCCGGCGGCCGTGGCTCCATCAATCAGGGCCTTGGTATAGGGCCCCTGAAAATGGACCAAGGCGGCACCCGATATCGAAGAGCAATCAGTCTTCTCTTGGGCTAATGCGAGACTAGCGCCATTCACGAGCAACGCCAACGCGGAAACCGCAGCAATCTTTCTTAGCATGTGTTCCTCCCTGACTTGTTTTCGCATCTTTTTTCTAACCTTGTTCCTGCCGCCGTCGGACGGCCGAATCCAAGCCAACGGCGGCGATGATCATCGCGCCCGTAACCAACATGCTCCAATTGGCGCTGACTCCGAACTGCACGATTCCGCTGCTGATCACCGCAATGACGAGCGACCCCAACATAGCGCCGACGACCGTACCGCGCCCGCCACTAAGCGCCGTGCCACCAATGATCGCCGCGGTGATAGCCAACAGTTCATAGGCGGTTCCGAGATTTGGGTCAGCAGTGGAGAAAAATGCGAGTGTCATCATTCCCGACACCCCGCACAGGCCGCCAACAAGCATCAGCGTCCACAACCGCACTCGACCAATGGGAATACCGCTCATTTCAGCTGCGCGCCGGTTCGAACCAATAGCGCGAACCACGAAACCATATCTGCTGAATCGGTAGATCACCGTTAGCAGCGCCGTCAGCGCAGCAAATACCCATATCACCAGAGGCACGCCAAGCGGAGCCGAGCCAAGGATTACGAAATAGGGATGGTCCCGAGGCAGGCCGTACAGAAATCCCCCTCCGTTTACGATGAGCGCCAGGCCGCGGAATACCGAGAGCGTCCCCAGCGTCACGATAATGACCGGAAGCCGGAGAAAAGCGCACAACAATGCGTTGATCGCGCCGAGACCAACACCCAATAAGAGTCCGAATAATCCTCCGATCCAGGGATCTATTGGCCCTTTGACCATCAAAACCGCGGCTGCATTGATTGTTAGTCCATAGATCGAACCGGTCGACAGATCGATTTCGCCCATTGACAGCAAAAACACCACCCCAAGGGCAATGATCCCGAACCAAGCAGCACGCGCCCCGAAATTCGCAAGGGACGCAATCGTCCAGAACTTGGGGTTGTTGAGTCCTACTGCGAGGATAAGTAGCAAAAGGACTAGAAGGATCCCAAGCTCATTCGAGCGAAGCAGCTGAGCAAAGAGAGATCTCTTGTGCGTGGTTTCATCTGCCGATGTTGGGCTCACCGTCGAGCTTCCTTCGCCCATGGGCGCTCCAAGACGGCGGGCGATAGAAATCGCTGCCAGGGTCCGTCGACGGGGCAAGTTGCCACAGCTGGTCTGATAGGTCAATTAACGAGTTGCGACGCCCGTGACCGCACGCGGTGATCTGCTGAAAGTCCCATAAGGGGCGTTAAAACAGTGCGTTAACACCGTCTACAGGAGGCTATTTCGTTTTTCTCGGTTTAGGATATCCTAGCGTTGGTCTGATCGATCAGGACTTATCAATCGCTCCCGAATGGCCAAACTCTCGCAAGCAAATTCGCAGCAGTCCGCAGCCCCGCGGCGCAAACGCTACGAAGAGATTGCCGAGCATATCGAATTGCTCGTGTTTTCTGACCGAATCGATCCCGGCGGGCGCTTGCCATCGGAACGCGAACTGATGGAGCGATTTGGTGTTGGGCGCTCTACGGTACGTGAAGCGCTGTTCAAGCTGAACCGTATGGGTCTCGTAGAACTCGCGGCGGGTGCGCCGGCCCGTATCACTCGACCAACGGCAAAGTTGATTGTGGGCGAGCTAGCAGGGGTTGCGCGGCACTTTCTTGCCGCGCCAGGTGGCATCAAACACTTCCAGCACGCGCGCCAACTTTTTGAAGTGGCGCTGGCCCGGGAGGCGGCGTCACGCGCCAACGATGAAGAAATCGGAATTCTTGCCAGAGCGCTTGAAGCGAACCGCGGTTCGATCGGCGATCAGGCTAAGTTCATCAAGACCGACCTCGATTTCCATTTCGCTATAGCGCAGATCGCCAAAAATCCAATTTTCACATCGCTTATGACCGCAGTGGACGAATGGTTGGGCAAGCAACGCGCGGTGTCGGCCCAGGGAGGCGCAACGCAATCCGCGGCCTACGCTCAACATGCGGCGATCCTGGAGGCGATTGAGTCGCGCGATCCGGATCGGGCAGGGCGCGCAATGCAAGACCATCTTGAACGGGTGGCCGAGCAGTATTGGCGCGCCATGGCCAACGCCGGCAGTAGCAGGCCGACTACCGAGACCTCAGACCGAACGATATCCGCGAGAGGGTGAGCAGATGGCAATCTATCCGCCTGGCGCTGATGAGCCCAGAATTCCGGTGGACGTGCTGCGACGCGCAATTCAGGCGATATTCAGCGCGGCGGGGATGGGTTCCGAGGCGGCGCAGCTTGTTGCCGACAGCATTGTTTATGCCGATAAGAGAGGAAACCATTCTCACGGCGTTTTGCACGTTCCAGATTACGTCAGCAAGTTGCTGCGCGGTGGCGTCGATCCCCGCGCTGAGCCTCGCCTCGTCGCTTCCTCAGGCCCGGTGCTGAAAGTCGATGTGCAGAACGCAATGGGGCAGATCGGCATGGCTTTCGCGATGAAGCACACCATCAACCGCGCCGCCGACACGGGCATCGCGTTTGCAGCGGTCGGTGGAAGCAATCATTGTGGCGCGCTCAACTATTTTTCGTCGATGGCCGCACGCCGCGGCATGATCGGCATCTGCGGAACGAACGCGATCCCGACGATGGCGCCAAATGGCGGTCGGGATCGAATTGTAGGGCTCAATCCTATAAGCATTGCTATTCCCGGAAACCACGGAGACTTTGTGCTCGATACGACCTTTGGAGAGGCCGCTTACGGCAAGATCCGGGTTTACGGCCAAAAAGGCCATGCGATTCCAGAAGGGTGGGTGCTCGATTCGGATGGGCAGCCTACAACTGATCCAACGGCCGCGTTCGCCGGATTGATACGACCGATCGGCGGGCACAAGGGAGTCGGGCTTGGCATGGCGGTCGGGATGATCTCGAGCCTGTTGTCTGGCGCCGCCTATGGCACGGAGCTAGGCGACTTGGCGAGCGGCGCCAAGCCTGGCCGTGACGGACATTTTTGCCTTGTCATCGATATCAACGCGTTTCAGCCATTGGATGAGGTGCGAGCGCGTGTCGATCGAATGCTCGAAGAAGTACGCGGCGGCCGCCGTAGGGAAGGGGTCAACCGCCTCTATTCACCTGGAGAGCTCGGCGATTCCCTCGACCACGAATATTCGCTGAATGGAATTCCACTCAACCGCGAAACCCTCGCCGGCATCGCTAAATCTGCCGAGCAAGTTGGCGCCGATATTTCCGAATTGGAAGCCATTGCGGGGGTGCGGACCAGAGCGGGCGCGACGAGGCCGGGAGCGGTCCATGTCAATTAACCTAACCTATGGCAGCGACCAGGGCTTTCGCTTTCGCTGCGCCGACATCACCGTTCGCGGCCAGATTGAAGATGTGGCGATGCCAATTGCGGCGGCCGGTTTCTCGCTCAACGGCGGAGCGAGCCGTCCGTTATATGTAGAACAAGATCCCGATGATGGCGTCGACTGGGTCCACGGCTACAAAGCGACACCGGCCGAACTCCGGTGTCGGGAGCAGGGCGAGTTCTGCGTCGAGATCGCCGTCGCTGATCCGGAGTTGCGCGGAGGGCTAAACGATCTCCAGATTCATGTGCGCGATGGTCTTGGGCGAAAGGAAGTCAAGTCGCTTCGCTTCCATTGGGATCCTGAACCATTGCCCTTACCGCTCGACCTACGCGACCTTCGTCAATTCACGCACATTCAACAGGTTGGTCAGACGGTAAATGGTGCGTTCGACCTCGACCGCGATTTGAATGTCATCCGCTCGCGCACCCCCGTGGCGCCCGACGCGCTACTCGTCCTCGGTTCGCCGCATAAAAGCCAAGAGTCCACCTACGCCATTCGTTTCCTTGCCATGGAGGGAGCGAAATGGCTCGGCTGCAGCGATTTTTTTGCGGGCATGATCGAGGGGGCTCCTTGGCGCGGCATTCGCGTCGGCTGGTGCTCTGCGGGAATGGCTGCACTCAGCCCAAACGACGGCGCACGGTCGTTCATCGCGTGGGGAGATCATTCCGGAGACCAGCAAGAGTGGGCGATAGCCACCAATCCGGCCAAACCAGTCGCAATTCGGAAGGGACGCCTATATCGTGTTCGCCACCAAATCGCGCTGGCAAATGGACTCCACAGAGTGCGCTGGCGCATATGGCCGTCGAGTGAAGCGGAACCCGACGCATGGCTGTGCGAAGAAGAGAGCGCCCTTGTTCCCGCCGCTTTGCCTCGGCATGCGAGCGCATCCTTCGCCCTTTTCCAGCACCTTGGACAGAGCATCGAGTGGTCGGATATTTTCATCGACGCCTATTTGCCGCCACCCGGAGACGAGCCAGGTCGCGATCCCACTAAAAGTCGCGAGCCCTTCCTCAAGCGAAACCGCCCGGGCGCATTTTGAGCACTCTGACGCCTTAGGAGCGCAGGGCTGGTCGTCAAATCAGCCGCCGTAGCGGCATTCCATTTATGAAGTCCGGCGCGGCTACAAAACTCGGCCTCCGGCAGACGCTGCCTAGCGCTGGTGCCCAAGACCGATGCCGAGAATACCAGCCCTTCGTCGGAGCGCTCCGATCGTCCGTTTCATTTCTTTTGATATTTCAGTGACGGGCGTCTTGCGCTTGGAATGGACCTTCAGATCGCGGATGTCGACTTTTGTCCAAGGCTTGGCGACCCGACGTGCCACTCTCTTCGCCATTTGGCGCTCCCCCTTGAGGTTCGCCTTCTATCACAGAGGCGAACGCCGCATGCTATCATACCTGCTAAGCTTGATGTCGCAATAGTTTAATATTGGCACGCGCATCCATCAACGGTTGAACGCCCCGATAGCCGCCTCGCACCTGCGAACTTCCCTTCAACCGGTCAGATTTCGCCCAATCGCCGGCCGTTGGCTTTATGCGTACCGCCGTAGGTCACGCCGCCGTTTCCTCACGCGCGTTTCGCCGTATTACTTGCGGCGGTTGTCCGAAGGTGCGGAGAAAGGCGCGCCGCATGCGATCACGATCGCCAAAGCCCGTTTGCCGAGCGATGAAGTCGATCGGATGACGGCTCCGCTCCATCATCAGACGGGCAGCCTCGAGTCGCAGGTTCTCGACCGCCTTGGCCGGCGATTGCCCGGTCTCGGTGCGAAACGCACGGCTGAATTGGCGCGGACTGAGATGCGCCGCTTCGGCGAGCTGTCCAACCGTCAGTGGCGTGTCGAGATTGCGCTTCGCATATTCCAGTGCACTCTGAATGCGGTCTGATTTGGGCTCCAAGTCCAGCAGGGCAGAAAACTGCGACTGGCCACCGGCGCGCCGGTGATAGACGACCAGCTGCCTAGCGACTGCCCGAGCCACGTCCATGCCTAGATCCCGTTCGATCATCGCTAGCGCGAGGTCGATTCCGGCGGTCATCCCGGCCGAGGTCCACACCGGACCGTCAACGATGAAGATGCGGTCGTCCTCTACTGTCACTTTAGGGAACCGCGCCTGCAATTCGCGCGCACGTTTCCAATGCGTCGTTGCGCGGCGGCCGTCCAGCACTCCCGCTTCGGCCAAGATGAACGCACCGGTGCATGTCGCGGCGACTCGCCGATATCGCCTCAGAGCCCGGCGCAGAAATTTGATCACGCCTGACGTCAACGATCCCATCGCGGCGCTGCCGCCAACAATCAATGTGTCGAAGGTCGTGCCGTCGAACGCCTCCGTTGCGACGCTGATGCCGATTGAACTGCGAATGGACCCACCGGTCTCGGACAGCAGGCGCATTTCATAGACCGGTTCACTCAGCTCCTTGTTGGCGAATTCGAAGGCGGAGAGCGCACCGACGCTCAACAACTGAAAGCCCGGCAAAACTAAGAAACCGATGCGCTGCATGAGGCGTCTTCTTGTGTGTCCTAAAACGCCGTTTTTATGACATTTGAGACCAGGCTCAGCAAGCCTAGATTCTCTCGAGAGGTCCGATTGGCCGTCTGCGGACTGACGAGATGGGGCATGAATCTACTGAAATCCAGGGCACAGCACTAATCGCCGGCGCCTCCTCAGGCGTCGGCGCGATCTATGCGGGCCGCCTCGCCAAACGCGACTACAACCTGATCCTCGTCGCCCGGAACAGGAGCCGGGTAACGGCGCTGTCCCGGCGCTCGCGCGACGAAACAGCAGTTGCGGCGCTCGCAGTCGATCTCGCCGACAAGACGGATCTCGCCCGGATCGAAGCGGTGCTGCGTACGAACGTAGCATCGGATTGCTGGTGAATAATGCTGGGGCCGGCGCAGAATGCATGTGAATAGCCCGGAGGTAACGATGCCTATTACCATCAAGGTCAACGGTGGCGATCGGACGGTCGATGTCGACGGCGACACCCCTTTGCTGTGGGTGTTGCGCGACGTGCTCGGCCTCACCGGCACGAAGTTCGGCTGCGGCATGGCGCTTTGCGGCGCTTGCACGGTGCACGTTGACGGCGCCGCCACCCGCTCCTGCGTCACCTCAATTGACAGCATTGGCGACGCCGAGGTCACGACGATCGAAGCGATCAACGCGACAGAGGCGGGCGCGAAGATTCAGAAGGCTTGGCTCGATCGAGAGGTCGTTCAATGTGGGTACTGTCAGTCGGGTCAGATCATGTCTGCTTCGGCGCTGCTCGCGAGCAATCCCAACCCAACGGATTCCGATATCGACGACGCGATGTCCGGCAACATTTGCCGGTGCGGGACCTATGTCCGCATTCGCGAAGCAATCAAGCAGGCCGCGCAAGCGAGCGAGCACGGAGGCTGATATGATCCTAGAACCCCTTGCTTCCCGAGCGGCCGGCCCGGGTCGGCCGTTACCTGCGAGCGGTCTCTCTCGGCGCGGTTTCCTACAGGTCGGTGCGGCGGCGGGGGGAGGTCTGATGCTGACCTTCAGGCTGCAGCATACAAACGCCGACCCAGCACCGGTCGACGCCGTTGGCTTCGCCCCGAATGCGTTCATCCGCATTGAAGCCGACGGGCGGATCGTCCTGACCATGCCCTATGTCGAGATGGGTCAGGGCGCATACACCTCCATCCCGATGCTGATCGCCGAGGAGCTCGAGGTCGATCTGAAACAGGTGCGGCTGGAACATGCTCCGCCCAACGAACAGTTATATGGAAATCCCTTGCTGGGCGGCGTGCAGGGAACGGGCGGCTCGACAGCAATACGCGCCGTATGGGAGCCGATGCGTCAGGCCGGCGCGATCGCGAGGACCATGCTGGTCTCAGCGGCGGCAAAGCGTTGGCATGTCGATCCAGCGTCCTGCCGAGCGCAAAGCGGTGAAGTGCTTCACCCGCCGACACTCCGGAGTATCAAATATGGGGAACTTGCCGGCGATGCTGCTCGCATGCCCGTCCCCAAAAGCGTGGCGCTCAAACGACCGGAGGATTTCAGGCTAATTGGCACTCCCGCCAGACGTCTCGACGCGCCGGCGAAGGTCAACGGGACGGCCGTCTTTGGCATCGACGTTCGGCCGCCGGGAGTGAAGTTCGCGACCGTTGCTCAATCGCCCGTCTTCGGCGGCCGCGTGAAAAACGTGGAAGATGCAGCGGCCAAGGCAATCAGGGGCGTGCGTCAGATCGTGCGGCTCGACGACGCCATCGCTGTCGTGGCCGACCACATGGGGGCGGCGAAGAAAGGGCTCGCGGCCCTTGTGATCGAATGGGACGACGGTCCGCACGCCAATCTCAACACGGACGAGATCGTTGGCGAGCTCGAAAAGGCGACGCTCAATTCGGGGCCGGTTGCGCAGAATATTGGCTATGTCGATGCGGCCATGGCGAACAGCGTAACTAAGGTCGAGGCGACCTACCAGGTCCCGTTCCTTGCGCATGCGGCAATGGAGCCGATGAACTGCACAGTTCATGTCCACGGCGATGGCTGCGAAGTCTGGGTCGGCAACCAAGTCATCGCGCGAGCCCGAGCGGCGGCAGCGACGACCGCAGGCCTGCCGTTGGACAAGGTCGTGGTTCACAATCATCTGATCGGCGGGGGCTTTGGCAGGCGGCTGGAGATCGACGGCGTCGTTCGCGCCGTTCAAATCGCGCAGCATGTCGATGGCCCCGTAAAGGTTGTATGGACGCGCGAGGAGGATATCCAGCACGACATGTATCGGCCTTGCTTCTTCGATCGAATGTCTGCCGGTCTCGATGGGAAAGGGATGCCGGTCGCCTGGGGCCATCGTTTCGCGGGCTCCTCAATCCTGGCGCGATGGCTCCCTCCAGTGTTCAACAATGGCCTCGACCCCGACAGCACCGATGGCGCAATAGATCTGGTCTATGCCTTCCCGAACATGCGCGTCGAATATTTGCGGGTGGAACCTCCAGCTGTTCCGACGGCCTTCTGGCGCAGCGTTGGACCGTCGCACAATGTTTTCGTGGTCGAGAGCTTCATGGATGAGCTTGCGACCGCAGCTAGGCAGGATCCGGTCGCTTACCGATTGGCCCTCCTCGACAAGTCACCCCGCGCTAAAGCTGTCCTCGAGCTTGCGGCGGAAAGGGCCGGCTGGGGGCGGCCATTGCCTGAAAGAGTTGGCCGTGGCGTCTCTCTTCAATTCGTTTTCGGCACGTACATGGCTCAAATTGCTGAGGTCGAAGTGTCGAAGGAGGGAGCGGTTCGCGTTCGACGCGTCGTTTGCGTAGTGGATTGTGGGTCGGTCGTTAACCCCGACACCGTTCGCGCCCAAGTCCAAGGCGCCGTTATCTTCGGGATCTCAGCGGCCCTTTTTGGAGAAATCACCCTGAAGGGTGGGCGCGTCGAACAGACTAACTTCGACAGTTACCCGGTCCTGCGCATAGACGAGGCGCCGGCTATTGAAGTTCACATCGTCCAAAACTCCGAGCCGCCGGGCGGGATGGGGGAGCCAGGGACGTCCGCCATCGTTCCAGCGATCGCGAACGCAGTCTTCGCCGCCACCGGCAAACGCCTCCGCAAGCTACCGATCGACACCTCACAACTAAAGTCGGGTTGAACCTTAGCGATTTATTGGCGCCGGGGCCAGCCGGTCCATCGGCTCGCAAATGCCTCGTTCGGATATCACCATGTCACATATTCACGCCCTGTCGTTCGCCATCCTACTTTCAACAATTATCGTCCCTTTGGCCCACGCCGGAGGGGATGCTGGGCACGGAAAGGCATTGTTTGGCCGCTGCGCAGCGTGTCACTCTGCGACGACGCAGAACAAAGCGGGCCCGGGGCTGGCCGGGTTATTTGGACGCGAGGCGGGAAAGGCTCCGGACTTTCATTACTCGAAAGCGATGGTCGGGTATGCCAAGCATTGGGACGATCAAACACTCGACAGCTTCCTAGCAGCGCCGGCCAAAACTGTCCCCGGCACGACGATGTTGGCCGCCGTGCCGAATGCGTCAGAACGCGCCGATATTATCGCTTACCTCAAAACGTTGGACGCGCACTGACCCCATCGCCACGGAGCGGCGACGACAGACCGAACACGCGGTCACCGGCAATCGATTCAACCTTTGCGTTGGACCGGCAATTCATCCGCGGCCATGATCGGCCACGCCGTCTTCTCTGCCTGTCCAGACTGTGCAGCTTGTTGTCCTGGATCGTATCGACCCCGCGCGCAACATGGCCCGATACTACGTCCTTTCGATCGAGCCGACGCTGTTCGACGACAGCTCCCTAGTCCGCGAATGGGGAGGATTGGACGGCGTGGCCGGCGGCGGATCGAGCTTCACCGAGACGACGGCAACGCCCGCATAGCGCTCAGCGCCTGGTTGGCGCGCAAAGTCCGGCGCGGCTACAAAACTCGGCCTCCGGCAGACGCTGCCTAGCGCTGGTGCCCAAGACCTACGCCGATAATGACGGCCTTTCGTCTGAGCGCTCCGATCGTCCGTTTCATTTCTTTCGATATTTCAGCGATGGGCGTCTTGCGTTTGGAATGCGCCTTGAGATCGCGGACGTCCTCTTTGATCCAAGATTTGATGACCCGAGTCGCTACTCTCTTCACCATTTGGCGCTCCCCCTTGCCGTTCGCTTTCTATCACAGAGGCGAACGCGGCACGCTATCATACCCGCTACGCTTGATGCTGCAATAAGTTTCGAGGCGAGCCGGCGTCGGCTCATTGGGTGATGCAGAAATGACCCTCGCTTCCGACGTTGGCTCAGCTGCGCACCCCTCTCGATCCGCATGTCATTCGCGATATTCGCCGTTGCGCTGAGACGAGGAATTCTTGTTGAGAGAGGAATTCCTGCGGTTAGGCGGACTTGTTCAACGCCGTCCATGCGGCCAGCGAGTCCATGTAATCCCGCCAGCGGACGATCTTCCGGTTCTCGATAGTAGCGATCGCGACGAACCGGTTGTCGTAAGCCACGTCGGTGGCGAGCACCTTCCCATGCACTTCGTATTCGAGCGTTACGACCCGGCCATCCTCGGAAGGATGCACGATCAGGGAGTCGCCTCGATCGAGCCGGATGTTCCGGCCGTACCCGGAATAGAGCGCTATGAGATTGTCGCGGCCGCGCGTTACCCGAGGCCAGCCCGGAAATTCATAGAGGAACTCGAATAGAACGTCATCGGCGAGGGCGTCGAAATAGTGCTCG
>Ga0206856_10089_pt1 | contig 33247 bp, 19 predicted proteins | sample Alteio_BWOrgCont_48_FD_152630 | JGI IMG/M metagenome (GOLD analysis project Ga0206856, IMG submission 152630) | Enriched cells from forest soil in Barre Woods Harvard Forest LTER site, Petersham, Massachusetts, United States -... | ecosystem: Environmental > Terrestrial > Soil > Temperate forest >...
AATAATGCCCAGGTTTCACGCCTTTGCTTTGAGCATTTAAAGGAGAGAGGCTTTCGCCATTTTGCTTTTTGCGGTTTTAATGGGGCAGATTATTCAGACGAGCGCAAAGAGACCTTCATTAGTCTGGTGGAGCAAATGGGGTTGCGCTGCCACGTTTATTCCCCGAGCTCACATCCGAAACACGGCGATACCGCCCAGTATGAAGGGATAGGCTTTCAAGACGGCGGTGTCCTGGCTGACTGGCTGAAGCAACTGCCTAAGCCTGTTGGATTAATGGCGTGCAACGACATGCGTGGACAGCAGGTTCTAGACGCCTGTCGCAGCATTGACGTGGCTTTACCTGATGATATTGCGGTCATTGGCGTTGATAACGACGAGGTGCTTTGCAACTTGTCCAGCCCACCCCTGTCGAGCGTGGCGCCCAATGCAGAAAGGATCGGCTATGAAGCGGCGGGCTTGCTGTCCCGGATGATGGCCGGCGCCAAAGTTCCTTCCGGGGACATTTACGTCGAGCCTAGCGGGGTTGTGTCGCGCCGTTCCACAGAGGTTCTGGCCATTGAAGACCGGCAAGTTGCGGCTGCAGCGCGATTTATTCGCGAACATGCCTGCGAGGGCATTGATGTCAGCGACGTGTTGCGCGCTGTGCCGATGTCCCGCAGCACCATGGACCGCCGTTTTATTACTATTTTGGGCTATTCGCCCAAGGATGAGATTCTTCGCGTCCGCCTCAATCGCGCCAAACAGTTGCTGGCTGAAACCGACCTGCCACTGTCCTTAATCGCTGAAAAAATAGGCGTAGAGCATGTTGAACATTTTAGCCGGATCTTCAAAAATCGCACGGGAATGACCCCTTCCGCCTTCCGCACACAATCGCTGATCGGTGACCGCGATGACCAGTTGCCGGGCAGCTTGCCCTTCCAAAAAATGGCTTAATTTAACGTGATTAAAAACGTTAAATGTTTGACCAAAAAGCTCATTGTTGAGTGACGTCTTAGGTGGTAAATAGGTGTCATGCCATCTGCCCGTGACCGCCATGAATGCGGATTCTTCTGTCTGCAAGAGTTTTGCCTGACACTTTCAATTGGAAAATCAACGGTCAATTGTCCATGCACTCCAGTGATTTGTCTATTCCGCTAAACCATGTTTTGTGAAACGTTAGTAACATGACCACCAGTCTCAAAAGCACCAACCAGATTATCAGTCCACCTGCTCCCTAAATAGCTATTAAAACATCCAAATATGAAAACCCTAAGCCGTTATTTCCCCGCTACGTTGTTGGCCGCTGCATGCCTGGCGATGGCCACGTCAGCCGCTCGCGCGAGCTCTTATCAGAGCGTTGTCTCGGGTGATAATCCGTTGGCATTTTATGCTTTAAATCCTGGCGCCGATGGCACCAGTACAGCGCCTGACCTGAGCGGCAACGGAAACGACGGCTTAATTGCCGGCAATCTTACCGCTGGTTTTGGCCCTTCGGCTTATATTACAAACGCCGCCTACTTTGACGGAGGCGAAGCCATTGACCTAAGCCAGGGCAGCAATCCGGGACTTTTAAACTTTAACGGTCCCATCACGATTGAAGCATGGGTTCAGCCTTCCAGTGCAACCATGTTTGCGGATGCGGTCGCCAAGGGCTATGACTCATCGAGCTTTCAAGAAATCGTTCTGCGCGTCAATGGGCCGTATGGACAAAATTATTACGCCAGCTCCGGCAGCGTCGGGCTCAATGGTGGCACGCAGGTCACTAATTGGACCTACATGGTTATGTCCAGTGATGGCACCAATAATACCCTGTATGAAAACGGTATTCTCGTTGCGCAATCTCCTGACACTAATGGTTCCGTTCAGTTTGACGACGATTGGGTAATCGGTGATGGCAGCAGCGCGGGAAGCACGCGTACGTGGAACGGAGGCATCAGTGAAGTAGCCATCTACGGCCACGGTTTAACTGGGTCCCAGGTTTTGAATCACTACTACTATGGTTTGTTGAATTCTTCGGCCAACACCTCGGTGCCCATCATTAATATCCAGCCGCAGAGCCAACAGAGTTATGTGGGTGGTTCTGTAACGCTTAATGTCGTTACTGTGAGTGCTTCAGCGACAACCAATCAATGGTTCAAAGGTGCCACCCCCTTGGCTGGCCAGACAGGCACGTCTCTTACATTAAACAACCTGCAGCTTACCGATGCGGGCAATTATAGTGTCGTCATTGGTAATGCCAACGGAACTACCAACAGCACTGTTGCGGCTCTTACAATTTCAGTGCCTTCAAATTTGAAGTGGGCTTCAAGCGGCAGCCAGACATGGGATGTTGATAGTACAGCGAACTGGTTGAACCTCTCGAACTCGGCGACAACCGTCTTCAACCAGGGAGACAGTGTGTTGTTTGACGATACGCCCAGCGTGCCTACTACCATCAACGTCAGCGGCACCGTGTATCCCAGCCAGATTACCGTTAATTCCAGTGCCAACGCTTTCACTCTCCAATCCGGCACCTTTGGCGGTTCAGGCAGCCTGCTCAAAGAAGGCACCAGCACCTTGACCGTCACCTGCAACAGCGGCCTCAGCGGCACCGCCACTGTCGGCGGCGGCTTGCTCTATGCCGGTAATAATTGTTTACAATCCATTGCCGGTATCACCGTCAGCAATGGCGCCACCCTCGACTTTGGCGGCGGCCAGTTCAACAGCATCAAACCCATCACCGTCTCCGGCACCGGCCTCAATGGTGAAGGCGCCCTCTACAACAGCTATGATGATTATCCCAGTGAACTGCTAAACATCACCCTGGCCGGTGATACCAAGTTCGCCGGGGCCAACCGCTGGGATTTGTCCAGCGGCTCCCAAATCAGCGGCCCCCACAGCCTGGTGCTGGACTGGTCTTTGAATGCGGATGGCCATTATGGCCAATGGAGCAGCGTAACCATCGGGGCGGATGTGACGCAAATCACGGTGACCAATGGGAGTTCCCTGGGACTGAGCGGCATGGACAACAGCTGCCAGAACCCTGCTACCATGCTCAACATCAGCACCAATGGCGCACTGACTTTCTATTCGGGTGCCTTTAACGGGAGCCTCAGCCTCTATAACGGCTCGCAGATGGTGGTTTATAACGGGAATGACACCCTGGGCGGCAGCACGCTGCATATCTACAACGGTGCCACGATGTACCTTTACTCCTCGGGCATCGCCATGACCGGCAGCAGCCTCATTTTTGAAGATGGTTCCATCCTGCAAACCTACTATAACGGCGGGAACAACCCGATTAACAACCAAGTCACCTTCAACGGCGTAGCCCATTGGGTTCTGGGCGACCATACCATGAGCTTCTCCAACGTCCTGAGTGGCGTGGGCGGTTTTGTCCTGGATTATTATAATAATGACGTGGTGCTTTCGGCTTCCAACACCTACACCGGCCCAACCATCATCGGCAGCAGCGGCAACTCACCGCAGGTGGCCTTGAGCGGCAATGGTTCGATCACCCACAGCTCGCTGATCTTCTTTGGCGGTGCTGACCCGACGGTGAGCCATATTGATGCGAGCGGACGTGGCGACCAAACCTTGACGCTGGCCAATGGCCAGACGCTGGAAGGTGCGGGTGGCATTACCGGCAACCTCGTAGTGGGTTCAGGCGCTGTGCTCTCACCCGGTGGCACCAACACGACGATTGGCATTACCACCGGCTCTAATCCCACAGGCGGGATTGCGGCGTCAGGCAATGTGACGTTAGGCGGCACGACGGTGATCAAGCTCAATGGCACGACCAATGACACGGTGTTGGCGGGAGGGTCGATCACCTACAGCGGCACGTTGAACCTGGCGAACATCAGCGGCAGTGCGCTGGTGGGAGGAACCAGTTTCAAGATCTTCAATGCGGCAACGTATGGCGGTTCTTTTAGCGGGATTACCCCGGCAACTCCGGGAGCGGGTTTAACCTGGAACACGAGCCAGTTGAGCAGCGGCATCATCAGTATCTCGGGCGGCTCAGGGGTGGTGATCTCCAGCACCAGACTCGTAGGGACCAACCTGGTGTTGAGCGGCAGTGGCGGCACAGCCAGCGCTCCCTACAATGTGCTCACCACGACCAACTTGTTGAGCAACGTTTGGATCCCCATCGCCACTAACTCCTTCGATTCCAGCGGCAATTTCTCCGTCACCAATGCCATCGTGCCGGGTGTGCCCCAAGAGTTTTATCTGATTAAATATTGATTATAAATCTGAGTATAACTGTCGTAATATAAAAGAGACCCCATCGGCCTAACAGGGCCGGTGGGGCATTTGAGGAAATAGAGACCATGAGTATAAGAAGCACAAGCTGCATGAACCGAGGGCAAAGGGCCACGGGGTTCACGCTAATTGAATTGCTGGTAGTGATAGCCATTATTGCGATCCTCGCGAGCATATTGCTGCCAGTCCTGGCCGCCGCCCGTTTGCGGGCCGACCAAATTAATTGCGTCAATAATGTGAAGGAAATGACCATGGCCACTAAAATGTATTACGATGACAACAAAACATTTGTTGGCCCCGCTAACAATAATCCTTCCTTTAGCAATGGTGATTGGATGGGAAGCTTAATTGATTTTTATGGGCACATTACCAACGCCTTATTTTGTCCAAGCGCGAAAACAGTAGTACCCGGATTTGGAAATAACAACGGGTATGCAGATCGGGCATGGACCTGGAATGTCCCTTCGGGCCCAACCAATCTTTTTACCGGCAGTTATGGCTATAATAAATGGCTCGAAGGCGATCCTAATGGGACGGACTCTCGTTATTTTAATACAGAAACGAAAGTTAAAGACCCTAGTGATACTCCGGTATTGACTGATTCTGCGTGGATCAATTACTGGCCCGGCGGCACCTCCACTCCCAATGTTAATCAAGTCGATACGCCGGCGACCAGTCTCTATGATCCTATCGATAATCCTGGATCTCAGCCGGCAGGCATGACTCGTATTTGCCTTGCCCGCAATGGGGGAAGGCCAGCCGGTTCCGCACCAAAAAAACTCGCATTTGGAACGAAAGATTTGCCCGGGGCTATTGTGGCTGGTTTTTGGGATGGCCGTGTTCAACCGGTAAAACTCCAAAACCTTTGGAATCAATATTGGAACACAACATGGACTCCAAGCGCACCTCCGCCGGTATTATAAAATGAAGGCGGAAAAAGCCGCTGCTGTCGGACTTTTGTTGTTGTTTCTGCTGCCGGAATGCGCCCGACCTTCCCCTTCCTTTCAACAAATCGGGAATACGTTGGTAATGTCCAATGCCAACGTCGTGCTTGATTACAATCTCTCGGCAGGCACAACGGACTTCTACTGGAAAAAATCGAAGATCATTTCCGCCTTCTATAGCGGCATTGGTTTTAATACTGGTTATATCAAAGGAATCTCCTATGCCGCCTGGGCTTATGAGTTAGTGGGAACCAATGAAGCCATCATCACCGCTACCGGCGTCGGGTTGCCGACGATGAAACAATGTTTCATTTTGGATCAATCAGACAGTTTTTTGGTCAAGGTGGAGGCCGCAGGCACAAATGTATCGGCCAATTGGATGGGACCAGTTGTCGTGGATAGCACCAGCGGAGGCAGTGTGAATATCGGCGTCACCAATGATAATCGGGCCCTCTTCGTCCCCTTCGATAATGATGGGTTTGTTTCTTACAACGCCATGCCGATGAATAGTTCCAGCACCAGTTACGAGGTTGGCGCGTTTTACGATAATACAACACGGAATGGTTTGGTGGTAGGGTCCGTTAACCATGACACATGGAAATCGGGCGTCTATTTTTATGGTCAGAATAACAAGCTAAGTCAGATGAATGTTTTTGGCGGTGCTACATCACCGTGGGATGACATGCCGCATGGCTACATTTCGGGCAATACTATTTCTTCGCCCACCATGTTCGTTGGATTTGGCAATGATTGGCGGGCAGTCATGGCAAACTTTGCCGTTGAAAACACAAATTTTGCGCCAAGACTGGTTTGGACCAACGGCGTTCCTTTTGGTTGGAACAGTTGGGGTGTTATCCAGCAGAACATCACCTACGACGATGCCATTGCGGTTTCAGATTTTTTCCACACCAACCTGGAGCCGCAGGGTTTTACCAATGCCCAGGGAACCGTATACATCAACCTGGATTCTTATTGGAGCAACCTTAATAGTTTTCAATTGCAGAGCTTCGTAAATCATTGTCATGCCCTTGGCCAGAAAGCCGGGATTTATTTTGGACCGTTTGTCTGGTTTGGATCTGCTAATAACGCCACGAACACTTATGTGGATGGGACGACAAATACCTATAGCCAGGTGTTGCTGCGGGATAATAACGGCAATTTTGAATCGGTTGACGGCGGATTGGCGATGGATCCCACGCATCCGGGTACTTTGGATTATAGCCGCTATTATATAAATCTCTTCACCAATTGGGGATTTGATTACGTTAAGCTCGACTTTTTATCCCACGGCGCGCTGGAAGGTGTCCACTATGATAACAATATCACAACTGGCATCCAGGCATATAATGAAGGCATGTCCAATGTGCTCAGCCAAATCAATGGACGGATGTTCGTCAGTGAATCCATTGCTCCCCTCTTTCCCTATCAATATGGCCACAGTCGGCGGATAGCCTGCGATGCCGGCACATCTCTCATCAGCAATACTGAATACACCATGAACTCAGTCAGTTATGGTTGGTGGCTCGATGATCTGTACCAATTTAATGATCCCGACATGATGGTCTTCAACGGCTATGGCGCTACCACGAACGAAAATCAAAGCCGCCTTATTAATGCTGCCGTCACCGGGGTTTTTCTTGATGGGGATGATCTGACAGGTTCGAGTGGACAACAGGGTGCAGACTACGGTTTGACCAATGGGTTTATCAACGCGGTAGCCCGCCTGGGTCAAACGTTTACGCCGGCCGACGGCAACACCGGTACCAGCGCTGCAAATATTTTTTCACTGCCAAACGGAACCAACTGGTACATCGCCGTTTTCAATTACACGTCCAGCACGACTAACATCATTGTGAACCTTGCTCGAGTTGGTTTACCCGCGACGAATTATGTCGCGTTCAATTTGTGGGACGAATCTGCGACGTCTGTGACTAACTCATTCAAGGTCACTTTAAATCCTGCACAATCTAAATTGTTCGAACTCTTTGTTCCTGCCTCAAGCAACTCCGTGGTGGTGATCTCCAACACGAAGCTTTCGGGAACCAACTTTATCTTTGGCGGTAGCGGCGGCACGGCCAGCGCTCCCTACAACGTGCTGACCACCACCAACCTGCTCAGCAGCGTCTGGCTCCCCATCGCCACTAATGCCTTCGACTCCAATGGCAACTTCTCTGTCACTAATGCGGTGTCGCCCAATAGTCATAATATATTCTACATGATTAAATATTGATGAAACTTTGCCTGTTCATTTTCTTGGTTATAAACTTCGCATTCATCGCCATGGGAAAGCCCTCTGAATGCTCACCTTGGGAGAGAGAATCCATTGAATGGTGTGACATTTGGATTTCTCACGCCAACGAAACCAACCTGCCGCGCGTGTTGCTCATCGGAGATTCCATTACCCGCGCGTACTATCCGGCTGTTGAAAAACATCTTGCCGGCACAGCTTATGTCGGAAGACTCAGCAGTTCGGCTTTTATTTCTGATCCTGTTTTGCTGGAACAAATCAAAATGGTTTTAACCCAATATAAATTTGATGTTATTCATTTTAACAACGGGATGCATGGCTGGCAGCACAGCGAAAAAGAGTACGAACAGGCTCTCCCGGAATGTTTAAAGACCATCAGGAAATACGCACCTAATGCAAAGTTGATTTGGGCCAATACCACTCCTTTAAAAGTTTCACCGCCACTTTCTCCAGATAACAAAGCTCGGGCAACGGACCAACGTATCGCTGAGCGCAATGCGATTGCCGCAAAATTTATGCAGACACAAGGTGTCCCGGTAGAAGATTTAAACACACCGATGCAAAATCATCCGGAGTATCATTCTGATAACGTTCATTTCAACGACGATGGAATTTCCATCCAGGCAGACTTGGTTGCTGTGGACATCAAGAAGTTACTCCAACAGCAATAATCAACGCCCAACTTCCTCAGCATCTTATTTTACCTGATAGAATTTGTAGAAACCCACATCTTGAGGAGCCACCCGAACAGAAAACCGCCCGGAGTTTGTTTGGACTGTTCCACTCCAAAGCTCCTTTGAACCAACCGATTCGCCAACCTGCAAACCAAGTCGCTCTGGATCGACTGCGAAATCGGTGTTGGTGTTGGAGAAATTAAAAGCCGCCAGATAAAAATTATCCCCATTCTTATAACAATAGAGATTGCCTGCGTGGTTATCCGTGTTTCCCTCTACCGGCTCGAAAGATTTACGAATTCGGGCGACATTGCAAACCTCAGTGTTGGTTAAGAATTTTTCAGCACGCTCCTTGCCCACGGCGTTACCTGCATCACTGAAATCATCACCGGAAATAAAAATGCCAGTGATTGCTGAAGAAGTAATCCGCGCCCGGTTTTCACCTTCACTAAAATCATTCAAGACCATGTGATCGGCGTCGTTGAAATCATAGACCCGATTTAACCACCAGCCATAAGTGAGCGAATTCAGCATATATTCCACCTGGTCAATGCGCCCAAAAGTGTCGCAGGAGATGCGGCGCGAATTCGCATACTGCGCCGGAAATAACGGCGAGATGGACAAGTTCAAATACATGTCCTTCCCTGCGACTTTGGTAACAAATTTCATTCCTTCATTATAAGCTTCAATACCGGTCGTTACTTTCGAATCGTAATAATGATCTGCCTCCAGTGCCCCATGCGTCATGAAATCGGCCTTGATGTATTTAAAACCGTCTCTTTGAAATTTGTGAATGTCCGACTCAATCAACTCTTGCGTTCCTGGATGGGTCGGATCCAGCGCGACACCGCCGTCAATGATTTGAAGCTGGCCATTCGCATAAAGGAAGATGTCTTTATAATGCCAAGACGTCCCGTTGACCTTTTGGTTCCCATCGTGGGTCCAGGCAGTAAAAGGCGTAAAATAAATGCCCGCCTCCTGATGGTTTGCATGGCAATGAAGCACAAATTCCATCAACTGCTCATCGCTAAAAGAATTCCAACCAGCATCCAGGCAGATATAAGCCACACCATTATCTTTAAAATTCGGTAATTCTTTGGCAAAAAAATCGGATACTTGAATAGCATTTGTGTAATTTAAATTGAACTGAAGCTTACCCCAACTGTTCCATCCAAACGGGACCCCTTTTTTCCATGGCCGTGGAGGGGCGATTTTAGCATTGGCATCAGCAAACGTTTCCAATCCATTGCGCCAATCATCAAAACAACCAATAAAAATTCTCGGCGATTTTATAATTTCTCCGCTAATTTTTCCATGGGGCAAAACGTCATGCGTAATATTGGTGGAAGTGATGCCGCCAAAAACTTCCAGGCTGATGATAGCATTGGACGAGGTTGTGGATATGATTCCCGTTTTCCAAACATCATGTTCCACTGAACCAACCACCAATGCATGACGGCTCACATTATCATAAAGCGCTGAAACTTCGTAACTGGTCACTTGGCCACCAAACGGCTCTGCGTCATAGCGAATCCACATGTCATTATCAAACGGCACAAACAAATCCCGATCGTCACCTGCTGGCAGGAAGTTCGAAGGCGTTTGCGACGTCAAAGGAGACATGAAGTTTGACGCCACTGGCTTTTTCGAACAAATCTCTACATCCGTTAAAATATAATTCAAATCATCATAGAGCCAGAAGGTCTGAATCATTTCCTCATCATCGCCGTTCGAGGATTCAACAACAAATTTTCGACCACGCCCGAAACCGTCATGGATTGAATACTGCTTAATTTTGTGAATTTTGAAGTCCCGACTCGTGACTGCTGCTGGCAACCGAACTTCTGCATACGCCCGGGCGATTACCAGTTTGCCATTAAATAAAATATCCGCCGTTCCAGTTCCCAAATCATACTCAATTCGCCAAGGTCCACCTTGCATGACAGAAATATCCCGGGAAGATGGCGAACTTATGACAGCCGTCGTCTGGGCAAAAATCTGCTGTCCGGCAAGCATCCAGATCAGGAGAAATCCGAATCGATTGCACAAGCGATGGGAAAGAAAATACGACGACATGATGCGCTTTGGTTTTCAACCGTAGTTTAATCACGGCATCTCTGCCATTCGAGTGAAATCGCTAAAATCGGCCTTTTAAGTTCTCCAATATTCGCCAAAATCCACAACTTCATGGGCGGCGGCGGGCAATCGTTCAATGATTTTTTACTCTAGCTCGAAGTCTCCAGGATCTGTAGCAATCCCTAAACCCATAATATCCCTTTCACTTTTATTCGGCGCAAACTCCTGAATCGTTACGCATTCATAATGGGATTTCGCCAGCCGCCTGGCGGTTTTACCCAATCCACAGCACCCGGCCCCCAGGTTTTTGGTTCGTACTCATGGACCTGTGTATCGCACTTGAGCACGGGATCCACAATGCGCCAGGCTTCCTCCACGTAATCCTCGCGCGCAAACAGCGTGGGATCACCCGCTATGGCGTCAGTCAACACGCGTTCATAGGCATCCGCCTCACCTGCAGAGGGATGATGGCTGGCCACCATTTCCCGCACATGACACACAGATTCGTCCGTAGGCGAGACGATATTGACTCCAAAGGCTCCTACAACTTCAGGACTAATCCGGAATCGGAAATAATTCGAATGCAAGTCATAGTCGGTATACATCGTAGGAGGCTTGCGCATCCGGACGAGGACTTCTGTACAGGTCACGGGCAGTGATTTGCCCGCGCGAATGTAAAAAGGCACTCCACGCCAGCGCCAGGAATCAATCTCCAGCTTGAGCGCCGCAAACGTTTCCACTTTAGAATCAGGCGCCACGCCCGGTTCACTGCGATAACCTTTGAACTGGCCCCGAATCAAATTTTTTGACTCAATTGGCGGAATGGCTTTGAGGACTTTTACCTTTTCGTCGCGAATGGATTCGCTGTCGGTGCGCACGGGCGGTTCCATCGCCAGGTTACACATGACCTGGAAAAGATGGTTTTGGACCACGTCGCGGATAGTGCCGACCTGATCATAAAAAGCGCCACGGCCCTGGACACCGAAATCTTCTGCCATCGTAATCTGCACACTCTCAATGTGATGGCGGCTCCAAAAAGGCTCGAGCAAGGCATTGGCAAAGCGAAAGAAGAGCATGTTATGCACGGGCGCTTTGCCGAGATAATGATCAATACGGAAAATTGTATTCTCTTTGAAAGTTTTAAGCAGAATGGCATTGAGGGCCTTGGCGGAAGCCAAATCGCGACCGAAAGGTTTTTCGACAATCACGCGGCCGCATTCAGGGTTGCCGGATTTTGACAGGTGTTCTACGACGGTGCCAAACGCGCCGGGGGGAATGGCGAGATAATAAGCCGGATGTTGCGCCTGGCCCATTTCCTTGCGCAACGATTGAAACGTAGCCTCATCGTTGAAATCTCCGTCCACGTATCGCAACAACTGGGACAGCTTTTCGAATGCCTTAGGATCAAGGCCGCCATGTTTTTCCAGACTGTCTTTGGCGCGAGCCTTGAGTTGGTCCAGGTTCCAGCCCGCTTTGGCCACACCAATGATCGGCACGTTGAGCGTACCGCGTTTAATCATCGCTTGCAGCGCCGGAAAGATTTTTTTATAGGCGAGGTCGCCGGTGGCACCGAAAAAAACCAGTGTGTCGGATTGTTGATGGTTCATTTTTATCCTTTTTTCTCGAAATGACCGCCAAAACCAAAACGCATCGCTGAAAGCAATTTGTCTTGAAATTCTGACTCGCCGCGCGAGGCAAATCGCGCATAGAGCGCAGTGGTCAGGACCGGCACAGGCACACCTTCGTCAATCGCGGCTTTGATGGTCCAGCGACCTTCACCGGAATCGGACACGCGACCTTCAAACCTGGAAAGTTCCGGATCGGCAACCAGGGCGCTGGCCGTCAGATCCAACAGCCAGGAAGCAATGACACTCCCGCGCCGCCACACTTCCGCCACGTCAGGAAGATTAAGATTGTACTGATAGCACTCCGGATCACGAAGGGGCGTCGTCTCTGCATCCGCTTCCGTTTTTGTTTTCCCAACGTCAGCGCTTTTTAAAATACCCAAACCTTCGGCGTAGGCGGCCATGATGCCGTACTCGATGCCGTTGTGGACCATCTTCACAAAATGACCCGCACCATTGGCTCCGCAATGCAGATAACCCAGCTCCGATGTGCCGCCCAGCTTCTCGCGGCCCGGCGTGCGCGGAACATCACCTTTGCCCGGTGCCAGCGTGGCAAAAATAGGATCGAGGCGTTGCATGATTTCTTTTTCGCCGCCAATCATCATGCAGTATCCACGTTCCAATCCCCAAACACCGCCGCTGGTGCCAACGTCCACATAATGAATCTTTTTGGTCGCCAGTTCTTTCGCGCGACGAATGTCATCCACGTAATAGGAATTCCCGCCATCAATGAGAATGTCACCGGGCTCAAGCAAAGGAACGAAATTCGCGATGGTTTGGTCCACCACTCCGGCTGGAACCATCAACCAAATGGCGCGTGGCGCGGCTAATTTCTTCACGAGATCAGCCGGAGAATCCGCGCCAGTGGCCTTGTCTTTGACGAGGTCCTGCACGGCCTGCGGCGCACGGTCATAAACGACACACTGATGGCCGTTTTTAATCAGGCGGCGAACCATGTTCGCGCCCATTCTTCCCAATCCCACCATTCCTAATTGCATAACTTTCCTTTCTCCTTGTTAAATTGATGCCGGATAATATTGCGTTAGCTCTTGAACGTAGATGCTTCGTAAATGCTTTGTATGCCTGAGTCCATCACGGCATCAAATTCCGCATCGGACTGCTGGGCCGATAATCCTTCAACAAGAGCGCGCGAAAAACTCGCCACAATACCACGATTTTTCCGAAGGCGATTGTCGGCTTCTTCCAGTGAATAACCGCCCGATAGGGCGACTACTTTCAGGACTTTTGGGTGTTTGGTGAAATCAAGGTACAAATCATTTTGCTCCGGCAATGTCAGCTTGAGCATCACCAATTGGCCGGTGGGCAACGCGTCGAGCTCTTTGGCTATGGCTGCTTTGAGCAATGCTTCCGCCTGCGCTTTGTCCGGGCAATGGATGTCCACTTCCGGCTCAATGATCGGGACCAAACCGGCAGCGATAATTTGCGCTCCTATCTCGAACTGCTGGCGAACCACGGCCGTTACGCCTTTGGCATTCGCCTGGCCGATCACAGAACGCATTTTGGTTCCGAAAATACGCTTGGTGTTGGCTTTCTTTAAAAGCGCTGCCAGGTCCGGCATCGGCTTCATTAACTGAACACCATCCGCTTCCGCAGCCAGGCCCTTGTCCACTTTCAGAATCGGCACGACGCGTTTGACGTTCCAAAGATAATCCGCCGAAGGCTGGCCCTGGATGTCGCGGTCCATCGTGCCTTCGAAAAGAATCGCACCCAGGATGCGATCGCCATTGAAACACGGAGTCGTGATGATGCGCACGCGCATCTCATGAACCCGCGTGAACATCTCTTCTTCGTTCGACCAGGCCTTGTCTGTAAGACCATAAGCCGCAAGCGCTTTTGGCGTGCTTCCGCCGCTTTGATCCAGCGCGGCAAGAAAGCCGGGCTGCATCCGGATTTTACGTTGTTGCTGTTCTTTCGTGCTCAGGGTCTTCATTGTGCTTTCCTCATTTTCCGGTAACGCCGGATCAGGTTATTGGTTGAACTGTCGTGTTTAAGTTTCGGTTCCGCGGCATCTTCCAACTCAGGAATGATGCGCTGGGCCAGCGCTTTGCCTAACTCCACACCCCACTGGTCAAAGGAATTAATGTTCCAAATCGCTCCCTGCGTGAAAACGCTGTGCTCATAGAGCGCGATGAGTGCGCCGAGAATTTCCGGTGTGAGGCGGTCAGCGAGAATGGTGTTGGAAGGACGATTGCCTTCGAACACGCGATGCGGCACCAGCCAATCCGGCGTGCCTTCCGCTTTAACTTGCGCCGGAGTTTTGCCAAACGCGAGCGCTTCGGACTGCGCAAAAACATTCGCCAACAAAATATCGTGATGACGACCCAAAGGCGTGAGCGCATGACCGAAGGCGATAAAATCGCACGGTATCAGGCGCGTGCCCTGGTGGATCAATTGATAGAACGAATGCTGGCCGTTGGTGCCGGGTTCACCCCAGAAAATCGCGCCGGTATCGTACTTGACCTGCTTTCCATCCAGGCTGACATGCTTGCCATTGCTTTCCATCGTCAATTGCTGCAGGTAAGCCGGAAACCGTTTGAGATATTGTTCGTAAGGGAGAACGGCAACGGTCTGGGCATCAAAGAAATCGTTGTACCACACATTCAACAGTGCCATCAGTACCGGCAGATTTTTTTCGAGAGGCGCGGTGCGGAAGTGCTCGTCCATTTCGTGAAAACCACGCAGCATCGCGAGAAAACCTTCCGGTCCAACGGCCAGCATGGTCGAAAGTCCGATGGCCGAGTCCATTGAGTAACGGCCGCCGACCCAATCCCAAAAGCCGAACATGTTCGCTGTATCGATGCCGAATGCGGAAACCTTTTCGGCGTTCGTTGAAACGGCCACGAAATGTTTCGCCACGGCTTTTTTATCGCCACCCAATCCATTCAACAGCCACGCCCGCGCGGTTTCAGCATTGGTCATCGTTTCCAGCGTGGTGAACGTCTTGGAAGAAACAATGAACAGCGTTTCATCATGCGCCAGGCCATGGACCGCTTCCACAAAATCAATGCCATCCACGTTGGACACAAAACGGAAGGTCATGTCGCGCTTGCTGTAATGGCGCAGCGCCTCATACGCCATCACCGGGCCGAGGTCGGAACCACCGATGCCGATATTGATGACATTTTTGATAGGCTTCCCCGTGTGGCCTTTCCATTCGCCGTTGCGAACGCGTTTGCAAAATGCCGCCATCTTGTCCAGCACCGCATGGACTTCAGGCACCACGTTTTTGCCATCCACTTTGATCGTGGCATTCCTCGGCGCGCGTAAGGCGACATGCAACACCGCGCGATTTTCCGTGATGTTGATTTTTTCACCGGAAAACATCGCGTCCGTTTTTTCGCGCAGCCCGGATTCTTTTGCCAATTGAAACAGCAGTTTGAGCGTCTGGTCGTTGACGCGATTCTTGGAATAATCCAGATACAGCCCCGCGCCTTCAGCCGTCAGGCGCTCACCCCGCTTGGCGTCTTTGGCAAAAAGGTCCCGCAGATGCAGCTTTTCGATTTGTTTCTTGTGCGTGCCGAGGGATTTCCAGGCCTTGCGTTGGAGAAGAGGTTTAATGGTCGCTTTCATTTTCTCGAAGTTATTTTCTTTTTATGATGCGTAATAATTTCTTTGGTCACGGGAGCAACGGTTGGAGCCGTAGTAAATTTGTCATTTTGTTGCCAGAGCCGAAATCCTCCCAGGAAAGCATTGGCGTTGTCGCCGGCACGGCACAATGGCGGAAGTTTTTTTAATTGTTTCATGTTGCCGCCGCCCAGCACGACTTCATCCGGTTCCAGTGCGGCAATGAGGCGCGCAGTCACATCCGCGACATACTTGCGCCATTTTTTCTTCCCATATTTCTGGAAGCCGCGCAGACCCACGTAATCTTCAAAGGTGCCTTTACGATAAGGAAGATGCGCCAGTTCCATGGAAACAATTTGTCCTTCAACAATCAGCGCCGAGCCCAGCCCGGTGCCCAGCCCAAGGAACAACATTTTACCGCGACGATAACTTCCCAAGGCCTGCATTGCGGCGTCGTTGACCATCTTGACCGGACGTTTGAACGCCGCCTTGAAATTGAAATCCACCCAGCCCTTTCCCAGGTTCCATGGCTCTATCGCCGGATGGTTATGCAGCACAGGACCAGGATATCCGATGGAAATGTAGTCATAATCCCAATCCGCCACCAGTTTACGAACGCCCGCCACCATTCTCTTCGGGGTTAAGTTCTTTCCAGAAACAAACTCACGATGAATATTTTGGCCCGTAGCCAGAACCTTGACGTGTGTCCCGCCGACATCAATCACCAGTATCTTCATGGAGGATTAAATCTCTAAGCCGCACGTTTGAGCGCAGCGCTTTTTGTTTCGATCACTTCCAACAATTCGGTCCAGGATTTTACAAAGGATTTTGCACCTTCGTCCTGGAGTCGCGCCGCCAGGGCGTCGATATCAATACCCGCCTGGGCAAATTGTTTTAAAGTAGCTTCGCTGGCTCCCGAATCCGTTGCCATCAATGCTCCCACTTCACCGTGGTCGGCAAAGGCTTTCAAGGTGCCTTCCGGCATCGTGTTCACCGTGAACGGCGACGCCAAAGCTTTGATGTACAGGACGTCAGAGGCTTTCGGATCTTTAGTTCCCGTGCTGGCCCAAAGCAAACGTTGCGGCCGCGCGCCGAGATTGTACACGCGTTGCCAGCGTGGATTGGCCAACTGCTCCAGGTACGCCTTATAAATCCGTCCAGCGATCGCGATGCCCAATTTATTATTTAACGTTTCCGGAACTTTACCCGCAACCGCCCCATCCCATCGGCTGATAAAGACCGACGCCACAGAATCCACCAACGGATTGAGACCGGCTTCAATACGCCGTTCAATGCCGCGCAACCACGCTTCCGAGGCCGCCAGATAATGCTCGCGGGAAAAGAGCAGCGTCACGTTCACCGGTACGCCGGCAAAAATGGCTTCTTCAATCGCCGGCAAACCTTCTTTTGTTCCGGGAATCTTGATAAAGAGATTGGGCCGTGCCGCGCGCCCGGAAAGTTGCTTGGCGGCCGCAATCGTGCGAGCCGTGTCATACGCCAGCAAAGGCGAGACCTCCAGCGAAACCCAGCCGTCCACGCCATTCGTCTGGTCATGAACTCCTTTGAACAGATCCGCCGCACGCGTCAGGTCATCCAGCGCCAAATCAAAAAAGAGATCCTCGCCTTTTTTTCCGCCCGCCAGGCCTTTAGTAATCGCCGAATCGTAAGCAGCGCTTTTTTTGATGGCCTGGTCAAAAATCGTGGGATTGGATGTCAGACCGGTGACCGAAAGTTCGTTGATATATTTTTTCAGCGTGCCCTCGTTCAGGAGATCGCGCGTGATGTTATCGAGCCAAAGGCTTTGGCCCGCGTTGTGGAGCTGTTGGGTGGCTTTCATAGTTTAATCTTGTTTAATTGTCCTCCAAATAGCGAACGCCATTCCATACCGGACGGCTCAAGAAAACAAGTTATTTTCGTTTAAGCTAATGACAGCCTGCCTTGGGGATTCTCCAATATCCACTATTTTTACTGCACAGTGTACTACACACTTTAACCAAACCAAATGCAAATTGAAGGCTGAATGTGCGCAGGAATTTTAAATTCAATACGATCGCTAAGAGTGCGGCCAACCTCGCGCTACTGGTGCTGGGCCATTGACTACTCTCATAGAATTCAGCGCAGCGTTCTATGATTTGCCAGACTTTCAATGATCTCAATACAGTCAAATCGCAATTTAATTCAAAGAAGCCCACTACCGAATTGCCAGCCGACTGTTACAATGCCATAGTAAGTGTTATACATGAGCCCAAATTTTCTGGAAGGCTGGCTGACGTCCTTCAACGTGCGAAAAATTAGGCTGAACAGGCGAAACAGAGTTCCTTCAAATTATCCACGCGTAGCCCTCTTGTTGATTGCCTTGGTCTCTTGTATTTTAGCCTATCCTGGCGAAGCTAGTCTTTTGTGGACGGACCTGGGCACCACTCAGGTTCATGATACAGGAGCGGGCAACGACATTTTGGGAGGGGTTTTGCATAGAGACGATTCTTCGGCTGATACGCTTTACTTCAAATTTCATGTGAGTCCAGTTTCGGATGCAAACACAGAATTCTATTTTGCGGCTTTTCAATTGTTTGAAGGAGAGCACGAACGATTGGCGGTTGGGAATTCTATGGAAGCCTGGGCCTATAGTGTTTTCTCCACCGGGCAAATGGGGGTATCCAACCAAGCGGATGCGTTTATTGATTTGAATTCAGCCAATCCCGAGCCTTCCGGCATCGGGACATTTCACATGTACGAGCTGGTTCATTCGGGTATTGAGCGAACGATTGTTTTTAAGGTTCAATATGTGCCGGGGGGTGATGATTTAGTGACTGCGTGGCTGGACCCGGATTTGCGCCCGGGCGCGACTGAGACCGGCCAGTTGGAGAGCCTGACAACCCACTTCAAGGCCAATGCTTCTTTTAATCAAATCCGTCTTCGTCACAGTGGCGGGGGCGATGGATGGATATTCAGTGAGATGGCGATCGCGACTTCTTTTAACGATTTCGTCAATGCGAGCGGGTTGGGAACGATGGGTGAAACTCCGTTTATGTTCCGCTCATGGCAGCAAGAGCAGGGATTGCCTGAAAACTATGTTCGCGCTTTAGCGCAGACGCACGACGGGTACATTTGGGTGGGGACGGATGAAGGTGTGAGCCGATTTGATGGAGTGAATTTTTTTCCTCTTGGCCCCCAGGAAGGATTTCAAGGCGGACCGGTGCAGGTCTTATATGGGGATGCCCGCGGCGCGCTTTGGATTGGCAGTGTGGACGGGGGATTGAGCTGCTGGCGGGGAGGAAAACTAACCAAATTTGTAACGAGCGATGGCCTCCCCTCTGACTCGGTCACAGCGCTGGCGGAGGATGAAGATGGGAATTTATGGGTAGGAACGCAGTCAGGTTTAGTGGTTTTGAAAAATGGAGTTTTGTCACCGTTAAGTGGCGCCGAGATTTTTTCGGGAAAGCCTATTACCACCATTTTTCGTGACAGCAGTGGCACGATGTGGGTGGGAGCGACGGGAGTGGGAATTTACCATTATCAAAGACCTAACTTCATCCAATTACGAAATACAGCGGTCGATGCTTTGCTCCTGGATTCTCATTGTCTGTTGGTAGACAAACAGGGGCGAATTTGGATCGGGGCAGGGGATGATTTTGTTTTGTGCCGTGATGGCGACCAGTGGCACCGGTTCAGCATGCCGAAGCATTTGGCCATCCATTACATCAGCACTTTGACCGAAGCGCCAAATGATATCATATGGGCCGGATCAGTGGGCGAAGGTCTTTTTGAATTCAAGTCAGGCAAATTGGTTGCCGTCAATGCGAACAGCGGATTGTCTGACAACCTGGTCGAGGCATTGTTAGTGGATAATGAAGGAAAACTTTGGGTAGGGACACACGGGGGCCTTAATCGAATTTGCTCTCAAAAAGTAAGTGTTCTGAGCCACAACCAGGGATTGGATTATGGCTCGGTGCAGGAACTGGCGGAAGTGCGGCCTGGAATATTTTGGGCCGTTCAGCCAAGCGGCATCTACCAGTGGGATGGTCGAATATTTAGACATCTGACCATCACCCAACTGGTGCCGCAGGAGCCGTCGGTCAGTGCGCTTCTGGTGGCCCAGGATGGCAGTTGCTGGTTGGCAGGAGCGCGCGGGTTGCTGCACTTTAAAAATCCGCTGAATGTCGAATCCGAGGCGGCGGAAGCAAGCCTGACAAATTTAACGGTTAGTGCATTGGCAGATGATCTCAAAGGCGGGATTTGGGCAGGCACGCGCCGGGGTGCACTGTGGCATTTTGAAAACGGATATTGGCAATGTCTGACGAATTGTCCACAAGGACATGCGATTACAGCAATTATGCCTGACGAAAATGGCGGCGTCTGGCTGGGCACGGGAGGCGACGGATTGTATCGGACCGACGGAGAAATGAATGCCCGGTTTGAAAAAGTAAGCGGTCTATCCAGTGGCTGGATACGCACTCTCCTTTTGGATGATCAGGGCATGCTTTGGATCGGAACCGCTGGCGGAGGCTTGAGCAGCTTGAAAAGCGGCCGAATCGCGACTTATACGATGAGGGAGGGTCTGCTGGATAATACCATTTCTCAAATCCTGAAAGACGACTACGGAAACCTGTGGCTGGGCGGAGACCGCGGTATCATCCGAATAAAAAAGACGGACCTTGACGACCTGGCGGCGCATAAAATACCTGCGGTATATCCACAGATTTATGGAAGGACCGACGGAATGTTGTCCGAAGAATGCTCGAGCGGTTTTTTCCCGATTGGACTGAGAACAACGGGAGGGAAGCTTTATTTTCCGACGCTTAAAGGCATCGTCGTGATCGATTCCCATAACACGGTAAATTCAACGGCACCGGCCGTGGTCCTGGAACAGGTTTTAGAAGATGGGGTGCCTAAGATGGCAACTCCTGTACAGGTAAATGCTGATGCCAAAACTGCGTCTCGGACGCAAAATAGTATTGGTGAATCTCTTCAGCTTAGTCCCGGCAAGCATACTCTGGAATTTCGTTACACCGGCCTTAGTTTCGACGCGCCCGGACGTGTGCGTTTTCGGTATCGGCTAAGTGGGCTGGATCCAGGATGGGTTGAAGCGGGAACCAGACGTGTTGCGTTCTATAGCTTTGTCCCTTCCGGGTCATATCGTTTTGAAGTCATTGCCTGCAACGGTGATGGCATCTGGAATGAGAACGGCGCCAGTCTCATGCTGACTGTGCTGCCGCACGTATGGCAAACATGGTGGTTTATTTGCGCCATGGCCGTTGCTGTCCTAATTGCCCTGATAGCCAGCGCACGTATCATCGTTAAACATCGCATAAAACGGCTGGAACAAGAGCGTGTGTTAGAAAGAGAACGTACCCGGATTGCGCAGGACTTGCATGACATCATGGGCGCAAAGTTATGCAGGATTTCTTTCTTAAGTGAACATGCGAGGAATTGCCAGACTGTTCCCGAAGAACTCCAGGAGGAAATTCGCTCAATCTCTGATGACTCCCGCGAGGTGCTTCAATCTCTCGATGAGATTGTTTGGGCGGTTAATCCGCAAAAGGACACGCTGGATCATTTGGTATGTTACATTGGGCAATACGCGCAGGAATATTTCAAGCGCACAGGAATAGAGTGCGCATTGGAAATTCCCGCCAGCCTGCCGGCGCAATCGCTTTCCTCCCAATCACGTCATCATCTTTTTTTGGCCGTGCATGAAGCCCTGGCTAACATACTCAAGCACTCGCAAGCGACGCAGACCAAAATTTCCATGGCTTGCGACAATGGGGATTTCAAAATAAGCGTTTCAGACAATGGCCGCGGTTTTGATCCGTCGTCTAATCCGAACGGCGCGCCGGCTTCGGATGAAGGGTTTTGCAACGGGCTGGGAAATATGCGCCGCCGCATGGCGGAGTTAGGAGGCTATTGCATAGTGGAATCCAAAATTGGAGAGGGAACGACTATCCGATTTTTACTTTACCTTCGCCGCCAGGTTAAGTAGGGATAACTAAATGATTTCCGTTTCCATTGTTGACGATGAAAAAAAACTTTGCCAGTCCATCGCCACATTTCTAAATAGTGCGCCGGGATTTCGTTGCACCAGTATCTATGGAAATGCTGAAGCAGCGCTAAAACACTTGCCAGGGAATCCGCCTGATGTGGTGCTGATGGATATCAATATGGCAGGCATCAACGGCATCGAATGCGTCAAACGGCTGAAGGGGTTGACGCCGCAAACGCAAATCTTGATGTTTACTATTTATGAGGATACCGAGCAAATTTTCAAGGCGCTCGCTGCCGGCGCTACCGGTTATCTTTTGAAAAGACTTGAGCCTGGCGAATTATTACAAGCTATCCGGGATGTTTATGCAGGCGGTTCTCCGATGTCTAATTCAATTGCCAGAAAGGTAGTCGCCTCCTTTCAATTGGCCAACAGCTCCGGCCAAAAGGAAAATCTGCTTTCGTCGCGCGAAGAGCAGGTTCTCGATTGTTTGGCCCAGGGACTAGCTTACAAACAAATTGGGGACCAGTTAGGCATTAGTATTAATACGATCCGGACTCACCTGAGGCATATTTATGAGAAGTTGCATGTACAATCTCGAACGGAAGCGGTAGCCAAGTATCTTCGTCTTTAATTCTGTAACAAGGTCTTGTGATGGCAATCGCCCGTGGTTCACAATTCATGCGATAATAGAGCCACATTTCATGCGATGGCAGGTCAGACTATCGCATGTTAGACTTTTCAAAGTTCCATACACGATTCAAATGGTTAAAGCACCTGCGGTTTCGCTGTGTGGCCGACTGTAAAACAATGCCCCTTAAAGAACTTAATTCTATGAAACACCTTCGAACCGTCGTTTTGATCGGCCTGTTTTTTTGCGCAGCGGGAATCCTGGAGGCGCAAACCTCGAGCACGATCATTTCATTCAGCGTGAATATGGCAACGAACCTGGCCAATGGAAGTTTTAACCCACCACCGCCGGCAGGCACGGGGACAGACGCAGCCTATGTCAACGGCACTTTTTACGGATGGTCCGGGGCGGGGCTGCAGTTGGTACAGGAAGGGAGTAGCACGATTTGGACAAACTCATTCAATGATACCGGTGATGCCAATGGCAAGGTAGTGAGCTACCGCTTCAATATCAACGGTGCCTATGAGTCAACCGCCTCATGGGACAATCGTGCGGCTCAGCTGCCTGCGACCAGTGGGGCCAGCCTATTACTGCCAACACCCTATTATGGTGATGTAGGCCCGGGGCAGGTAATCAATGTGACCTTTCAAGTAGATATGTCGGAAGAGATTGAACTGGGCAATTTTACGCCAGGTGTTTCTCAACTTGATGTGAGAGGCAGCTTCAACGGCTGGGCTAACGCCGGCGATTATTTGACCAATAACCCATCAATCGTGGTAACGAATTATCCTACTGGAGTGATCGAGTCCAATGTTTATGTAGGGACATTCCCGATTACCACCGGTGCGGAAGTCCCGGGTGTGCCGGCAACTAATGCTTACATGGAATGGAAGACTGTGGAAGATCCCTCCGGTTCCTGGGAAAGCCCAGGACCTGCCAATGCAGGCGATGCCGGGAACCGTTTTTGGTGCAACAACACCAATCAAGTGTTGCCGGTCGTAAGCTTTGGCGATTTAACATACGCACCGTTGGCCAATGCCACCCTGAATGTGGATATGTCGGGCGTTATCAAATACGATTCGAATTATGAGCCAAATAGCGTGACGGTTTGGGGGACTTTCAATGGGTGGGCAAATGGAGTGCAGTTGACCAGTCATCCTGCTCCAAATACCAACCTGTTTAGCGCAGTTATTAGCATGCCAGAAGGTACAGCGGTGATTTTTCAAGTTAGATATACCAATACGCTGGTAGCTGCAAATACTCCTTCTCAGCCCTGGGTCTATGATTATATAAGTGACGCAGTTTTCAATAATAATGCCCGACGCATAGTTACATTGCCAATTACGACTACGACCCTTACCACCAACCTGCCAACCTTCTATTTCCTGGATTTGGCCCCGGGTGATTATTTACCACAAAATACACCTGTGCTGTTTAGCGTAGATATGGCCAATGCAGTAGATACAAATGGATATGCATTTAACCCATCCTCGGATGCTCTCTATGTCAACGGTATGTTTGCCAATGGCGGGGGAGCGCCTTATCCGCAGGCCTGGTATGCCTGGTCTGGCGGCATTAATCCGGTAACGGCTCCATCTGGCTATCAGATGATCAGGCAGGGAACAACAACCATTTATACGAACACTATTATCATGCCGGCGGGAACTCCTGTGGCCTTGAGTTATCAATATGGCATGGACCCGAGCAGCCTCAATGGAGGGCCGTTGGAAGATGAATCTCCCTCCGGAGCAAACCATTTCCGCGTGGTTCGTACAACCGCGCTTAGCACTTATGCGATGCCGACAGATACGTTTACCAATCAGCCCTATGTCGAACCGCTATTTGCTCCCGGGAACATCTACGAGTTTATGGGCACTCTCACCGGTGGAAATTTAACCGTGGGAACGCCTATTGGCGGAACGGTTCCGGTTTCCTGGCTCGGACGCCCGGGCGCTCATCTGCAAAGTGCCAGCACTCTCACGGGACCGTGGACAGATATTTTGGCAACTGATGGAACAACCTGGACGAATGGAATAAATACTCCAAATGGCTTGCTGAGTGTCACCAATTGGCCAACTGCCAATGGAATTAAGTTCTTCCGTTTGGTCAAACCATAACTTCGGCTAAACCTGAAGATAGAGAGATACCGCCCGGTTGCATGATCTGTGGCCGGGCGGGTGAATAGGAAAGAAAATGAAAATACGGAGCAAATTTAATTTTGGCGCATGGGGATTTACGCTGATTGAGTTGTTAGTAGTGATCGCCATTATTGCTATTCTTGCCGCAATGCTGTTGCCGGTTTTAAACGCGGCCAAGATAAGGGCGATAGTTGCGGATTGCATGAACAACAAGAAGCAATTGATGACGGCAACCTTAATGTATGCTTCTGACAACCGAGAATACCTTCCGCTGAATATGGACGTGCGGAACAATTCCCAAACACCGTCATATCTTTACAATGGCAAACCGGCATGGATCACCGGGGTGATCGATTGGTCAGCGAACACCTATAATACGAACCTGGATTATTTAATGAATAACCGATATTCATTGATGGGTGATTATATAGGCAACAATGTAAAAGTCTTTCAGTGTCCGGCTGATCTGTTTGCCAGCCCGGCACAACATCAAAAAGGATGGAATTCCCGTTCCCGCAGCATAGCTGAAAATGCGGCGGTCGGGCCTGGCCCGAAATACAGTGTATCTAATTTTAGCTGGACGCCCTCCTCCTGGTATGTCGCCAACAAAACGACGGATTTTCGCTCACCGGGACCGAGTGATTGCTGGGTTTATTCTGACGAACATCCCGATAGTATTGACGATGCCCTGATGTATACCTCCACGTATCCGGTGACACAGTTTGTGGAGCTGCCGGGCAATCAACATGGCGGAGCGTGCGGAATGGCTTTTGCCGATGGCCATTCTGAAATCCATAAATGGCTGGGCCCGGTCATGAACGCGCACCTCAATGTGACCTTTACAACCGTTCAACGCGTGGCCTGTTTGGCGACTGATCCGGACATGAATTGGCTGGCCCAACACACGCCAGCCGATTGATTGACTAAAACCGAGAAACATAGCCTCCGGCTCTGATATGAAGCGTCTGTGTTTGGGAAAGTTTGCCGGCATGCTTGCGGGCATGCTTATTTTTATTTCAACGGGCATCGGGGCGGACACGTCTGTTTCCAGCACGACGGCCAAACCTTCCCCAGAATGGCTCCAGGAAGGCGTCATTTATGAAATTTTCCCGCGCGACTTTTCTTCTTCAGGCGATCTCAACGGGGTAACCGCAAAACTTGATGAATTGCATGATTTGGGCGTTAACATTTTGTGGCTGATGCCGATTCATCCAATCGGGGAAAAATTTCGTATTGGTGAGTTTGGCAGCCCGTATTCTATTCAAGACTATTATGCCATTGATCCCTCCTATGGCACGCCTGCTGATTTCAAAAGATTGGTACTTGAAGCGCATAAACGAGACATGAAAGTGATTATGGATTTGGTGGCCAATCACACCTCGTGGGACAGCATAATGATGAAACATCCGGAATTTTATAAACATAATGCGCAGGGAAAAATAACTTCGCCGCGGCCTGACTGGGCTGATGTCGCTGCTTTGAATTATACGAATGCAGCGTTGCGCCAATACATGATTGCCATGCTCAAGTATTGGGTTCAAACATACGACGTGGATGGGTTTCGCTGCGATTCCGCTTCCATGGTCCCTACCGCTTTCTGGGAACAAGCCCGTAACGAACTCACGAAAGTGAAGCCGGACACGATTATGCTGGCTGAAGCCAGCGAACCAGAATTGCTCGTCAGTGCATTTAACATTGATTATTCGTGGCCCTTGCTCGGAGCCGAAGACGATGTTCTTCTTAAAGGCGCACCGGCATTCGATATCCGCCAGTCATGCGAGAAAAGTCTGAAGGAGTTCCCCAAGGATTCGTTGCACATGCGAATTTCTGATGACCACGATGAAACCCGCACGGTCAATCGTTATGGACTCAAAGGAGCACTCGCCACTTCTGCGTTGATTTTCACGCTCGATGGGGTCCCGCTTATTTACAATGGGATGGAAATAGGCGATGCGGGTGAATCCAGTGGCGGTGCGCTTTTCCAAAAATTTGATATTTCCTGGCAAACCCCAAAACATCCGGAGTTACGCCCCTTCTATCACGATTTAATTCAACTGCGACGCGAATATCCCGTGCTTTGCCATTCACCAGTGAATTGGCTGCATAATTCAGATGAAACTAATGTGCTCACTTTTGCACGTTCCGATAATAAAGATGAAATCCTCGTGGTGATCAATTTTTCTGACCACCCCATTTCAGGCACGATGAATTTGAAAAATCCTGCGGGCTTTGCACCCGTGGAACTCTCGGGAATTCAGAATCAAAATGATCGCCCTCTGCCAACATTTCATCTTAATGGGTATGAATGGCAAATCTTTCATCGAACAACTGTTTCGTCGGGCTCACTGGCGCACCGAAAAATAAGTGAGCAGCCAAATGAACATTAAAGGACACCGCGCTGCGTTCACGTTGATTGAGCTTTTAGTCGTCATTGCCATTATCGCTATCCTCGCCGCCATCTTGTTGCCGGTATTGAGCAAGGCAAAATTGAAAGCACAGGGAATCTACTGTATAAATAACCTGAAACAGTTACAGCTGGCGATATTGATGTATGCCAGTGACAACCAGGAAAAGTTTCCGGAAAATCCCGGCGCCGGCACCTCCCTGCATGCCTGGGTTGCCGGTGTGATGAGCTGGGATAACGCCATCCAAGCTAATCTGCAAAATACCAATACCATGCTCCTGACAGCAGGAGAGCTCGGCCCATATATAGGACAGAGTGTCGGCATTTTTAAGTGTCCGGCCGACCTTATTCCTGGGGCGAGGGGCCCAAGGGTAAGAAGCGTTTCCATGAACGGATTTGTCGGTGACGTGAGCAATATCGCCAACTATATTTCGGGACAGGTATCACATAATTGGCTGAGGATTTTAAAAACCAGCGACCTTAAGCTCGGCGCCGCCAATACGTGGGTGTTGCTGGATGAGTGTCCGGATAGCATTAATGATGCATTTTTTGCCGTGCAGATGCAGCCGGGTGGCTCCGCAAGATGGACGGACGTGCCCGCTTCCACCCACAATGGCTCGGGCGGTTTTTCCTTTGCCGATGGACATGCCGAACTGAAAAGGTGGCTTGATGAAAATACCAAGGCATTCGTCCGGCGTCTGGCTCCTTGTCCGGATAATTCATTATATTCACCTAGTGACATGGCCTGGTTGCAACAACGGACCACCACGCAGTAGCCGAGTATGCTTTGCATCATCATGGAAAAAAAACGATTTCACATAATCCCGGTTTTATTTTCGTTGTGGATTTGTGGAGGGCTGGCGCTTTCCACCCAGGGCCAGATAATCGTGGATGGAACATTGAATTATACAGAAGGGTATGGAAGCCCATTAACTTCCCAGACGATTAATACGGGTTTTGGTGATAACAATTCTGATTCCAGTGGGAATTCAAACGGAGGTTCAGAGCTGGATGCTGTTTATGGAATGGTCAATAACGGGTATCTGTACCTTTTTGTCTCAGGAAATCTCGAGGCCAATGGCAATAACATCAACATTTTTATAGCCAATGGACAATCGGGCGGGCAGCACGTTTTAGAAATTGCCGGATCTTCGGGTGAGACAACCATGAACGGCTCAGTTTTCAGCCCGGGTTTCAGTCCCAACTTCATGTTTACCTTTACCAATAGTTCAAAGGTGCTTTCGGTTGATGAAGCCTCTTTAACAGGCGGTTCAGGCACAGAGTCTCATTTGGGCAACGTTACCTTAAGCGGCGGCATCGGTAACAGCCAGAATGTAGGCGGAAGTGGTATAGCTGTGGGTTTTAACAATATAAATATGGCGGGCGTAAATGGAAATAGTGGGACCGCCGCCAATCAGGCAAGCGCAAACGCGGTGACGACTGGTCTGGAACTGGCCATTCCGCTCTCAGTCCTGGGCAATCCAAATACCATTGAGATATTGGTCGATATTAACGGAGCTAGTTTCGCTTACTTATCAAACCAATTTCTTCCCGGTTTGCCTGTTGGCGCGGGTAATCTGGGTGCAGGTGGAAGTTATGGCCCTGGCGGAGGCGTATTTAATTTTGGAACAACCTCCAGTGAGTATATCACCATCCCAACTGTCTCACCGGTTTTAACAATTAATGGCATTAACGCCGATTACGGTACGACACACGTATTTGTCAATGAGGCATCCAATGATACAGTGCCGCTGACCATTTTATTTACTCCCGATACCTCATCAACCGTCGTCGAGGCGGACATCTATTCCAATTTAAATCGACGCAACTACGCGACCAATATAGCGAGCAATGGAATTGAAGAGGGCATTGTTCCGCCGGACGGCAACCAGATAGTGTCAGGGGACACCAATCATTACTATGAAGCATATGCGATGTCACCAACTGGCACTCCGGGACAGTATGCGCTGACGCTTTACGCACAAAAGACCGGTGTTTATCGTCTAACCGCGCGTTATTTAACGGCGGGCAGCACCAATTGGAACTGGTACAGCACAAACTCCCCTTATAACACCGGAGGCCGGCGTGACTTCATGGTTGTGGTTTCACCCAAAAAAGCCATGGGCATGGTGATCTACGAATTGGCCGTTAATAACATCGGTGCCCAGGGCGATGCCACCGATGGGTCCCAACGCAGTACGTTCACTGATCTCTATAACGGCCCTGGGGCACGCCCCTATGATCCAATTTATAACCGCTTTAATCTTGGTTATACGACGAACCTCGGCGTGAATTGGCTTTGGCTTGAACCGATTCATCCTATCGGCATCCAGGGGAGCATTAATAGCCCGTATTGCGTGAAAAACTTTTTCCAGGTTTCGCCCTGGATGAGTAAGGCCGATACGCGTTCCGCCGCCATGCAGGAATTCCAGGGTTTCGTGGCAGCAGCAGATGCCGCCGGTGTGAATGTGATGATGGATGAGCCATTTGATCATACAGCACATGACGTTGAATTAGATAACGAAGGTGTTGCCGATTTTGGAGGCGCTGGAAACCTGGCCAATTGGAAGCCTTCAGATCTTATCCCCAATCGTGTTCCCAGCTTTTTTTCGTTAACTAATGCCTGGTGCGGTCGTGCCACCAGTCCGACCAATATTGCGATCGCACCGGATATTGATATCCCCAAATGGAGCGACGTGGATGATGTTTTCTATGGCGATTATGCATCCCTGGTTTGTGAAAATCCACAGGATGATAATAATGATCTAAGTTCGGACGATTGGTTTGATTACACCACGAACACAGGAAATTTTGATCATACAACCCAAAATGTTTGGCGATACTTTGCCAATTCCATCCTCTATTGGTTGGCTCAAACCGGATGCACCAATGGTACGCCTGCCAATCAAACATCTGTAGGCATAGATGGAATGCGCGCCGATTTCGCGGATGGATTGCCGCCACAATGCTGGGAATACATCATTAATAAAGTGCGCTCCCAGAAATGGGATTTTGTTTTCCTGGCCGAATCCCTTAGCTGGCCGCCTCCCAGTGCAACCACTTACCGATCGAGCCGTGATTTTGACGTTCTTTGCGACAGCGCCTACAGCGCATTCCGAACGGCGGGCGCCGCGACCAATTATCAAAATATTTTCAATGTCGAACAGAGCAGTTACGGCCAGTCACTCATGTTGTGGAATGCCACTTCGCACGACGCCGGTTTTTATTACACGGATCCCTACCAGGCATTGATACGTTATATGGTCAGTGGAAGCATGTTCGGAGTGCCGCATATCTTCTATGGCCAGGAAGTTGGCACTACGGCGGGATTTGGCTTTAATCTTTACACCACGAGCGGTTCGGAAGCGGTCCCTGATCTCTATGCTTTCAATTCATTACAACCCGCTTATGCGGCAACGGTCAACAATTTGCGGGTCAATCAACTTTACCCTCTCTATGGTTCCATCGGGCAAGCTCGGCAATCCAGCCCGGCGTTGCAAAGCGCCAATTCTGTTTTTCTTAATCCCGCAACGCCGCAACAGAATATTTATGCCGTTGCCAAATTCGTAACGACCAATGGGCCGCCGAATTTTAACGACGTTGTCTTTGCCTTTGTCAATCTATCTTACACCAACAGCGAACAGGGTTATTTCAACGCCAACATTTCTCAAAATGGCACAAATCTTTTTGGCATTGATCCCAACCGCATGTACAACGTAAAAAATATTGCAGCTTATGGCGGCGTGGATCCAAACCGGAGCAGTTATTGGCTCTGGAATGCCAATGGAATAGCTGGCAGCTCTTTATTGAACAATGGTATCCCAATTTCGCTTAATGCTGTGCCTGCCAATAGCGCGGGATGGACCAATGCTCCCTTCGAGGCACAATATCTCAAATTATACGACGTGACGCCACCGGCGGCGCTGGCCGCCCCTGTGACGCCCAATTCTTATGTCATTGGAAACAGCGTGACGTTTAGCTGGTCGGCCCTTACCGATTCTATTGGTGGCGTCTCCGGCTACTGGATCATCGTCGGGAGTTCGCCGGGCTCATCCAATATTCTTGACGGTATTGTGTCAGGGACATTTTTGACGGTAACGAATGTTTATGGTTCGACGCTTTACGCTGAAGTGAGCGCCATTAGCAATGCTGGAATACAGGGCCCCGCCAGCCTCAGCAGCGCTGGTGTAACACTGGTGGATCCCCATTGGGTTCCTGTGTTGGCCATGCAGGGAAACAATGTACTGGGTTGGACAAACGTTCCTGGAAAGAGTTACCAGGTCTTGTCCACAACGAACCTGGCAACTCCGTTCACGCCAGTAAGCGGAGTCATAACGGGTGCTGGCCCCACCATCTTCTTCACCAACACATCGCCGGATGCCAAAAAATTTTACCGCGTTCAATTCTTCCCTTAGCGGCAACTATTCCAATTTCAACTTATTGAAAAATAATTGAAGCGCCCATCCAGCAAAACCAAGCTCGCGCAAAAGCCGCGACCGGTGGTCTCAAACCCCGGGCGCAAGTGGCTTTTTCGTATTTGTGCGATGATTCTTATTCCACTGGTTTTGCTTGGCGCCATCGAATTGGTTTTGCGTATGGCCGGCTATGGTTATCGCACAAATATTTTTAAGCAGATGCAGATTGGCAATGATACGTTCCTGGTAAATAACGACGGTTTCAGTTTAAGATTTTTTCCGCCGCAGATGGCGCGCTTTGTCGGGCCTGTTCGAATGGCTGCACAAAAGCCTCCCGGGACTTATCGAGTTTTTATCCTTGGGGAGTCGGCTGCGATGGGAGATCCCGACCCATCTTATGGGGCAAGCCGTTATCTTGAGGCTCTGCTTTCGGCGCGTTATCCCAAAACACATTTCGAAATTATTAACCTGGGCATCACGGCTATTAATTCCCACGTTATTTTGCCCATTGCGAAAGATTGTGCCACACAGGATGGAGACCTTTGGATTATTTACATGGGGAATAATGAAATGGTTGGCCCTTTTGGCGCGGCGACTGTTTTTGGCGCCAAGGCACCCCCACTTCCATTAATCCGGCTCAACCTCGCCATCCAACAAACACGATTGGGGCAATTGTTGATCGATCTTTCCAGGCGGCTTGCTGCGGGTTCAAAGAAATCGTCCTGGGGGGGGGATGGAAATGTTCGTCGGAAACCAGCTTGCCGCCGGCGACCCACGCAAAAAAACTGTCTATCAAAGTTTCTCTAAAAATCTGGACGACATTGTGAAGACCGGCCTGGGCTCTGGTGCGAAGATTCTACTGAATACAGTGGCCGTGAATCTTAAAGATTGTCCGCCATTTGCTTCAATGATTAACAGCAATCTGACCGCAACAGAACGTACGCAGTATGACCTGCTTTTCGCCAATGGCGTTTTGGCTCAAAACCAAGATAATTTTGCCGAAGCGGCACAGAATTTTGAAAAAGCAGCAGGATTAGATCCCGGGGTTGCTGAACTTCAATTCCGGTGGGGTCAAAGCCTGCTATCCTTAACTAATTTTGCTGAAGCCCAAAAACATTTTCAACTGGCCTGCGATGACGATGCGTTGCCCTTTCGGGCAGACTCGCAAATCAATGGGATTATCAGGAAAGAATTTAAAGAAAACGACAACGAAAATTTGGTTTTATTTGACGCAGCAGCAGCACTCGGCGCCAGTACTGAAGAAGGGATTTTAGGCCGGGAGTTATTTTACGAGCATGTACATTTTAATTTTGATGGAAATTATCGTTTGGCACTTGGTTGGGCCGAACAAATCGAAAAATTTTTGCCCGACACTATTTCCCAAAACGCAGCCACGAATACCTGGGCAAGCCAGGATACCTGCGAACGGCGACTGGGCTTATCGAATTGGAATCGTTCCCTAGTCTATGAAAGCGTCTTCCAAAGAATGCAACAACCTCCATTGAACAGCCAATTCAATAACGGCGAACGCGTAAAAATGTTGCAGGCTCGCATGGATCAATGGCTTGCGCAAATGATCCCGGCTACGGCCCTGAGCAATCGGAAGGCATTTGAACAAGTTTTGCAACAGTCGCCTGATGATTATTTTGTACACGGAAATTTTGCGCTATTCCTTAAATCCATCGGGGATATAAATGCCGCTATCACGCAGTGGCAACGGGTCTGCGATTTGATTCCCCAGGATAGCTTTGCCTCTTATCAACTGGGGAGGCTGCTTGAGATTCAAGGCCAATCAGTTGAAGCGGAATCGTGTCTGCGCAAGTCGGTAGTGATGCGTCCTTTTATGACCGATGGCTGGGTTGAGCTGGGAAACTCCCTGGCTTCGCAGAAGAAATTTGCATCGGCTTTAGCCACCTACCAGCACGCCCACGAACAACGTCCGCAGGATTCGCAGATCATTTTTCTAATGGGCAAAGCTGATGCCGGTTTAAATCATCATAACGAAGCCATCCAGGATTATCGCGAGGCAATTAAATTGGATCCGACAAATTGGCAATCGCACTTCATGCTCGGCGGCGAATTGGACGCTGGCGGCCAGGAAGAGGCCGCATGCATCGAATTTGCCGATGCCGCCCAGCTTAATCCCCATTATTCGCGGGCGCATTTTAATTATGGCGTGGTGCTGGCCAAATTGGGCCGCCTTGACGAGGCACAGCAGGAATTCAAAAAGTCACTGCAACTTGAACCGGGTTATCAAAACGCGCAGGACGCCCTCACCAAAATCCGGGCTTTAAAACAGCGCAATT
>Ga0206856_10091_pt1 | contig 32974 bp, 35 predicted proteins | sample Alteio_BWOrgCont_48_FD_152630 | JGI IMG/M metagenome (GOLD analysis project Ga0206856, IMG submission 152630) | Enriched cells from forest soil in Barre Woods Harvard Forest LTER site, Petersham, Massachusetts, United States -... | ecosystem: Environmental > Terrestrial > Soil > Temperate forest >...
ATCAAGCCATCTTGCCCGGAATCAGGCGATGATCGCGTGCGTTTGGGTCAATGCTCCGGTGCGATCATCGCCTGACTTCGTATTGGATCACATGATTCCAACCCATTGGCCTGACGGCCTCGGGCGATCACGCCCTCAAATCGGGTGGGGTCGCCTCCGATGCAAGCCTGGCGACCGCGTCGTCGAGCGGAACCACCTCCTGCGCCTGGCTGCCGAGGCGGCGCAGCGCCACGGTACGGTTTTCCGCCTCTTTCCGGCCGACGACCGCCAGAACCGGAACGAGCGCCACGCTGTGTTCGCGTACCTTGGCGTTGATCTTCTGGTTGGTCAGATCGGTGTTCACCGCCAACCCGGCCTTGGCGAAGGCGGCGGCAACCTCATTGGCGTATTCGTCGGCGTCGGAGACGATGGTGGCGACGACGGCCTGGACCGGGGCGAGCCACAGAGGAAAACGGCCGGCGTATTGCTCGATCAGGATGCCGATGAAGCGTTCGAAGCTGCCGAAAATCGCGCGGTGCAGCATGATCGGGCGGTGACGGGCACCGTCCTCGCCGACATATTCGGCATCGAGGCGCTCGGGCATGTTCGGATCGACCTGCAGGGTGCCGCACTGCCAGTCTCGGCCGATGGCGTCGCGCAGGACGAACTCCAGCTTGGGGCCGTAGAAGGCACCTTCCCCGGGGTTGAGTTCATAGGTGACGCCGGCCAGGGCACAGGCTTCGCGCAAGGCGCCCTCGGCATGGTCCCATTCCGCGTCGGTGCCGATGCGGGCCTCTGGCCGGTCGGAGAACTTGATGCGGAAGTCCGGGAAGCCGAAATCGGCGTAGACCTGCGACAGCAGGGTGATGAAACGGGCGGTTTCCGCGGCGATCTGTGCCTCGGTGCAGAAGATGTGGGCGTCGTCCTGGGTGAATTGGCGCACGCGCATGATGCCGTGCAGGGCGCCGGAGGGTTCGTAGCGATGGCACGAGCCCATTTCCGCCATGCGCAGCGGCAACTCGCGGTAGGAGCGCAGGCCCTGGCGGAAAATCTGGATGTGGCAGGGACAGTTCATCGGCTTCAGGGCGAGGAATTTGTCCTCGTCCTGGACCTGGGTGATGAACATGTTCTGCCGGTAATTGTCCCAGTGGCCGGACTTTTCCCACAGCGAGCGGTCGACCAGTTGCGGGGTTTTGACCTCCTGGTAGCCGGCGGCGTCGAGGCGGCGGCGCAAGTAGCTTTCGACCGTGCGGTAGAGTTTCCAGCCCTTGGGATGCCAAAAGATCGACCCGACTGCTTCCTCCTGGATATGGAACAGGTCCATGTCCTTGCCGATGCGGCGGTGGTCGCGGCGTTCGGCTTCCTCCAACTGGTGCAGGTAGGCGTCGAGTTCCTTCTGGTCGCGCCAGGCGGTGCCATAGATGCGTGACAGCATGGCGTTGCGGTGATCGCCCCGCCAATAGGCGCCGGCGACCTTCATCAGCTTGAAGGCGCCACCGACATCGGCGGTGGAGCGCATGTGCGGGCCGCGGCACAGGTCGATCCAGTCACCCTGGCTGTACAGCGTGATGGTTTCCGTTGTGGGAAGGTCCTGGATAAGTTGGGCTTTGTATTTCTCGCCCTTGGCCTGGAAGAAGGCGATGGCCTCGTCGCGATCGATCTCGCGCCGGACGAAGGGCGCGCCCTTGGCGATGATCTCGCGCATCTTCGCTTCGATGGCGGCGAAGTCGTCCGGGGTGAACGGGTCATTGCGGGCGAAATCGTAATAGAAGCCGTTCTCGATCGATGGCCCGATGGTGACCTGGGTGCCGGGGTAAAGGGTCTGCACCGCCTCGGCCAGGACGTGGGCGGCGTCGTGACGGATCATTTCCAGCGCGTCCGGGTCGCGGCGGGTGATGAACACGATCGCGGCGTCGTGGTCGATCAGCGTGCTGAGATCGACGATCTTGCCGTCGAGCTTCATCGCCAGGGCGGCGCGGGCAAGGCCGGGACCGATCGCCTCGGCCACCGTGGTGCCCGTCACCGGCGCATCGAACTGGCGCTGGGAACCGTCGGGCAGGGTGATGGCAGGCATGGGGCGTGGGTCCTGATGGTTGGCGAGGCGGTGTCTATGGCGGCAAGCCAGGGGTGGAGCAAGAGGCTGGGGTGCGGGAGGGCCGTTAATCGACGGTGATGCTGCCGATCATGCCGTCCCAGTCGTGGTCGGCGCAGGTAAGGTCATAGGGTCCCTTCGCTGGGGCGACCAGCAGGATATGGACGGATTTGCCGGCCTGGACGACGACATCGGTGCCGCCGTTCGCCAGCAGATGCTTGTCCTTGATCGTGGCCGCCTTCAGAAATACCGGGGCGGTGAATTCGTGCATCTCCTTGCCGTGGTTTTCCAGCAGAAGGTCGTAGGTCTTGCCGGCGTGGAAGACCAGGTGATCGGGCTCGAAGCGGTTGTCGACCATCACGACGGTCATCTTTTCGGGGGCCGACACCTGGTTCGCGGCGTGGGCGGCGAGGGGCAGCAGCAGGGTCAGGGCGAGCGGGATGGCTTTTGTCATCCCGCCCATGTTGGTCGGGTTCCGAACGCCGCAAGGGTGCTCGGGACCGGCGCGGCGGTCGTTCAGCGGGCGGCGTCCGGACCGGCGTTGAAGGCTGGCATGACCTCCTTCGCGAACCGCTCGACCTGCTCCAGCCATACCGCCAGCGGCGTGCCCAGCGGCAGGGTGACGGTGACGCGGGACAGGCCGGGATAGGCGGCCTCGATCTTCTTCAGGCTGGCGATGATGTCGGCTGGCGTGCCGGTCAGGAAGCCGCCGGCTTTCACCGCGTCCTCGACACGCGGCAGCTTCGTGTTCACCGCCAGCTTCGGGTCGCGCATCGCGGCGATCTGTTCGTCGGTCAGCGCCTTCACCAGGCGCAGTTCGCCGAACATCTTCATGTTCTCTTCATAATATTTGCCCGCCTCGCGGATACCGTCCTCGACGCTGTTGGCGATGAAGAACTGGAAGCCGATGGCAAGGCGTTCGCCCAGTTCCACCTGCTTGCCGATGCGGGCATGGGCGGCCTGGAAATCGACCATGACCTTGTGGACGATGCCGCCCTCGGCCGACCCGCCGCCGATGACGCCCTGGATGCCGTGTTTGGCCATGAAATCCAGCGCGCGCTGCGACCCGCCCTGGATCGGCTGCCAGCATTCCACCGGCAGCCGAGCGGGGCGAGGAACCAGGGTCAGTTCCTTCAGGGTGTAGCCGCGATAAGGCACTTCCGGCGGCAGGGTGTAGTGTTTGCCCTGGTGCGAGAATGACTCTTCATTGAAAGCCTTGAAGATGATGTCGACCTGTTCCTCGAACAGTTCGCGGTTGGCTTCCTGGTTCAGCAGCGGAGCGCCGAAGGTTTCCACCTCCCGCGTGTGGTAGCCGCGGCCGACACCGAACACCACGCGGCCGTGCGACAGGATGTCGGCCATCGCGTAATCCTCGGCGAGGCGCAGCGGGTGCCACATCGGCGTGATGTTGAAGCCACAGCCCAGCTTCAGGTTTTTCGTGAGATGCGTCAGATGCAGCGCCATCATCAGCACGTTGGGGATGCACTCGGTGCCTTCGGGCTGGAAGTGGTGCTCCGCCATCCAGAACGTGCCGTAACCGAGGCGATCGAGCGCCTGGGCGGTGGTTTCCGCCTTGTGCAGGGCGGTGGCGAGCTGTTCGTTCGGATAGCGGCGGTCGTTGACCGGGGTGCCGGCATAGCCGACGTTCTCCAGATCGATATGGCCGGCGTAGGTGCTGTCGAATTGCCTGATCACGGCGTTGCCTTCCCTGGGTTTCCCAGGAAGAGCCTAGTCCCGATTGAGGACGCGTCAAATCGTGACGGCGCGGCTATTTCACGGTGTACGAGTCGACGTCGATCATGCCGTGTTGCTCGGCTGCAAGCGGATAATGCGCGCTGGCATACCCCGCACGATCGGCATGATCGGTGATGTGGATCCGGTCGGGGTAATAACGGAAAAAGAGTGGCTTGGTGGTGGCGGGGCAATAATGTGTCACGCATGACAGGCGGCTGGTGTCTTGCGGCAGTGTCCGCGGATGGCTGCGATGCACCAGATCGGCGGTCCAGAAGAACACGTCGCCTTTTTTGGCCAGGAAGCGTTCATAGGTCATGGATTGTCGACGGCAGGCGGCATCCAGTTCGGTGGCGTACAGTTCCTGGTCATCGTTGCCGAAGTTGATCCATTTCGTGCCGCTCTTGAACAGATAGTGCGGCAGGCGGTGGCTTTTGTCGTAGAAGGCCAGTTCGCCGCTGCCCTCGACCACGTCTTCCAGGGCGATCCAGGTTGCCGCCAGCAGCATCGGGTCTTCGACCGCTACAACAGAGGTGTCCTGATGGACGCGATGACCGTTGCTCCTTTGGAACAACAACTGCTGGAAGGCGATCGGGTTCGCGTCGAACACCAGGGACAGGAAGCGGGTGATGCGGGGGTGGAAGCAGACCTGCCGAGAGGATTCCAGATTGACGTAGAGATCGAACAGGCTCTCGAACCGGTCGGGCGTCTGTCCCGACAGTTTCCGGTTGGACAGGCCGGTGCGATGGTTGGTGGTCAGGAATTTGCCCGGATGCAGGTGATGGCTGTGGATGTCGGCGGCGAAGCGATCGATGAGGCCCGGGTCGATTGCGCCTGACCACAACAGCCAGCCGTGGTCGATGAAATGAGTGAGATCGTCACGTTCGGCGGTGGTGATCTGACCTGCTTCGAACATGCCGGCGACGCGCTGCATCGCATACGGCGTGTCGGTCCACAGCACCTTCATATTCAAGCCGTTTCCCGGTTCCGCCCACATGATCGTGCCGTCCATTGTTTGGTGGTTGGATAAAGGGTCGGTCACGGCTTTTCAAGAGCGGCGCCCGGCCAGGCCAGGGGTATCGCATATGACATTTTCGTCTGAGAATGTCTTGCCGCCGGTGGCGGGACGGATTCCAGCCATGGGGTTCAGTCCAAGCTGTTGCCGTGTTGAGGGTGAAAAGGAAGAAATTTTAACACAGGTTACGCACTAAATCTGTGTTGGGTTCTTGCTTTACTTGCAGTCTGGTTCCGGAATCATCTGGTCACCCGACCACAGGTTGCATCGTCCGCAGCACATCCAGCGGCACCAGGGCCCCGTCACGCTCGAAATGCCAGAAGGTCCAGCCGTTGCAGCTTGGCGCGTTCTGCAACAGGGCACCGACCTTGTGAATGGAGCCGCGGATGTCCCCTGCACTCAGTGACCCGTCAGGTCCGACCATCGCGCTGACCCGGCGCTGGCGATCGAACACCGTGGTGCCGGGTGAGATCAGGCCTTGCTCCACCAGGCTGCCGAACGGGACGCGCGGGATGTCGCGCTTGGTGGGCTGTGATGTGGCACCCTCGACCGAGATCGCCTTGGTCCGCAACAAACGAACCATCGCGGCCTCGACATAGGCGGGGTGGCGCTCGATGCCGATCCAATGCCGGCGCAGGCGCTTGGCCACCGCCGGGGTGGTGCCGGTGCCGGTGAACGGGTCCAGCACGATGTCGTCCTGGTTGGTGCTGGCCAGCAGCACGCGATGCAGCAGCGCCTCGGGCTTCTGGGTGGGATGCAGTTTCAGCCCGTGCTCATTCTGCAGCCGTTCCTGGCCGGTACACAGCGGGATGAACCAGTCGCTACGCATCTGGATATCGTCATTCAGCGACTTCATCGCCTGGTAGTTGAAGCGGTAGCGCGAATCGCGCCCCCGAGCCGCCCAGATCAGGGTCTCGTGCGCGTTGGTGAAGCGGCGGCCGCGGAAATTCGGCATGGGGTTGGACTTGCGCCAGATCACGTCATTCAGGATCCAGAACCCCAGGTCCTGCAGGATGGCGCCGATCCGGAAGATGTTGTGATAGGCGCCGATCACCCACAGCGTGCCGTCCTTGCGCAGGAGGCGGCGGCACTCGGCCAGCCAGTCGCGGGTGAAGGCGTCATACGATGCAAAATCGGAGAATTTGTCCCAGTCGTCGTCCACGCCGTCCACAAGGCTGTCATCGGGGCGTCGTAGCTCACCCCGCAGTTGCAGGTTGTACGGCGGATCGGCGAACACGCAATCGATCGAGGCGGACGGGAGCATCCGCATCAACGGCACGCAGTCGCCGCGCAAAATCTGGTCTAAGGGCAACTCGAGCATGCGGTCCAAGACCTGATTCCAACCTTATCAACATCCTCGCCGCATCGTGGCGAACCGATCGAAGCCGGGTCAATCCGCAATCGTTAGCTCCAACCGCAGTTGCGCCACCGTCCCGAAGGCAGCCCGATGGTGGTGGGTCGGCCCCAGGCGGTGCAACGCGTCGCGGTGCAGCGCGGTCGCGTAGCCGGCATTGGCGTGCCAGCCGTAACCGGGAAACCGCACCGCCAGTCGGGTCATCGCCCTGTCGCGCACCACCTTGGCGACGATCGATGCGGCGGCGATCGACAGGCACAGCCCGTCGCCGCCGACCACGCAGCGCACCGAACATCCCAGTTTCGGCGGGTAGTTGCCGTCGACCAACGCCAGATCGGGTGCGATCCGCAGGCGCGACACCGCCCGGCGCATCGCCAGCATGGCGGCATGCAGGATGTTCAGTTGCAGGATTTCCGTCACCGAGGCCGCGCCGATCCCGATCTCGGCGGTGGAAGCGCGCAGCGCGAGGAACGCGGCCAGGCGCTGTTCGGCGGACAGTTTCTTCGAATCGTCCAGCATCGCCGCCAGGTCCGGCGGGGTATCGGCGGGCAGGATGACGGCGGCAGCAACAACAGGGCCGGCGAGTGGTCCTCGCCCAGCCTCATCCACTCCGGCGACCCGCCCTCCGGCGGCCAGTTCCATGCTCAGATCGGGCATCGGCCGAACGTAGCAGGGGCCGGCCGAGTCGCGGAAGCGGACCCTGCTCGGGCGGCGGATGCGAATGCCACGGGGCGGCGGCTTCGCATCCGGCGCGACCACTGGTAGAAGCCCCGACATGACCGCAATCGCCTCCATGACCGGATTCGCCCGAGCCGAGGGCAGTGTCGACACCATCGCTTGGGCGTGGGAGATGCGCAGCGTTAACGGCCGCACGTTGGAACTGCGGTTCCGGCTGCCGAACGGGTGGGACAGCCTGGAAGCGGGCTGGCGTGACCTGGCCGGCAAGGCGCTGAAGCGGGGCAACGTCACTGCCAACCTGACGTTGAAGCGGCAGTCTGAGACAAGGCTGGAACTGGACCCGGCGGCGCTGGAGCAGGTGGTGAAAATCGCCACCGACCTGCACCGGCGCATTCCCGGCAGTCCACCGCCCAGCGCCGAGGCGCTGCTGTCGCTGCCCGGCGTGCTGCGCCAGGCTCAGGCCGATCAGCAGGAGGAAAAGGCGACGGCCGCCGCCGATGTGCAGGCGGGGTTTGCCGCCGCACTGGCCGACCTCGTCGCGTCCCGTCGGGCGGAAGGCGAGCGGCTGGCCACGGTTCTGAAACGCCAGTTGGATGAGATCGCCGCCCTATGCCAGACCGCCACCGAACAGGCCGCCGGGCAGCCCGCGGCGCAGCGTGCTCGAATGCTGGACAATTTGCAGACGCTGCTGCGGGAGACGCCTAACCTATCGGAGGAGCGGATCGCCCAGGAGGTCGCCATGCTGGCCAGCCGGTCGGATGTGCGGGAGGAACTGGACCGCCTGTCCAGCCACATCGCCGCGGCGCACGACCTGATGGGCGAAGCGGTGAATATCGGCCGCAAGCTGGATTTCCTGATCCAGGAATTCAACCGCGAGGCCAACACGTTGTGCAGCAAGTCGGCGACGTCGGCACTGACCTCGACCGGGCTGAAATTGAAGGCTGCGATCGAGCAGTTGCGTGAGCAGGTGCAGAACATCGAATGATCGAAATCGCGCGCCGCGGGGTCTGCCTGGTTCTGTCGGCGCCATCGGGGGCCGGCAAGACAGCGATCGCGGATGCGCTGCTTGCCACCGAACCCGCGCTGGAACGATCCATTAGCGTAACCACACGCGCTCGGCGGCCGCAGGAGATCGATGGGGTTCATTATCATTTCCTGACCGAGGACGGGTTCCAGCAGGCACTGCGGGACGATTCGATACTGGAATGGGCTCGCGTTTTACAAGGCACGCACGCTTATGGGACGCCGCGTGCGCCGGTGGAAAAGGCGCTGGCCGCGGGCCGGGACATGGTGTTCGACATCGACTGGCAGGGGCATCGGCAGTTGCGGGCGAAACTACCGGCGGATGTGGTCAGCGTGTTCGTCCTGCCGCCGCATCTGGCGGCGCTGCGGTCCAGGCTGGTCGGCCGAGCGGGGGATCGTGGCGAGGAGATCGATCGGCGGATGCGGGTGGCGACCGAGGAAATCCGCCACTGGGTGGAATTCGACCACGTGGTGGTGAACGAAGACCTCGCCGTGGCCACCGAGGTCGTGCGCGGGGTGCTGCATGGCGCTCGGAGCACGACCGGGCGGCTGACCGGGTTGCCGGCGTTTGTCGAGGGGTTGCAGTAGGGGGCGGCCGAACCCGGGTCAGGACGCCGCCGCGCCGGGGTGCCGCCCGGGTCGTTGCGGGATGATCAGAACGCAGCCGATGATGATCACGGCCAGGATCGCCGAGGCGTAATACCGGCTGACGGCAAAGCCGCCATCGGCGACGGGTTTGTCGAACAGATCGCCCAATGTGGCCCCCAATGGGCGCGTCAGGATGAAGGCGGTCCAGAACAACGCGGTCCGCGAGATCGACGTGAAGGAATAGCCGGCGGCAACCAAGGCGAGGCCCGCGCCGAAGACCAGAGCACCGTCTCCGAAGCCCAGCCCGTTGGTATCCGCCATCCAGTCGCCCAGTGCCGTGCCCAGGGTCTGGGAGAACAGGATGGCGACCCAGTAGAAGGTCTCGATTCGGGGGGTGTTGACGGTGTCCACAGAGACGGAACCCTCGGTCCAGTACCAGGTGCCCAGGACGGCGATCAGCAGCACGAACAGCGTCGATGCCCCGCCGGGATAGCCAATACCCAGCGAACGATCGGCGAAGTCGGCCATGGTGGTGCCGGCTGTCGTGGTGGCGACGATAACGAACCAGTAAAGGAACCGGTGAAACGCGCGCGCCCTGATCTGCGCGTAAACCGCAACGATGACGATGGCGACGAAGATCATGCTGCTGATCGCGTAGCCGAGGTTGAGCGACATCGAGACGGAATCGCCGCCGGTTTCACCCAGTGTCGTGGCCAGGATCTTGATGCACCAGAAACCAAGCGTCACCTCGGGCACCTTGCTGAAGGACGTCGCGCCGCTGTTCATCGGTCGGTTTCCTCGTCACGAAACGGGCGGCCGCCGGCGATGGTCCGGCGCAGCGCGGCCAGGCGGTCGAGTGATGTCAACGCCGCCTCCGGCTTGGCGGCGGCCAGCGAGAAGATGATCGCCTCCAACGCCATCAGGGTCGCGCCGTGCAAGGCAACGCCGCCCGGACGGCCGCGTGGCACGACGACGACGTGATCGGCTCGGTTCGCCAGCCTGGTGCCCAGGGCCTCGGTCAGCAGGACGGTCGGCAGACCCAGGCTTCCGGCTTGGGCGAAGACGGCCTTCACCTCGTTGTAGAGGCGCGTGTAGGCCAGCATCAGCAGCACATCGCCCTTGCGCAGGCCCAAAAGCTGGTCGGCAAGCGTGGAACCCGTGGCGTTGAGCACCAACGCGGTTCGGCCGCCCCGAACCAGCATGGTCGCGGCGTAGGCCACCAGCGAAGCCGAGGGGCCGATGCCGAACAGCACGACCCGTTCCGCCGCGTCGAGCGCCTGGACCGCGGCGGCGATCTGCTGCCGGCAGGCATCCGACCGGATGACCTGCAAACCCTTGGCCTGCGTTTGCAGGACATCGTCGAGCGCCTGACCGGTGCTGTGCGCCAGATTGGCCAACGACCGGCGCATGTTCGCCGCCGGAGTCGCGGCGTTGGCCAGCGAGTCGAGTATGGCGTCCTTCAGGTCCGCCAACCCGGCGAAGCCCAGGCCCTGGATCGTGCGGACGACCGTCGCATCGGACGTGCCGGTCCGGGCGCCGAGTTCCGCCGCGGTACTGGCGAGGACGATCTCGCGATTGTCCCGCACGAAGCTGACAACGCGATCCCCGGCGCTGCCGAGACGCCGCTTTGGGGTGCTGATCCGGTCGTCGAACCGATCGGGTGTGCTGGCGCGCGTATGTCGCATGAGGGTAACCATTGACTCCGTAGTATATACTACTATATCGATAATAACGTAATATATACTACATACATGAATTGGCAAGGACGGATCATGTCGGGTTTATGGGTGCACGCGGGGCCGACGGCTGTTGCCGCCTTTCTCGCCTGCCTGGTCGAAGCGGTGGAGGCTTTGACGGTCATCCTCGCGGTCGGGACGATGCGGGGCTGGCGCGACGTGTTGCTTGGCGCCGCTGCGGCCGTTGTGGTGCTGGGTGGCCTGGTGGCCACGCTGGGTCCGACGCTGGCGGCGGTTCCGCTTGGTGTGCCGCGGCTGATCGTGGGCGGGCTGTTGCTGCTGTTCGGCCTGCGTTGGTTGCGGAAGGCGATCCTGCGGGCCGCCGGCGTGCTGCCGCTGCATGATGAAGCGGCGGTCTTCCAAACAGAACGGCAGCGGCTGGCGACGGTCGCGCGTGCGGCGGCGTGGGACAAGGTTGCCTTCGCGGCCGGCTTCCAGATCACCATGCTGGAAGGTTCGGAGGTGGTCTTTATCGTGCTGGGACTCGGTGCGGGGGACGCGATGCTGCTGCGTTCGGCCAGCCTTGGCGCGCTGGCGTCGCTGATCCTGGTCGCCATCGCTGGCGCCGTGGTGCATCGCCCGCTGTCCCGGATACCTGAAAATCCGCTGAAGTTCCTCGTCGGCGTGCTCCTGGCCGCCTTCGGCACGTTCTGGTTCGGCGAGGGAGCCGGTTTGGCCTGGCCCGATGCGGACTGGTCGCTGGGTGGGCTGATCGCGTTGTACCTCGCCGTCGCCTTGCTTGCGGTGCGCGTCTGTGCCGCACGACGGGCGCATGCGGAGGCCGTGGCATGAGCTGGCTCCGAACCGTCGTGAAGGAGGTGTGGGGACTGTTCGTCGATGACGGACGGTTCGCGCTGTCGATCCTGGCTTGGCTTGTCGTGGGGTGGCTATTACCGAGGGTCGGCCTGCCGCCCGTCTTGGCCAGCCTGTTGTTCACGGCCGGTTTCGCCGCCCTGCTGACCATGAGCGCGCTTGCTCGGGCGGGCCGGCGCGAATAGGGACCCGGCGCCGCCCCTTGTTCGGCTCGCTGTGCATAGCCGGCATGCCGCGGTTTGACATTCCCGCCCAGCGATGCGATCGGGTTACTACATAGTAGGTTGGAGTTGCACGTGAACGATGCGCTGCCGCTGGGGGATGCGCCCCTGCGATCGATCGACGCTGTCGAATTGGGTCTGGGTGAGGCCGGATATATCGCCAACCGTCAGATCTCGACCGCGATCTACATGGCGCATCATCTGCAGAAGCCCATCCTGGTGGAGGGGCCTGCTGGTGTCGGCAAAACCGAACTGGCGAAGTCGGTCGCATCCTGGCTGAAGCTGCCGCTGATCCGCATGCAGTGCTACGAAGGCCTGGACGAGTCCAAGGCACTGTATGAGTGGAAGTATGGCAAGCAGTTGCTGTACACCCAAATCCTGAAGGACAAGATCAACTCTGTGATCGGCGAGTCCGATGACCTGACCACCGCGTTGAACAAGCTGCACTCGTTCGGGGATGTTTTCTTCTCGCACCAGTTCCTGGAGCCGCGGCCGTTGCTGCGGTCGTTGCAGGAACCTGGTGGTTCGGTGCTGCTGATCGATGAAATCGACAAATCGGACCAGGAGTTCGAGGCGTTCCTGTTGGAGATCCTGTCCGACTACCAGGTGACGATCCCGGAAATCGGCACGGTCGGCGCGATCGTGCCGCCAATCGTTCTGCTGACCTCGAACAGCACCCGCGACCTGGGCGATGCGCTGAAACGCCGCTGCCTGCATCTGCATATCGGCTTTCCGGATGACAGGCTGGAGGCGAAAATCATCGCGTCCCGCGTCCCCGGTATCGATGCAAAGTTGCTGAAGCAACTCGTCAGTTTCGTGCAGCAGCTTCGCGCATTGGACCTGAAGAAGGTGCCATCGGTCAGCGAAACGATCGACTGGGCGAAGATCATGCTGCTGCTGCACACCTCCGTGCTGGAGGTCGATCTGGTGCGTGACACGCTGAACGTGCTGCTGAAGTTCGAGGCGGATATCGAAGCCGCGGGCAAGCAGATCGCTGGCCTGACGCACAAGGCGAGGCAGGACGCGGGGGTCGCGTAGTGGTCACAGCCGCGCCCGCCAGCGAGCCGCTGCGGCGTTTCTTGCAAGTTGCGCGCGGTGCCGGGCTGAAGGTATCCGCCGCCGAGGGCATCGATGCCGCCCGCACGGTCGACCTCGTCGGTTTCGAGGACCGGGACGTGCTGAAGGACTCACTTGGCCTGGTTTTGGCCAAGACGCCGGAGGAAAAAGTCGCGTACGAGGAGGTCTTCGACCTTTATTTCAAACGCGACGAATTCGCCGGCGGCAACGACGAAACCGACTCCGAATCATCCGAGCAGGATCCATTTTCCAGCCCATCCAACGGATCGGGCGGCGACGGCATGGGTGGCCAGGGCGGACAGTCGCTTGGGTCGCTGCTGGCAGACGACGACCGTGCAGCTTTGGCAACGGCGATGGAGCAGGCGGCGCGCGAGACCGGCATCGAAAATATCCGGTTCTTTACACAGAAGAATCTCTACGCCCGCCGTATCCTAGATCGCATGGGCCTGCGCGCGCTGGAACGCGATATGGAGGCGATGCGGCAGTCCGGAACGCCGGAGGGTCTGGGCCGAGCGCAGTTTCTCGACGGTAAGGTGGAGATGCTGCGCGATTCCGTCCGCGATTTTGTCGAACGGAATCTGCTGCTGTTCGCTAAGGGCGACACGGAAAAATTCCGTGAGGAACTGCTGAAATCCGCGCGGCTGTCCAATTTGGAACGGCGCGATCTCGACCGGATGCGCGTCCTGGTGCGGCAGATGGCGAAGAAGCTGGCTGCTCGGTATGCGAAGACCAGGCGGCGGCGGTTGCGCGGGCAACTCGATACGCGGCGCACGCTGCGGCGAAACATGGGCTGGGGCGGTATTCCATTCATCACGGTGTGGAAACAGAAACGTATCGAAAAGCCACGGGTGATGGTGCTATGCGACGTGTCCGGATCGGTCGCCGCGATGGCGCAATTCCTGCTGATGTTCATGTACGCGATCAATGAAGCCCTGTCCGACATCCGGTCTTTCGCCTTCGCCGGTTCCCTGATCGAAGTGTCGGAGATTCTGGAAAAGGCGCCGGTTGAGGAAGCCATCACCAAGATCATGTCAACGATCGGTTTCGGGTCCTCGAACTATGGCAACTCTTTCGCCGACTTTGAAGACGGCTGGATGAATCACGTTACCAACAAAACCACCGTGATCATCCTCGGCGACGCGCGCGGAAACCGCACCGACCCGAGGACCGATATCATCGGGCGCTTGTCGCAACGATCGAAACGGATCATCTGGCTGAATCCGGAATACCGGTCCGCCTGGGGCACCGGCGATTCCGACATGTATCGCTACGCGCCGTTCTGCAACCTGGTGACGGTCTGCAACACGCTACGGCACTTGGAACGCGCGATTACCGATATCCTGGAGGACGCGACGTAGTTCCCTGTCCGGATCAGCTCATTCCGGCGATCGTGTTGATCCGCCGGCATCTTCGCGGAATGGTCGTGGGGGGCGAAGGCCCGCCATCCACGTCTTTGTTTCGTGCGTAAAAGGCGTGGATGGCGATCCGACCCGGTCAGCGAGCTCCGTTTTAGCCTGATATACAGACATCGATTTCAAACAGACGGCTCCGACATCGTCACCCTGTTCTTCACGCTGGGACGCTCCTGCATCCTCGCGTACCAAGCCAGAAGCGCCTCACACGCCGCTGGCACCTGAACCTTCACCAGCCCGGCAAAGATCAGCCCACCGACCACCGTGATATCGGCCATCGAGAAAGTCTCACCGGCAACGAACGGCTGTTGTCTTAGAACCGAATCGAAGTACCGCATGCCCCGTACGGCTTTGTCGCGCTGACGAAACCCCCATTCGGCGTTCTGATAAATCTCGACATCGGGCCCGAGTCCCGGTGTGGCGTGGTGGAAATAAACACTGATGGGGTCGAGCAACTCCAACTCGGCGCGTTTGCTCATCATATGGATCAGACCTTGTTCGCGCGGTGTCCGACCCGTGAGCGTCGGCGTGCCATCAAGCGCATCGAGATATTCGGTAATGGCCGTGCATTCGGCAATAAAGGTCTCGTCGTCGAGTTCCAGCACCGGCAACGTGCCCGAGTAATTCTTGGCCAGAAAACCAGCTTTCTTGTGCTCGCCTTTGTAGAGATCGACCGTCTCAAACCGGACCTGCGACCCCAGGTTCTTCTCCGCCAAAGCGATACGCACACGGGCCGGATAAGGCCCGGTGGGCCAATCGTGAATCTTCATGTCACATCCCTACCTGCCAGTTGATAGGTTATCCATAAGACTTCCAATCCCCACGGTCAACGTCTATCTATCAGTTGATAGGCAGTGGGTATCCCAATGAGTTCCACCTCCAAGGAAGCCATCCTCGCGGCCGCCAAACGGACCGCACAGGCGCATGGCTACAGTGGCCTGAATTTCCGCGATCTCGCGGACGAAGTCGGCATCAAGGCTGCGAGCATCTACTACCACTTCCCCAGCAAGGCCGACCTCGGCGCGGCGGTGGCACGGCGCTATTGGCAGGACACAGCCGCAGCCCTCGAAGCTATGTCAGCGGATACCCCGGACCCGATCGGCTGCCTGCACCGGTATCCCGACGTGTTTCGCAAAGCGCTCGAAAAAGACAACCGCATGTGCCTCTGCAGCTTCATGGCCGCCGAATATGACGACCTGCCGGAGGCGGTGAAGCAGGAGGTCCAGACCTTCGCCGACGTCAACGTGGCGTGGCTGAGCAAGCTCCTGTCGGCCGCGGTCGCCGCCGAGGAAAGCGAACCCAGGGCGCGCGCCATTTTCGCCGCCATCGCCGGCGCGCAGCTAATCGCGAGAAGCCGCTCCGACATCTCGCTCTATGACGCGCTGATCGACAGCTATCGCTCGGCGGGCCTGCTGCCGGCGTAAGCGCTCAGGCCTCGCGATACCCCAGCAGCAGCAACCCGCAGAACAGGATACACACCGGCCACACCCAACTGGCGATCTGCCACGCGACAGGATTGTCCCGCGGGTTCAACCTGATCTCCAGCCACCTTGCCCATCCGGCGGCGATGCCAGCCAGTGCCAGTGGCGTATGGGTCAGTTCGATCAGCAACTGGTCCTTCACGTTGGCGATCGCGTGGCTGTGGGTCAGCAGCATCGTGCCGCCCGCCGCGCACAGCAAAGGGAACACCAGAACGGCGTACCGGTTCACCCGGCTGGCCGTGCGGACACGCCACTCGAAGAACGCGAACACCACGATCAGCAGCACAAAGAACCGGTGCTGCACCACCTCCACATCACGAAAACTGTCCAGGAAGCCGATATCGCCCATCGGCCATGTTTCCGGATCCGACCGGAAGAACAGAAACACCGCCAGCCCCAAAAACGCCAGCGGCCAATGTCGAGCCCAGCGCACCCCCGCTCGGTTTAGCAGTCCCAATACCCCGACCAGCACGACGATCAGCCCGGCCCAGTGATGGTTGTATTCCGACCAGGCGATGTCGGCGGCGTTGCGCGGCGGCAGCTCCCCCGACCCTGGCACGAACGCCACCTGAGGCTTCGCCTTCGTCACCGCCGCTTCCTGATCCAGCTTCTCCTGCAACGCCGGCAACGCCAGGGCGTCATGGTCGGGGCTGCGCAGGCGCGGCCACTGGGGAATGTTGCGCTCCACGATCTCGTGCCAGCTCACGCGGTCCTGCGTCAGGTCCACCGCCGGCGGAACCGAGGTCAGCGACGCGGCGGCGAAGAAGATGGCGATGCCGATGCCGAACTCCACCTCAGCGAACCGCCGCAGCCGGTTGATAGACGTCGAGGGATCAACCCGCAGCCGTTCCACCAGCAGGAAGTTCATGCCGCCCAAGCCCAGCAGCATCAGGAACATGGCGACCTTGGCCCCCACCATGACGCCGAAGGCGGTGCCGTAGAAACCTTGCCAACTGCCGATATACAACAGGCTCATGGTGATGCCGCTGACCAGGATGCAGGCGACGCCGGCCATCGACATGCGGGAAAACCGTGACCCGACCTCGCGGAAGGTGATGCCGTCACGGACGCGCGCCAGGGTCAACAGGAAGCACGGGATACCACCGATCCAGACCGCCGCCCCCAACTGGTGCAGCCCCTCCACCGCCAGCAACCAGCCCCGATTATCGAGACGCGCGGCGGCATGCGTCGTCAGGGTCGCGGCCGCCAGTTCGATGGCCGTCAGCGCCAACAGTGGCAAAGCAGGCGCCTGCCCCTTCAGCCGCAGCAGCAGGACAGCCATCGTCACGGCGGCGGCGGTCTTTACGATGCCGGCGACGGCGAACTGCGCATGCAGCACGTCCAGCACGGTCAGATCGACGGTATCCACCAGCACGGCGGTCTGCAGCGCCACCGTCGCCGCCTCCGCCAGCAGCAAGCCCAGCGCGGCATAACCGGCAATACGAGTGGTGCCGTCGGCGATCCCGGTCCGCCCGAGCCGCGGGGCCAGCGGGCGGGCCAGCAGCACCAGGAACAGCACACCGCCCAACGCCATCGACTGCGACAGGATCGTCAGGCCATGGACAACGATCGACAGGTAGCCGAACAGATCGACCAGCAGATCCATGATTCAGGGCGCCGTCACGGTGATCGGCACATCGCCCCGGGTGATATGGCCGTCCACAGCCAGCACCTGCCAGCGGACGATATAGGCGCCGGGGGACAGCGTCAGGTGGGCGGTCATGATGTCGGGCGGACCTTCGGCATCGATCGGGATCGTATCCTTGGCCTGATCCGGCCGGACCAGAGTCAGCCGCGACCGCTCCCGGTCGATCCGGCTGTTGTAGCGCAACCGCAGGTCGAGCGGCCCGGCCTTCACCGAGGCCCCGGCCGGCGGCGTGCTTTCCTCCAGGATCGCATGCGCTTGGGCGATGGCTGGCAGCAGCAGGGCGGCCAGCAGGGTCAGCGTCTTCAGGCGGAACGGCACGGCGATCCTTTCCATGGCAGGCGGCGCGTGTAGCGCCTGGCAGGCAGCCTGTCCAATGACAGGATGGTCGGCTAAGGGAAGCGCCGATCACCCACGCAGGACGCACGAGACGATGAGCCGCCAACCGCCCGGAAAACGCGCCGATTACCGCTGGTTCCATGCCATCACCACGCGGTGGATGGACAACGACGTGTTCCAGCACGTGAACAACGTCAACTACTTCTCCTACTTTGACACCGCCGTCACCTATTACGAGATGACCGAGAAAGTGGTCGGCCTGCTGGATGGCCCGGTGCACTGCGTGGTGGCCGAGGTGGCGTGCCGGTATCACGCGTCGCTGGCGTTTCCGGACCGGGTGAATGTCGGAATCCGCGTCGCCTCGATCGGCCGCAGCTCCGTCCGCTACGAAATCGGCATTTTTCGCAACGACGACGACACCGCTGCGGCCGAGGGCCATTTCGTCCACGTGTTCGTCGAACGCGGCGTGCAGAAACCTGTGCCGATCCCGCCGGAGTCCCGCGCCAAGCTGGCGCTGCTCACGACACCGGATAGCGCGCCAGGTGAGCCAGCATCAGGGCATTGACCTCGTCCGGCACCTGGTCGGCGGCGTAGTGGCCCACGCCCTGTAGCGCTGCGAACTGGTATGGAGCGGCGATGAACGCGGCGGTGCCCTCGGCGGCGGGGCGTCCGACGGTGTCGTCGGCGTCGCCCCAGATGAACAGGGTCGGCACTTTCGTCGGACCCACAGGTTCGTGACGCACGCCGCGGGCACGGTACCACGCTAGTGCCGCCTCCATCGCCGCGGGATTGCCGATGACCGACAAATGTCGCTCGATCGCCTCCGGCGGGACGCCGTTGGCTTTCAGCCGCGTGCGGAGCCATTTGGCATCGTCGGCCAGATTGTCCGGACCGGCTTGCGGATCGAGAAACCGGCTATGGTGAGCCGAGCGGCGCTTCTGCTCGCCGTCCGGCATGGCCAGCGCCGCGAGAAACGCCCGTGGATGCGGCCGGGACAGCATCGTCAGCGACGCCAGGCGTGCGGGGTAACGATCGGCGATTTCCCACGACAGGCTGCCGCCCCAGTCGTGCCCCGCCAGATGGAAGCGGTCGCGCCCAAACGCGTCCGCAATGGCCACGGCATCGGCAATGAGAAGATCGATGTGATAGGAAGGGAAATCCACCGGGTCGGGCCGGGCTCCGGAGGCATAACCGCGCTGGTTGGGCGCGACGGTTCGGTAGCCGGCCTCGGCCAGGGCCTCCACCTGCGCGTTCCAGAAATACCGCGAGACGCCGAAGCCGTGCAGCATCAGCACCAGCGGCCCATTGACCGGCCCGGCGACCGAGACATCGAACACCAGGCTGGGCTCGGTTTGTATGTTTTGCGCATCGAACATCGGGACCTCCGGGATCGGGCCCCGAACGGCCCAACGGGGCCCGATCCTGCCAGCATGACGGAGGCCGCGCCAGACCGGACGGCACCGCGGCACCGTCCGGCCGGCCGGCCAGGGAACGCTAAACGCTGGCGCCCTCGATCAGGTCGCCAAAGCGCACCCAGGTCTTGCCATCCCATTTCTGGAACTGCATCGCCTTGATCGGTCGATGGTCGGTCGGGCTGGTGCCGATCTTGATCCCCGGCAGCAGGATCGGGTTCTCGTTGTCATGCAGGTTCTCCGCCTCCTTCATTACGTTCGCCCGCGAGAAATCGCCTTTGCACTGCTTCAGCACCTGCAGCATGGTCGTGCTGATCCCGTAGGCGAACACGGTGGATGCGTCGGTCGTGTCGCCGTCCGGCAGATACTTGGTCATGAACGCACGCCACGTCTTCATGTCCGGATCGTTCGTCCATGACGGATCGGTCGGGTCCTTCAGGTATTGCGTGCTGAGCAGCCCGACGGCCTTCTCCGGCCCCGCCGGCTGCATCACCGTGCCCACCGAGATCGACACGTTGGTCATGAAGAACGTCGGTTTCCATTGCAAGTCGTAGACCTTGCGGATCGACTGCGCGGCGAACTTGGGGATTCCCGCGAACAGAAACACATTCGCCCCCGCGCCCTGCAACTCGGCGATCTGCGAATCGATCGTCGCGTCGGTCGTTTCGTAGCTGACCGACTTCACCACGATCTTGTCCCAGTCCTTCCCGAGGATATCCTTCACCCCAGTCGGATAATCCTTACCGAAATCGTCGTTCTGAAACAGGATACCCATCTTCGGGTTCTTGACGTTCGCTTGCATGTATTTGGCGTAGATCTGTGCCTCGGTCCGGTAGTTCGGCTGCCACCCCATCGTCCAGGGGTATTTCTTGTAATCGCTCCATTTGCTGGCACCGGACCCCACGAACAACTGCGGGATCTTCTTGTGGTTCATGTATTCCGCGATCGCCGAGTTGGTCGGCGTGCCGAGGGTCTGGAACGTGAAGTCGACCTCATCCTCCTCGACCAGGCGGCGGATCTGCTCCACCGTCTTGGGCGGGCTGTAGCCGTCATCGAGCGAGATGAAGTTGATCTTGTGGCCGTCCACGCCGCCTTGGTCGTTGATCATCTTGAAGAAGGCGCTCTCGGTCCGGCCGATCACGCCGTAGGAGGACGCCGGACCGCTATACGGCATGGTGTTGCCGATCTTGAGCGACGTAGCGGTGACGCCGGGTGTGCTGGCGGCCCGAGCGCCGGTTGTAAGCAGGGATCCCGCCGCGGCAGCGGCCCCCGTGGTCAGGATTGTCCGTCTATTGATCACGATTTGTTCTCCCAGGGTGCTATTATGGCTTTTGCTTGTGTGCCGACCTTGGGGCCGTGGCCCGTCGGACCAGCAGTGCCATGATGTAGCAAACGGCGTACCCTCGCGCATTACGAATGCGTAAGAGCACGCCTGGGAGAACGGTTTTGTGTGGTGCCGGCTACTGAGCCGAACCGAAGAACCGCAGGAACCAGTCCAGCATCTGTTCGGGGGCTTCTTCGTTGACGTAGTGGCCGCTGGGCAGGGCCTCACCACGCACGTCCTCCGCACGCTGGCGCCACAGGTCCACCGGGTCGGCGAAGCGTTTGCCCACACTGCTGGAGGCACCCCACAACACCAGGATCGGCATCGCCAGCTTGCGGTGCAGGTCCGCGGTGTCGAGTTCGCAGTCGATCGTCGCCGCCGCTCGGTAGTCGCCGCAGGAGCCGGCGATGGTCTTGGCGTTGAAGCAGCGGACGTATTCCGCCCAGATCTCCGGCGGAATGTGGCTGAGGTCTTTGGTCAGCTTCAGCAGCTTCTTCCGCATGAACCAGTCGGGGTCGACGGCGTTGAAGAACATCTCCGGGAAGCCCTGCGGCTGCGCCATAAACGGCCAGTGCCAGCCGCTGATCGCCGCGTCCTTGTCCATCGCCGCCCACATGTCGAGCGTCGGCACGATATCGATGATCGCCGCCTTCATGACCTTGTCGGGATGGTCGAGGCACATGCGATGCGTGGTGCGCCCGCCGCGGTCGTGCCCGGCGACATAGAACCGGTCGTGCCCGAGCGCCTGCATCACCTCCACCTGGTCCTGCGCCATGGCTCTGAAGGAGTAGTTGGACGAATCCGGCTCCTCGGGCGGGGCGGAACTGTCGCCATAGCCGCGTAGGTCGGCGGCAACGACATGGAAGTGTTCGGCGAGGCGCGGCGCGATCTTGTGCCACGCAACATGGGTCAGCGGGTTGCCATGCAGCAGCAGCAGGCCCGGGCCCTTGCCGGCATGGCGCAGGCGGATGGTGGCGCCGGAGGTCTGAATGTCGGTTAGGGTGAAGCCGGGAAGGATGGTCATGGAAGGTCCTCAAGTGCGCGATGTGCTAGGCGAGGGAGTATGTCATCAGGTCCGGAGGACCGCCATCCTGTCGGGGTCACGGGCCAAACCTGATGGACGAGCAGGTCCTTGCCAACAGTCCCGCCGCCAGCATTAGCGAGAACTGTCAATACATCGGGCACATGCCCTCCTGCCGGGAACAGCACGCCAGCACAAGTCAGCTGGCCGCCTAACACCTCATCCGCTTTGCCAAAGCGTAAGTTCAGGTCCTGACAATACGCCATACGACCTGACGATAATAAGCCAATAGCAGTAGGCGCGGGAAAATCAGGAATTATCCGTAGCGCGATCAGGATCACAGCGCGCAGTATCGAACACACCAGCATAGCCGCGGATCGCAAGCAGTACAGAATGCTTTGCGCGCAGTACCATCGCGGTTGGGATCAGCAAAGAGATCAAATAGATCTGGCAATCGGGAGAAGCAAAATGATCGATGAGGGAAAATTAAACCAATTTATTGGCCAAATATTAGGCGACCTGGGTGGCGCCGCGAGTCTCGCCATGGCGCGCATGGGCGATGCCCTCGGGCTGTACCGAACCTTGCACCTCAAAGGCAGCATGACCTGCGACGAACTGGCCAAAGAGGCTGGTGTCAACGGCCGCTATCTACGTGAGTGGCTGTCACACCAGGCAGCATCCAACTACCTGACCTACGATCCCGCCAGCAGCAAGTTCACACTGCCGCCTGAGCAGGCCATGGTTTTTGCTGTGGAGGACAGTCCTGTCTACCTGCTTGGCGGCTTCGATCTGATGGCTTCCTTGCTCGAAGCCCAGCCCAGTGTGCAGACAGCGTTCAAGGCAGGCGGAGGGGTTGCCTGGAGCGATCACACGGGCTGCATGTTTTGCGCAGTGGCTCGCTTCTTCCGCCCAGGATATCATAACAACCTAGTTGGGAACTGGCTTCCTGCGCTCGATGGCGTGTTGCCGAAATTGCAGGCGGGAGCAACCGTTGCCGACATAGGCTGCGGCCACGGCTGGTCGACCGTTCTCATGGCGAAAGCGTTTCCGAACTCCACCTTCGTCGGCTTTGATTTCCACCCGAGCTCCATCGAACAGGCGCAGGCGCATGCCCTGGAACATGGTGTGTCGGCGAACACACGTTTCGAGGTGGCGACCGCCAAGGCGTATCCGGGCACGGATTTCGATCTGGTGACATGCTTCGACTGCCTTCACGACATGGGTGATCCGGCCGGTGCCGCAGCGCATGTCCGGCAATCCTTGAAGCCCGATGGCACCTGGATGATTGTCGAGCCAATGGCCGGTGACCGGCTGGAGGACAATCTCAATCCGGTCGGACGTTTATACTACGCCGGTTCAACCATGATTTGCGTGCCGACCTCTCTCTCGCAGGAGGTGGGCGCGGCGCTTGGCGCGCAGGCCGGGGAGGCGAAGCTCCGCAATGTGATTACGGACGGCGGGTTCCGCAGTGTTCGGCGCGCGACGGAGACACCTTTCAACATGATCTTGGAAGCGCGGCCATAAGCCGCGGTTGCCAGTGAATCCCTGGCCATGTGTGCGCAAGACGCGTGGGGCCTGGTCACGTTCCTGACGGCCCTGAGGGGCGGCTTGCCAGGTTCGGTATCATCGTAAAGCGAGACGCAGCCCTTGCGGCCCGCCGCGGAACCGCCAGAGTCACTGTAGCGGCGGAAAAGGGCCTCCATGGACGATGACGACATCCCGATCACTGGCCAGATCCGGGAAAAGCTGATCGAGCGCAAGCAGGACTGGGCGCGCCAGGGCCGGCTGCTGACCGGCACCACCGCCGGCCCCGAACGCGACCGCCTGCCGCCCGGGCAGCGCCTGGTGAAGGACTGGCCGGTGCTCGACCTAGGTGCCGAACCCAACGTCACCGAACAGAAATTCCGCCTCGACGTCGATGGCGCGGTGGAAAACCGGCTCAGCCTGCGCCTCGACGAGTTCATGGCGCTGCCGATGTCCGAAAGCCTCTCCGATATGCATTGCGTGACCCAGTGGTCGCGCTACGACAATCACTGGAAGGGCGTCTCGGCGCGCGACCTGCTGGCCATGGTCCAGCCAAGGGCCGAAGTGAAGCACGTCATCTTCACCGCCTGGGACGGCTATACCGCCAACATCCGCCTGGACCAGTTCGACCAGCCCGATGTGTTCATCGTCCATCAATGGGAGGGCAAGCCGATCCCGCGCGAACATGGCGGCCCGGTGCGCATGCTGGTCCCCAGGCTGTATCTTTGGAAATCAGCCAAGTGGCTGCGGCGTATCCACTTCACGATCAGCGATCACCCGGGTTTCTGGGAAGTCCGCGGCTACCACAACAACGGCGACCCGTGGCTGGAGGAGCGCTATGATTGAACCGACACGCCGAACCATACTGGCATTGACCGGAGGAGTATTCCTGATGGCTGCGGACAAGGACGAAGGCGCCTGGGCGTTCAGCTTTCCCTCGATCGACGGCGGGGTGCTGGATTTGGCTGCCTTCAAGGGCCGCGTGCTGCTGGTAACCAACACCGTCAGCTTCTGCGGCTACACGTATCAGTACGACGGCTTGGAGAAGCTCCACACGGCGAAATCCGCCGCCGGCCTGACGGTGATCGGCGTCCCGAGCGGAGATTTCAACCAGGAATCTCCGGACAATGCGACGGTGAAGACGTTCTGCGAGACCCGGTTCGACATCGATTTCCCGCTGACCGCGATATCCCACGTCAAGGGCGCCCAGGCGGCTCCGTTCTACGCCTGGGTCGCGGCCCGGAAGCAATGGCAGCCGTCGTGGAACTTCAACAAGGTGCTGATCGGCCGCGACGGCGCCATCGCCGGGACATTCGGATCAGGCGACGAACCGGACGGCCCGAAACTGTCCGCCGCCATCGACACCGCGCTGTCCCGCACGATCTAATGTCCTGCCCCAGAAGTTCGTCGCAGCTTGCGACAAACGTCTGGGATCAGCAGGCCACTGAAAACAAAGAGCTAATGTTCCAAATCTGAGGTTCGCCGACTATGGCGGACTTCAGATTCGGAACACTGGTTTGATCGCGTGATTCAGACTTCCGGCGACTCTGCCTCCGGTCATCACGCTCCAGCGCGCGATCAGCCCAGCCGCTTCAAGTCACCTCGTGCGGATCGGCATAGGGTTCGGCCGGCGTGCTGCGTGTCCCCAGGCTGCGTTGCCGGGGCTCCGTCTGGCGCCGGGTGAATTCAGCCGCGATGTCGGCGAGTTCCAGGAACTGGTCGCACTGGCGGCGCAGCTCGTCGGCCACCATCGGCGGGCTGCTGCGCACCGACGACACCACGGTCAGGCGCACGCCCTTGCGCTGCACGGCCTCCACCAGCCGGCGGAAATCCGAGTCGCCGCTGAACAGCACCATGTGATCGACCTTGTCCGCGAGTTCCAGCATGTCCACCGCGATCTCGATGTCCATGTTGCCTTTCACCCTGCGGCGGCCGGCGGAGTCGGTAAACTCCTTCGCGGGCTTGGTCACCAGCGCGTAGCCGTTATAGGCCAGCCAGTCGGTCAGCGGCTTCAACGGCGAGTACTCTTCCGTCTCCAGTACCGCCGAGTAGTAGTAGGCTCGTATAACGTTGGCCTGTTTCTTGAAATATCCCAACAGGTTACGGTAGTCGACGTCGAACCCGAGATTGCGCGATGCCGAGTAAAGGTTGGCACCATCGATGAAAAGGGCGACACGTTCGGTCGGAAGGAAAGGCGGCATCGTCATAACCTTGCTATTCTGGTTGCAAATGGGTGGAACAAAACCAGGGGCGGCAAGTCTCGGCTAAATCACCGGACTCGGAGAGGCGATCATTATATCCATGAGTCAATTTTGTGACCACCGAAACGGTGGCAGCATTCCCCAGGGTTGTATAGCCCTGATCGGCGTGGGCGCAAATCTGCCCGGTCCGGACGGTCAGCCGGCACTGGAGACGGCAAGACGAGCCGTCATTATGCTCGATTCGCTGCCCGGCATGCGCCTCGTGGGCCTATCGCGCTGGTTCGAGACGGCGCCGATCCCTCCATCCGGCCAGCCGCCATATATCAACGCCGTCGCGGCGCTGCTGGTTGACCGGGGGACGAATTTTGATCCGGCCGCGTTGCTCGCCCATCTGATGGCGATCGAGGCGGCGTGCGGGCGTGAACGCAGTACGCCCAACGCGGCGCGCACGCTGGACCTGGATATCATCGGCATCGGCGGCATGGTTCGCGAGGCCCCGGACCCGATCCTGCCCCACCCAAGGGCGCATTTGCGGGCGTTCGTGCTGGCGCCGCTGGCCGATGTCGCGCCGGACTGGGTGCATCCGGTACTGAGGCAGACCGCGGCGGCGCTGCTGGCCGCCCTGCCGCCGCAGGCGATCCGCCCGCTCCGCCCGGACGCGAGGTAACGTTCGACGCCCCCGTGCCGTGGGGCAACAACCTGCCGGCCACCACCGGTGGGAAAGGGCCGTTCGGCCTCGACGGTGGAATTATCTTGACTTTCACCCCATTATGTGATTTTATTCCCAGGACATTTTAGTCCGCCTGGCCTGCTCAATTTCAAAGACGAAGACCTTGCCGTGCGAGACCGCATTTCAGTGATCGATTGGATACCGCCATGTCCGGCGTTTTGATTGTGTTCGATGGTGCGGGGACCGCGGTTACATGACCGACGCTGCCCTCGCGATCGCCATCCCCTTTGTCGCCCAGTTCGAGCGGTTCGCGCCCGCGCCGTACCACGGTGCCGCCGATCGGCCAGGGGTGTGGAGCATCGGCTACGGCTTCACGCACCTGCCGGACGGTTCGGCGGTCACCGCCGATACGCCACCGATGACGCGGGCCGAGGCCGACGAACGCCTGGGCGAACTGCTGGCGGCGCAACTGGCATCGATCCGGTGCTCGGTCATCGTGCCGATCTCGGATCACATGGCGGCGGCCCTGGCCAGCTTCGCCTATAACGTCGGCTTCCCGGCGTTGGAGCATTCCACGCTGCTGACATGCCTGAACGCCGGCGATCCGGCCCGAGCGGCCGCGTGTTTCGAGTCCTGGGTCCATGCCGACGGCGTAGTGGTCGCCGGCCTCGTGCGGCGACGGGCGGCGGAGAAGACGTTGGCCCTGACCGCGGATGGGACCGTCGCGGGTCCGGATATTCCAACCCCAACGCAATCCGCGGACTCCAATACCCAAGAAGACCCCGCGGACGCGCTGATGGACAGATTTAACCCGGAGGTGCCGGCCTGAAGCATCCGGCGCCGCTGGCATTGGAACAGTGCGGACCGCCATGTCCCCGAATTTCCAACCGACGATCATAGCCCCCAATTTGCAACGAACCGACACCGGCCGGAGCGCCGGCATCACAGGAGTAACAATCATGCTCGCCCTTTTGAAAATGCTCGATGAGCGTCTGTCCGAACCATCCACTTATGCCGGGTTGTCCGCCGTGCTGCTGGCGTTGAATGTCAACATCGACCCCGGCATCTGGCACCAGGTCACGCTCTACGGAACCGTCGGCGCCGGCATCGGGGCCATGCTGCTGTCCGAGATCGGCAACAAGCCGCCGATGCAGGTTGCCGTCGATGTCATGCGGGCACTGGCCGTCGGCTTGAAGACGATTGCGCCGGACGCCACCGCCAAGCCAGTCGCGGCCGAAACGACCGCCAGCGCCACCGCGTCGGCAGCACCCGCTCCCGTTGCGCCGACCGTTGCGTAACCCCCCCACTGAAAGACACCCCATGACCGTTACCCGCCGCACCGCCCTGCTGGGCGCCGCGACCCTTGGCTTCGCAGGCTGCGCCACCGTGTCCGGCCTGACCCCGGCCCAGGCCGTGTCCGACCTTCAGTCCTTCGGCACCGCGCTGGTCAATGCCACGATCGAAATCGCTCCAGGCACGATCCCGGCCGCCACCATGACAACGATCACGCAAGGCTTCTCCGAGGCGCAGACGGTCGCCAACACGCTGACGCCCGGGTTGACCGCCGCATCCGACGCCACCGGCGCGCAGAAAGTCATCGATTACGTGAACGATGCGTTGGCGGTCTTGGCCAATCCTCCGGTCAACGGGTTGATCCCGCCGCCGCTCTCCACAGTCATCGCGGCGGTCGATGTGCTGCTGCCCGGGATCGAGACCCTGCTGACGACGCTGTTCGGTACCGCGGCGAGTGCGTCGCTGGTCGCCAGTGCCGAACGGTCGAAGGCGATGGCAGTCCGAACCAACGCTCGGGCTTCGGCGCCGAATGTCGCCACGACGATGCAGGCTCGCGCAGTGCTGGCGGCATACGCGAAGGCGCATAACTAATGCGTCTCGGTGCCATCCATCGGCCACCGCCCGCATCCGTCCCGCTTCTGGCCGCGCGCGCCAGGCTGGATCTGATGACCGCCCCGAAATCCGTGGACTGGCACGCGGCGGCCCCGGCAAACGGCGACGCACTCGGCAATGACACCGCGGGCTGCTGCGTCGAGGCGTGGGACTATCAGGAGGAATGCCTGCGTCTCGCCAACGCCATGGGGTCCACATGGCGCCCGGCCGCTGACATGGTGCTGGCCAGGTATGTCCGCCTGACCGGCTACGACCCGGCTACAGGTCAGCCGGACGATGGGACCGACACGGCGGTCGATACCGCGGACTTGTGCAGCAAGGGGCTGCAAATCAACGATCAGTTGCTGGACGTGCCGCATTGGACGCTGCTCGATCCCATGAACCCTGAGCACATGAAGATCGCGGTCGCGCATTTTGGCGCGGTGGCGATGACGCTCAACCTGCCAATCGCCTTGCAGGATTTGGACTTCGGCAAGCCGCCAGGTACGGGGCCGGATTGGGTGCCGGGATCATGGGGCATGCACCGCGTCGGATCCGGGAAATACGACGGCAACACCTTCACGATTCGGACCTGGGGGCTGGACAGGCCGATGCATCCCGAGACGCTGAAACTGATCTTGGTCGCCGCCGAGGCACGCGTGTCGCAGCGATGGCTGACGGCGACGGGGCTGGCGCTCTCGGGGCTTGATATGGCCGCGCTGATGGCAGATCGGACTCGGCTGGCCGCATAACCGGCGCATGGCTCAAAATATTACAATATCGTCTCGATTTGCGTATGGAAGCCCGTGCCTCTATCGGCATAATGATCGCCCAATTCCGCCATCACCCGGGTGAGCACGCCGCTCCAGTCGCCCGGGGATGGTTGGCGGAACAACCGCACCGATCGATACCAGGGGCTGTCCGTTCGCCCCAGCATCCAACGCCAGTCCGGTGCATGCGGCAGCAGGATCCAAACCGGTTTACCCAGCGCCCCCGCGAGATGCGCGACCGACGTATCCACCGTGACCACGAGATCGAGATTGGCGATCAACGCCGCGGTTTCCGCATAATCCGTCATCCACCGCGTCAGGTCGGGCAGACCAAGCATCGCGGCTGACCCGCCATAGCCCAGGTTGATGAAGCTCAAGCCGGGAATGGCCGGCAGCGCCACGGTAAAATCCGCCGGCACCGACCGTCGCCGATCGGCCGGGTGCCTCGGGTTCCCCATCAGCACGATCCCCACCCTGCGGCCGGCCGGCAACCGTCCGCCCCAGGTTCGGGCGCGGACAGGATCGGCCGAAAGATAGCCGTCCGCCGCGGGAATGCTGTCGAGCGTCGTGCCGAACGGCCCCGGCAGGCTGATCTGATCCACCCACGCATCATACACCGGCAATCGTTCCGCCGGTGCCACGGCCTGAACGCCCGGGATGGACGCTATCAGAGGCACCAGCGATGGCGCACAGGCCAGAACGGGACTGCCGCCAGCGTCGCGGATCAGTGGCAGATACCGGGCGAAGTGAATGACATCGCCAAAGCCTTGCTCCGCGCGCACCAGGATCGTTAGGCCTCTGGCATCGCCACCATCCCACCGCCGGCCGGGCAGGTCCGGAAAATCGGCCCTATACCGCACGTGCCGCTTGCGCCATTCGTATTCGGTGAAGCCACGCGGCAGATCGCCGCTCAGTAGCGCCGCGATCGCCAGGTTCCAGTGTGCCTGGGCAAAGTCCGGACGCAGGCGGATTGCTGTTTCACAGGCCTCGATCGCCTCGAGAAGCCGTCCGAGCAGGGTCAGGATATGCCCCAGGCTGGCATGCGCTTCAGGCAGATGCGGGTCCAGCCGGATCGCCGTTCGACACAGTGTCTCGGCCGATCCAAGATCGTCCAGGTCGGCCGACGCATTCCCCATGTTCAACCGGGACGCCGCATGATCCGGCCGCAACGCCACCGCTCGGGCGAACGCCGCACATGCCTTCGTATGCATCCCGAGCGCATTAAGTGCGGTGGCCCGAGCAAAGTGCAGTTCGCCATCGTCCGGGGTTCCCACCAGCGCTGCATTCGCCTGATGCAGCACCTGCTCGTAGTGCTCCGCCGCCAGCAGCGCTCGCACCAGGTTGCGTCGCATGCCCCGATGTGTCGGCTGCCAGCGCAGCGCCCGGGTCAGCAGTGACGCCGCCCCCTCGGCATCACCATCCCGCAACGCCAGCAATCCTCGCATATACAACGTCCGCTCGTCGTCGGCGGGTGGTTGGGCCAGCGCGTGGTCCACAAGGGTGTGCATCCGGCGATCCTGCCGCCACAATGGTTAACGATCTCTGAACAACAGGAGAATATCGTATGGCAACCGGACTGGACGGCATCGTCGCGGCGGAAACCATCCTCAGCCACACCGACCGCACCAACGGCATGGTCTGGGTGCGCGGCCATGACCTTCCCACGCTGGTGGCGCACCACGGCTTCGAGGGCACCGTCGCGCTGCTGTGGGACGGCTTCGCCGGCGATGGCCTGACCCGAGCCGGTATCGCCGATGCGTTCGGCCAGGCCCGCCGCGCCGCCTACGAGGCCCTGCCAGCCTGGCTGCCGCAAACCGCCGGCCGGCCTCTGTTCGAGGGCGTCCGCATTGCCCTCGCCGCGCAGCCTGACAGCGCCGACGCCACCGCCTTGGTTGGGGCTTTGACCGTAGCGGTCCCGGCGCTGGTGCGACAGGCCTCCGGGCTGGTACCGGTCGCTCCCGATCCGGCGTTCTCGACCGCCGGCGATCTGTTGCGCATGCTGCGCGGCGCGGCGCCCGATGCAGCCAATGTCGCCGCGCTGGACACGTATTTCACCGTCATGGCGGAAAGCGGGCTCAGTGCTTCCTCCTTCACCGCCCGTGTCGTTGCGTCGACACGAGCCTCGCTGACGGCATCGGTGCTGGCGGCATGGTGCGCCTTCACCGGTGCCCTGCACGGCGGTGCGCCCGGCCCGACGCTGGATATGCTGGATGCCGCTGAAGCCCAGACCGATCTGGAGGCGTGGCTGGAAACCCGGCTACGGTCCGGCGAGCGGCTGATGGGATTCGGCCATCGCGTGTTCCACGGCAACGATCCACGCGCCGAGGCGATGCGCCAGTCGATGCAGGCGATGGGACCGAACGCCGGCCGCCTGGCGTTCGCCGAACGGCTGGAAAAAGCCGTCGCGGTCGCCATTGACCGAGTGAAACCAGGCCGGACACTACCGCCGAACGTCGAAATCATGGCCGCACTGCTGCTGGATGCGGTCGGCATCCCACGCGACGCCTTCACCCTGGTCTTCGCCGTCGGCCGAGGCGCCGGCTGGCTGGCGCACGCCATGGAGCAGCAGAAGACCGGACGCATGATCCGCCCGACCTCCGCCTATGTCGGACCGACGATCGGATAACCCCCCGTCATGGCAGGCGCAGGCCCGCTACAAATAGCCTAAAGGGCGAAGAAATTTATCGCCCGTATCGGCTCATATGTGGTATAAATACCCTTATATGAGCCGATACGGAGGTTTTTCATGATCTTCCGCCAACTCTTCGATGCGACGTCCGGCACCTACACGTATCTGCTCGCATCCCGGCGTGGCGGGGAGGCGTTGATCGTCGATCCGGTGCTGGAGAAGGTCGATCGCTATCTGTCGCTGATGCGCGAACTGGACCTCCGCTTGGTCAAGGCTGTCGACACCCATCTGCACGCCGACCACATCACCGGCCTCGGCGCCCTGCGCGACAGCACCCGTTGCATCACCGTGATGGGCGAACAATCCAGCGTAGACGTCGTGTCCATGCGCGTGTCGGACGGCGACACCCTGCGCATCGAGGGCATCGAACTGGAGGCGATCTACACCCCCGGCCACACCGATGATTCCTACAGCTTCCGCATGCACGACCGGGTGTTCACCGGCGACACTTTGCTGATCCGCGGCACCGGCCGCACCGACTTCCAGAATGGCTGCCCCCGAGCACAATACGACTCGATCTTCAACCGACTGCTCCGCCTGCCGGACGACACGATGGTGTTCCCGGCGCACGACTACAAAGGCGATACGGTCAGCACGATCGGTGAGGAAAAACAGTGCAATCCCCGCCTTCAGGTCCAATGCGTCGATGAATATGCCGCACTGATGAACGGGCTGAACCTGTCCAATCCCAAGATGATGGACGTCGCGGTCCCCGCCAACATGCGCCAAGGCCTCGCGCAGGAGGAAATCGCCCGTCTCGGCTGGGCGGTCGATGCCACGCGGGCGCAGACGGTCGTCGGCTGCAAGGACACCGTACTTGTCGATCTGCGGGAAAAACCCGAACGGCAGAAGCATGGGTCGATTCCCGGCGCCCTGCATGCGCCGTATTCCGACCTGGAGGAAAATATCCAGCCCGGCGGGATTCTGTACGAACTCGCATCCGCGACCGCCCGACGGCTGCTGTTCTATTGCGCGTTCGGGGAACGCTCCGCCATGGCAGTGCGCGCGGCACATGACGCCGGGCTGGAAACCGCGTGCCACATCCATGGCGGGATCGACGCCTGGAAGAAAGCCGGCGGCCCGCTGACCCACTGACCCGGACGCGTCTGGACAGGTGGGCTCCCCCTCGTCGAAACTGAACGCGACAAATGGGGGAATTCAATGATCGGGAAACGCGGATTCGTGTCATGCGCAATTTGCGCAGCGGTTGGCCTCGTGGCGGCGGGTGGGAAGGCCCGCGCCCAGGCCCAACCGGGATTTACCCGCAAGGTTCTGCAAAAAACCGAGTATCCGGGCGATCGCTATGTTTGCATCCTGATGGAAATCGAAATCGACGCGAACGCTCTCGTACCCCGTCACACCCATCCTGGCGTCGAGTCGGGTTACATCGTATCCGGCAGCAGCACTTTGTCGGTAAGGGGCCAGCCGGACCGTGTCGTACATGCCGGCGAGGGCTTCCAGATTCCGCCCGAGGTGCCGCACAGCGTGCGCAACGGGCCAACGAAGTCGCGTGTCGTGGCCACCTACATCGTTGAGAAAGACAAACCGCTCGCATCACCCGCGCCGGGCTAGAGTCATCACCATCCGAACCTTGCTGAACTGGACAACCACCGGACCCGCGAGTACGACTCGCGGGGTGCCGCTTGGATGACGCATCTCGGCCGGCGGGGAGGCAAACAGCATGAAACTGGGCGTTTTTGACCACATGGATCGCGGTCTCTCGACGCTGGACCGGTTCTACGAGGAACGGCTGAAACTGGTCGAGGCTTACGATCGCGCCGGTTTCTACGGCTATCACGTGGCCGAACATCACGCCACGCCGCTGGGTGTCGCGCCATCCCCCGGCGTCTGGCTCGCGGCGGTCGCCCAGCGCACGAAGCGTCTGCGTTTTGGTCCGCTGGTATATCTTCTGCCGCTGTATCACCCGATCAAGCTGCTGGAAGAGATCTGCATGCTCGACCAGCTTAGCGGCGGACGGCTGCTGCTGGGTGTCGGACGCGGGATCTCCCCCATCGAGTTGCGCTACTACGGTCTGGACCCCGATCAGACCCCGGCGATGTACGCCGAAGCGCTGGAGGTCATCCTGCGCGGCATGACCAACCCGGTGCTGAACTTCGAAGGCAAATACTACCAGTATCACGATGTGCCGATAGAGATGACGCCGTTCCAGTCACCACATCCGCCGTTGTGGTACGGCCTGGGCAGGGCCGAGGCGGTTCCCTGGGCGGCCAGCAACCGGATCAACATTGTCGGCAACCTGCCCGGCGCCGGCATGCGCAAACTGACCGACCGTTA
>Ga0206856_10092_pt1 | contig 32882 bp, 25 predicted proteins | sample Alteio_BWOrgCont_48_FD_152630 | JGI IMG/M metagenome (GOLD analysis project Ga0206856, IMG submission 152630) | Enriched cells from forest soil in Barre Woods Harvard Forest LTER site, Petersham, Massachusetts, United States -... | ecosystem: Environmental > Terrestrial > Soil > Temperate forest >...
ACGCAAACGGCTTTGCAAAGCTCGGAAACGCTTTTTCGTTCCGTCTGGGAAAATTCAGCGGACGGAATGCGTTTGACCGATGAAAACGGACTGATTGTGGCGGTCAACGAGGCTTTTTGCGAACTGGTCGGATTGCATCAGGAGGAGTTGGAGGGCAAAGTTTTCACCATCATTTATGCCGCGACCGAGAATATCCAGGAAATGTGGGAGCGGTATCGCAATAATTATGTGACCCATGAAGTGGACCATACGCGCGAGTATCATTACACGTTGCACAACGGGCGCGAAGTGATTCTCGAAGTGAACAATTCGTTCATTGAATTCCACGGACAGCCTCAGCTCACTCTCAGTTTGTTCCGTGACATTACGGCGCAACGCCGGTTGGAAGAGCAATTTCGCCAGGCGCAGAAGATGGAAGCCATTGGCCAATTGGCCGGAGGCGTAGCGCACGACTTCAACAATATTCTTACCGTTATTCAGGGACATGCATCGCTGCTGGCAGGATCCAAGCTGGGTGAGTTGGAAGAAAAGTCCGCGAACCAAATTGTTCAGGCCGCCGCGCGTGCGGCGGGGCTTACGCGTCAATTGCTTACCTTCAGCCGTCGCCAATTGATCCAGCCCAAGCGGCTGGATATGAATAAAATTGTCGGCAACATGACGAACATGATGGGCCGATTGCTTGGCGAGGACATTGCCCTGCAATTAAATTATTGCCAGGCACCGCCGATCGTTGAAGCCGATGCCGGTATGATGGAACAAATTTTGTTGAACCTTGCCGTCAATGCACGCGACGCCATGCCAAAGGGTGGCCAGCTTGGCATTCGCATTACGGTGACTGACGTCAATGATGACTATGTCGCACATCATCCGGATGCGCGAAAAGGTAGTTTTGCTTGCATCAGTGTTTCTGACACCGGTGTAGGCATTGCGCCGGAAAATCTTCCCCGTATTTTCGAACCGTTCTTTACGACCAAGGAAGTTGGCAAAGGCACTGGTTTGGGACTGGCGACGGTGTACGGCATTGTGAAGCAGCACCAGGGTTGGATTGAGTTGGAAAGCCATATTGGCAGAGGCACGACTTTTAGAATTTTCCTGCCACGTGTCAGCGTGGAATGTGTAGTGAATGAAAAGCCCACCACGGCTATCACGGTGCGCGGCGGCAATGAATCCATCCTGCTGGTGGAGGACGAGAGGCCCGTGCGCGAGCTGGTAGCGCGCGTTCTCGAACGTTACGGTTACAAAATTTTCCAGGCGGACACGGGCGCGGATGCACTGGAAATTTGGGGTAAGCGCAAAGACCAGATTAAACTGGTGCTCACCGACCTGGTGATGCCAAATAATATGAACGGCCGCGAATTGGCTGAAAGGATGTGGGCTGAAGCACCGGAACTTAAAGTCATTTTCACGAGCGGTTACAGCGCGGATATTGTGGGCAGGGATTTTAAACTTCAGTCCGACCTCAATTTTTTGCAAAAGCCTTACCAGCCGCAAACCCTCGCGCTGACCATCCGCCGCTGCCTTGACGGGAAGCATTAACGGGTTCGCCAGAACATCACGTTCCAGAACCAATCGGAACGCAGCAGGAATTTTCCTATGCTGGACTGAACTGCCGGAGAAACCATCATCCATTGCAATGCACGAGCCCAAGCCAAACGACGGGAGAAGGCGACGTCACATCTGAGGGCGACTTGTTGTTGCGCCTCCGACCAATTTATTTGGCCACGGCTATAGGCAGCGAGTGGTTCGATGGCCATTTCAGCTGATTCGAAGGCCATGGACATGCCATTGCCGGTCACGGGAGGCGTCATGGTTAAGGCGTCGCCAATGCAGCATTCTTTTTTCGCCTGGGCGCGTTGGGGTTTTAATTGAAGACCAGCGACGGAGCAAAAAGAATCCGGTTCGAATCGCGCCGAGTTCAATCGCTGGTACAAGATGGAACCTACATCGCCGAGCAACCATTGAGTTTTTGATTCGGGACGACGACTCTCCTGACGAACTTGAAAGAGGCCGCAGACATTAACCTGGCCGTCATCAATCCGATTGACACCGATATATCCATCGGCTGAAAGATGCATTTCTAAATCGGCTTCAAGATTTACCGGGGTGGAGCCGGAGACGTGGGCTTTAACGCCAAACCAACGTGGACTTTTTTCTGCGGTTTGCGCGCGGCGTCCTGCGGCGGAGACAACGCCTTCAGTACAGTTGTCCGAAGTCCAGCGGGAACGCACCTGCAATTCACCGCCGAGTTCCTGAAAAGTTTGCGCGAGCAGGGCATCCATTTTATGTCGGGACAAGCATAGCGCCGGCGCGGCCAATTTGCGAACGGGAGAGTGTGCCGTGCCACAAATGAACATGGCAGTGTGAGCGTAAATCGCTCCAGCTTTTTGGAACGGCGCAAGCAAGCCGAGGCGCTCCAAAACGGCTTGTCCGCCACCACTGATAAATTCGCCGCAAACACGATGACGCGGGTAATGGCCTGCTTCTTGAATAGTGACGGGGACGTCGCGTTGCCGCAGGCCGATGCCAAGCGTGAGTCCTGCCAGGCCACCGCCAATGATTGTGACGGGTTTAGGCATTTTAATCCTTTCGCCGGGCAATAAATAAATGGCTGAACAAGCCAATGGGATGTTCGGTCAGGCTCCATTCTTTTTTATCTGGCCAGAGCGCGGAGATTTCGTGCCCTAGAAAACCGGCGCGGATGCTGATGCGGGCGTCGTTACGCGTGACGTCGTTACAGCCAACGGTCCACAAAAAATGGCCGCAGAGCCGTGTCAGCCACGAGCGGCTGGGTTCGAGGGCGATGAATAAGTTGGTTGAGCGCGCAGCAAGCCGAAGCATTTCGGCGAGTGCATCGGTACGAAATTGATGAAGGAAGAGGTTGGCAATGATGGCATCCGATGAGCCGGGTGATGATTGTCGAAACCATTCGAATACTTCGGCAACTTCAGTATGAACACGCCAGCCCAGGTTATCGAAATCTGCACGGATTTTAGGATCGAATGCATTGAGTCGGTCCACAAGCGTGGCTTCTCCTGCTGGCCATTTCCGCCGTAACTTGTGGGTGACACGCAAAAGAAAATCTCCATCACCAGCGCCGATTTCGACAATGCGAGGAGATTGGGCGCCATTGAGATTTTGAGACAAGGCACGCGCCATGGCTCGTGGATGCTTCATGAGCATGTTGAGCCGCTGCAGGTCGAGACGGGAACGCAAAGCGCGGCGGTCCTGAGGCGGTAATTCATCGAGCAATTCCGGCTCGACAACGCGCTCAAGGGTCTTTTTCATGATTACTCCACTTCGAGCAATGCGCCGTGGCAACTGAAGCCCGCGCCAAAAGAAGACATCCACCAAATACCACCGGCTGCACCGTCGGATAACGCGGCCTGTAGGGCAAACAACACACAGGGGCTGCTCATATTGCCGTAGTCGCGCAGTACGGCCTGGCTCCAGCGCACGTCGTCACCCGAGAGTTGAAAGCGTTCGCGCAGGGCCAGCAACACATCGCGGCCGCCGGGGTGAAGAATCCAGCCTTTGATTTGGTCGCGCGCGACGCCAGCACGGGCAAGGGTATCGTCGAAGAGAGTGCCAACATGTTGAGCCGCGATCGATGGAACTTGTGGCGTCAGAATGTTGCGGAGCATGCCGTTTTTTTGCTCGAAACGCAGGGCTTCGCGGTCTTCGGGTTTCATCATCGTACTGCTACCGGTCCATTTAACGCGCCTGCCGCTGCTAGCTTCAGGAGAAACCACGGCCGCGGCCGCGCCGTCACCAAATAGACAGGCGCTGATGAGAACGCCTGCGTCATCGTCCAAATAAAAAGCGGCACTGCAAACTTCGACGCAAACTGACAGCGCATGTTTACAACGACCAGAAGCGAGTACGTTGCGGGCGGCTTCCAAATTTGGAATCGCAGCGCCGCAACCTTGGCCAACAAGATCCAAAGCCAGCACATCTGGACGCAAGCCGAGGCGTTCGATGGCATAACTGGTCAAGCCGGGACATAGGTAACCGGTGCAGGTGCTAATGAGTACTGCGTCAATTTCACGGGGATGAATTTTGGATTGGGCGAGGGCGCGTTCAGCAGCGGCGACAGCTAGCGCCGGAGCGTGTTTGATGAAGCGTTCGTGGAGTATATCGGGATTGATGGCGAATGCTTCTTTCAAATTATCGAGGGCGAAATGGCGAGTGGAAATTCCGTTTTCGCCATTCAATACTTTTTTTAGAATAGCCTTTGAACGGGAGTTGAGCTTTTGAAAAGCAGGGCAATCCTGCACCACCCGCCAACAATCCGCCTGAGTGTAACGTTGCGGCGGGTTGGCCGTGCCGATTCCAATAATAAACATGAATGGTTTTTAACGAATCGCCAGCGGCGCCGGATTGGTCTTCCAGCAAGCCGGGCCGGCAAAAAATTGCAACAGGCAATGACCAGAGAATGACGCCGTAGTCGCCCCGGCCGCCATGCAGGAGACTTTGCCGTTAAAAAATTTGTGCATATAATTCGAGACTTTGCCGGGGAATTTTTTCTCGAAATACGTCCCGGTCTTATACATCGCGAAGATGCGGCCATCGTAGAAATATTCAATGAGTACCATCCACGCTTTAATCAATTTTTGCATTTCACGGGAATAGGCGGGGAGGTTGTCCATATTTTCGGACAGCAATTCTGCCGAACGCAGCGCCAGCCACATGCCTGGCGAAAGCATGGGATCCACGAAGCCAAAAGCGTCGCCGGACAATGCCCAGTTGGGGCCGTGACCACGCGAGGAGACTAATTGGTAATTGGTATAGGTGGCGATTTCCGTTACGCGACGGCGGTTCATGCCTGCTTTGGAGAGGAGAGGATCGTGGTCAATGATACCTTCGAGACGCTCTTCCGGTGTGCTGCCGAATTTGGCGGCATCGTCTTTATTCAGGACCACGCCAACAGAAAGGCAATCGCGCAAGGGAATTCGCCAGCACCAGCCATTTTCGAGGCGGCCAATGATGACCTGGCCGGCAGGGGTCGGCGCGGGGAAGCCTTCGTAGTGAGCAAAGTAGGCGACATCTTTGCGTGGGCCGGTTTCGGAGGGGATCTCCAGGGTGCGCGCAAAGAGACGATTGCGGCCCGTGGCATCTACGAGCAAATCGGGTTGTTTGCCATTCAGCCAGGGGGCCTGGGCGAGAGTTTCGTCAGCCAATTTCAGACTATCCCCATTTACGCGTTCGATTTTTGCGCGCACAGTTACGCGTTTTACACCCAACTCCTCCGAGCGTTTTTCGAGCAGGCGATCCAATGCCGGGCGCGGTGAATTATACGCATAAGTGGGCATGGAAGTGCCCTCGAGGGAGGTGAAAGAAAAGTGAATCTGGTCTTCGGCGCTGAGAGTAAAGCTGACGCCGGGTTTATATTGGCAAATAGCAGCGACGCGGTCTTCCAGGTCGAGCTTTCGCAGCACTGGGATAATGGCAGGAATGAGCGATTCGCCAACGATGAGTTCGGGGCGTTTTCCGTCATCGAAGATGGTTACATCCGCACCCTTTTTTGCCAGAAGAGAAGCCAGCGTGGAACCCGATGGTCCGCTGCCGATGATGCCAATGGTTTTCGTGGATTTGTTCTCCATCCCGGATGTTTTACGTGCCATGTATATGAGCATGATTTGGGTATAGTGTTCCCGGCAAGGAAAAAATTTTTCATAAGCACTTGACCTTTAATAGATGATTAGACACGCTCACCTTGAAGGTTGCCCCTTGGCGGCAATCAAAAATGAACCCCGTAGAAACTATGAAAAAATTATCAGGTATTAGTATTCTTGCTTCTGCAATGGTATTAACCGGCCTTTGTGGATGCGGCAGTTCTGGTGGCAACTCGGACAAGAGTTCGACTCAACCGGCCCAGACGACCACGACAACGACGACCACCACTCAAACTACCCAAACAACCAAGCCGAAGAAAGACAAACGGCCCATTGAAGAACGCCTGGTTGTGGGCATGACGATGGACCAGGTCAAGGCAGCCTGTGGCAATCCCAAGAACGAGGCCATGAACAGCGATGGCTCGGCGACCTGGATGTATAACAACGGCCAGAATGCTTTCATTCCGTACTACAGCATGAGCGGCGGCAAAATCCATTACGTCACGGTTTACTTTGACGCAGCCGGCAAAGTGAAGAGCTGGAACTCCAGTTCCACCAGCGCGTACTAAAATCGACAGATTATATTTCCTGCGCAGCCGCCATAGCACATGGCGGCTTGCTTATTTTAAGGGCGGGTTGAGCGGCAGAGTTTCGCTTCATCGCGCGCCACCATTTCAACCAGCGCACGGAGTCCACGATTGGGTGAATGCGGCTGGTGCGGCCGCCGGGGATGACGCGGATAGGAACAAATTCGACGGCATGTTTGGCGGCGAGAAAAGCCATCAACATTTCCGATTCTACTTCGAAGTGACGTGCGCTTAATTCCAATGAAGCCCAGGTGGGGAGATGGAGCAGCCGGAAACCGGATTGGGTGTCAGGAAGATGGCGTTGCGCGTAGCGTGAAAGTTTGCGGCTCATCCAGCGGTTTGCCCAACGTCGAATCCAGGGCATGGTGTCTGCCGCATGCATACGATCGCCGATCACCAGGGGCGCGCCGGTTTGTTCAGCGCATTCCAAAAACGCAGGCAAATCAGCAGGAGCATGCTGGCCGTCGCCGTCAAGCATCACGGCCCACTCAAAACCCTGGCTGAGCAGTTCGGATAAACCGGTGCGGAGAGCCGTGCCTTTGCCGTAGTTGTGCTCATGGCGGATGACCGTGGCGCCAGCTTTTTTGGCTTTTTGAGTGGTCTTATCCGTTGAGCCATCATCCACCACAATCACCACGTCCAAGTAACGCTGCAATGCGGATACGACCCGAGCAATGGTATTGCTTTCGTTAAAGCAAGGGATGACGGCGGCGTATTTCACTGACGGTTAATTTAGATTCCAAAAAGCCTAAAATCGAGGCGAAATTCCGCAGCCTATAAGATATTGATGGAGGTGAATAGACGTCCATGACATAGCACATGATCGCGGGAAAGTCCTTACACTCATTACATCGTTGATAATCAACAACTAAAGTCCTTACACAACTCCTTACATTTTTTGAAAAGACCTTACACTGTTGATGGCCAGAGATTTAAGTCCTTACACTATCGTTAAAGGTCCTTGCGGATGGCCACCATGCTCAAATAAAAAACCCGGCGGTGAAGCCGGGTTCTGTTATTGAGAGTAGTTCGGTTATTTGTACAAGCTGGCTTTGCCATCCGAGCCGACGGCGCGGATGATTTCTTTGACGTGGTCCTTGAGCTTGTCTTTGGCGGCACGGGCAATGCGCCAGACATGATGTTCGTGGTTGAGCGTTTTGCTTAGTTCGTTGAAATAGCTGATGTAGTTCATGCGCAAGCTTTCGCCGAAGTTGATCTTGGTCATGCCGGATTTGACGCATTTGGTGATGTCGGCCATAGAGATGCCGTTGGTGCCGTGCTGGACGAGCGGTGGCTTGACAACAGCATGAACCTTGGCCATCAAATCGAAATCCATGCCATGCTGTTCCTTAAAGATACCGTGCATACTGCCGTTGGCGATGGCGAGCAGGTCCACGTCCACCTTGGAGACGAATTCTTTGGCTTCTTCCACGGTGACTTTGGAAATGCTATGTCCGGCGGCGTCCGAGCTTTTGACGATATGGCCGATTTCGGCTTCGACGCTGATCCCGAGCGGACGGACGATATCAATGATTTGCTGAGTGCCTTTGACGTTTTCGTCCAGCGGTTTGTCGGCGTAATCAATCATGACGTGCGTGAAGCCGGCGCGAACGGCGCGCATAATGGACTGCGGAGTCTTGCCGTGGTCCAGCGCGATGCACATGGGAATGGTCGTCTCGGCAGCGAGATGCTTGATCACCGTGCCAGCCCAGTCGTAGCCGCGATATTCGAGGTTGGGTTCGTACTCGGCGATGATAAGGGGTGAATCGAGTTCCTGTGCGGCTTCGATGATGGCGCGGCCAACATCGTAGCTGCCGCCGTTGTTATTCAGAGCGGGAATGCCGAAGCCCTTGGCAGCGGCGACGTCACAGAGGTATTTTGCATTAACGAGTTTCATATTTTTTCAGTCGGGACATTACTGGTTGTTTCTAAATAGGATTGAGAGATTTGTTTTCGATATTTTCGCGTTCGTGGCTCAAAGATGCCGCCACTTCTTCAAAGCTGCGGGTCGGTTTGGGCGTGAGCAGGCTGACGACAAAATGGGCGACGAAACCGGGGATGGTGAGAATAACGGCATTGTTCCAAAAAGCCTTGGGAAAATAAAACATCGCTACCAGCGAAAGGACCGGTGTTAAGAGGAGAGCGGTCATCGCGCCTTGCCAGGTGGCGCGGCGCCAAAAACGGCCGACCAAAATGATAATGGCCAGGCCGCTCATGGTGATTCGCAGGAAAGTGGTCACAAAATCGACGATGGTCCCGGCGTGAAGAGCGACGGCGGTGCAACCAATAAAGGCGCAGATCAGGAGAATCCGCGCGGCGAAGAGCGGGCGGGCGGGGTATTTGCCGCCCGTTACGAGCGGATAAACATGCCGAACGAAGAATGTGCTGATGGCCATGGCGTTGCCGTTGGCGCAGGAGAAAATTCCTGAAATCGCGGCGATGACGACAAAGGCCGCCAGCCACGCGGGAAGAACGTTGATGACCAGCCAGAGCAATGCCTGATCGGTTTCACGGCCCTGCAAGCCCGGGTGCAATTGAAAGGCATACATGCCGGTAATCCCGATAAGGACGGAAAACGCAATCACGATTAATCCGGCGCAAACCATGGACCAGCGAGCCCCGGTTTCGCTTCGCGCGCCAAACATGCTCATCCGCCGGCCGGGATCGGCAATGACACTCAACGTCAGTGTTAAAAACAAGCCGGCGACTTGCCACCAGCCATATTTCGGGTAGGTGTCCACGCCAAAAGGAGAGAAGTACGAAGGCGGCACATTCTGGCGCAGACCTGCCAGGCCGCCGTCCCGATGGAGCGCCAGATAGGTTACGGCGACGAATCCCGATACCAGAATGAAGGCCTGGAAAAAATCCGTATAAACGACACTTTTGAAGCCACCGGGAATGGCAATACAAGCGATGATAAGACCTGAAATGATGACACAGGTTTCGTTGGACATTCCCGTGGCCGCCGCGAACACTCGCGCACCGCCGATAATTTGGGCGGTCAACCAGCCAAACTGGGAAGCAAACAAAGTGAGGTTGGTGAATTCGACGACTGGGCGGTTGCCGCCGTAATAGGATGCGACTTCCTCCACGATGGTCATGAATTGATAACGGCGCATCACCGCAAACATCAATCCGGCGATGGCCGTGCCTACTCCAAGCCCGATGGGCCACACGCATCCCGTCCAACCATGCGCATAGGCAAGGCCCGAACCGCCGATAATGACGCCAGTGCCGATGCAGCCGGCGGTGATATTTCCAGTGAGAACCCAGAAGGGGAGGCTGCGGCCGCCCACGAGATAATCGGCGGGCTTTCGGAGCTTGAACATCCAATACAACGAAACCGCCAGCATCACCGCCGCGTAGATAACCAGCCCAATGCTGATGGCGGTTTTCGTTTCCATCTTACATGGATTGAATGTTCATAGAGCGGGCGAGACGGTTTAAAAAAGCTGCGTGATGGCCCTGAACGACGGCGACATGGTGAGGCATTCCGGCGTGGCAAAAATCCTCGAACCATTGACCCGGATCGCAATTCATTTTGGCGAGGGCATTGGTGGCCATGAGATGACGCCTGGGCTTGATAGTTTCGCCTTCACGTGCGGTGAAGAGATATTTTCCGTCGCAACGCCAGAAACGATAAACCGTGATGGGCATGCCCGCGCGGATGGTGGCTTCGATGACGGCGGGTTTTTTGATGTTGAAATGGCGCGCGATTTTCGGGCCGCCGGGAGTACCGACAGGTTCGCACATGGACATCGGGGCAGCGCCGCCGTGCCAAAGAGTGATGGTTTGTTTGTCGTGCTCCAGCCAATCGGACAAATAACAACGGCCCAAGCCAAGATGCTCGACGATCCAGGCGCAGAACGCGCCGTCGGCGTCGCCTTCGATTCCGAGGGCGCGGCCTTCGTCGGCGAGCCGGGCGCAGCCCATGTAAGGCCATTGACCAAAGACGTTGGGCATCTCAGGCCATTCGCGAATTGTGAGGGCATCGAGATTTTCGGTCTCGAAAAAGGCTTTCATGGCCAGGTACAAACGCGAGGCCATGGGCAAATCTTCATCGGACGTATCTTTGTGCGGGTAGCCGAAGCCTTTGACCTTCGCGACGTCGGCGCTCACGGCGTCAGCCGGGATTTCGTTTACGACGTTTTGAAATTCGATGAGGCTGTAGGTTTGAACTTGTGCGCCAGTGGAGCGATGGATGACAAAAGGATCCGCGCTCATGGCAAAATAGCCGGGCGCCTGGCCGCCGATGATGCCGAGACGGACAGTCTTCAATCGCCGCACGGTGGCAGCGATATGGATGGCTTGAGAAAAACTGCGCTGTGTTTCCGCATCGTCGGGATCGCCATAAACGAGCTCGAACGGATGGTTCATTTGCCGCAGCGTCGAGGCCCAGCAGTGGACGCCGACGAGCGAGCAGGAGCTGATCATATCGCCCTGCTGATTTTCTGGCGTGGCCCAGAGAACGAGCGGATCCGGCCAAAGCTGCGCGAGGGTGGGGGCGAGACGGCCGTCACCCATCGTGGCCTGCAACAAAACGATGGCGTCCACTTTTTGTTCCTGGCACGCGGCCATGCATCGGCGCAACGAGGCGTCGTCGATGGCTTTTTCGGACGGTTCGTAAATGGAAAATTTTCCCTGCTTGAGGCGGTTGCGGACGCGCTCTTCCATTTGCTTGCCCCAATCCATGTCGAAACCGGGACGGCGGCGGCCGAGGAAGAGGACGCCAACTTTCAGTGGTTTATTCATATTCCGAGTCCGAGAGAAGCGTGTTTGGTTTCAAGAAATGCGTCCATGCCTTCGATGCCAAGCTCACGACCCCAGCCGCTGTGCTTGACCCCGCCGAAGGGGCATTGGCTGGTGGTGGGAACGCCGTCGTTGATGCCGATGGTGCCGGCTTCAAGCTGCTCCATGAGCTTGAAAGCGCGGCGGAGGTCACGCGTGAAGGCGTAAGCGCTCAGGCCGTAGCGGGAATTGTTGGCGCGTTCGATGGCTTCATCTTCGGTGTCAAACGGGCAAATGGGCGCGACAGGCGCGAAAGTTTCTTCAGTCATGCAGACGGCGTCATGGGGGACGTCGGCAAGCACGGTGGGTTCGAGGAAAAAGCCTTTGCGGTCCATACGCTTTCCGCCGCAGAGTAATTTTGCGCCGCGCTTAGTGGCGTCATGGATGTGCTCCAGCGCTTTGTCGAGGCCTTCCTGGTTGATGACCGGGCCAACGAGAACGCCTTCTTCAAAACCGTCGCCGGTCTTGAGAGCGCGGGTTTGCGCGGTGAATTTTTCTAAAAATTTCTGATAAATACTGCGCTGGACGTAAATGCGGTTGGAGGCGATACAGGATTGCCCAGTGTTACGGAATTTCGTAATCATTGCGCCTTCCACGGCAGCATCCAAATCAGCATCTTCAAAGACGAGGACGGGGCCGTGGCCGCCGAGTTCGAGCGAGAGCGGCTTTACATCATTGGCGGCGCCACGAATCAACGACTGGCCGACTTCCGTTGAGCCGGTGAAAGTAATTTTGCGGCAGAGCGGGTTGTCCAAAAATTCCTGCGCGATGTCGCGGGCGGAACCGGCGACGAGCTGGAAAACGCCTTTGGGCAATTTCGCGGCTTCGACGCATTCGGTAAATAACGCGGAGCAAATCGGAGTGGCGCTCGCGGGTTTGAGAATGACGGTATTGCCCGCGGCGAGGGCAGGGGCGATTTTGCGGATGGCCAGGACGAGCGGGAAATTCCACGGGCTGATGGCGGCGACGACGCCCAGGGGAGTTTTCACGACGAGATGGCGTTTGCCATCGGCTTGCTGCGGCACGATGCGGCCATAGGCGCGGCGCGCTTCTTCGGCGAACCAGCGCAAGTGATCTACTGACATGGCCATTTCACCGAGGCTTTGCGCGAGCGGCTTGCCGTTTTCCATGGTGATGACACGGGCGATCTCATCACGACGGCGCTCGAGTTCGTCGGCGATTTTCCGGAGAAAATCACCACGCGCTTTGCCGGTCAGCGCACGCCAGCCGGCAAATGCAGCATGGGCATCTTTGACCGCCTGCGCGACGGCAGGACGGTCAATGGTGCAAATTTCCGCAAAGACTTCGGTAGTGGATGGGTTAACGACGCGGATGGTTTTCTGCGTGCTGACCCACTGGCCGTTCAGATAGAGTGGATAAACTTTCATTGTTTCGGAACTTTCTTCCAGTCATTCAAGAACATTTCGATGCCGATGTCAGTAAGAGGATGATCGTAGAGCTGCTTCATGACGTCGAAGCTCATGGTGCAGATGTCGGCACCGGCGAGGCCGGCTTCGAGCACATGCAACGGATGGCGGACGGCGGCAACGATGATTTCGGTCTTGTAACCGTAATTGTCGTAAATGGTTTTGATTTGGCGGACGAGGTCCATGCCGATGTGTCCAACGGCATCGAGACGGCCGACGAACGGGCTGATGTAGCCTGCGCCGACTTTGGCGGCGAGTAATGCCTGCAGCGGCGAGAAGGTGACGGTGACGTTGGTCTTGATGCCTTCGGCAGTGAACTGCTTCACGGCTTTCAGACCTTCGCGGGTGTTGACGACTTTGACGACGGCGTTCTTGTGAACTTTTGCCAGCTCGCGGCCTTCCTTCAAAATTTCCTCGGCGCTCAGACCGATGGTTTCGAGGCTGATAGGGCCGTCAACGATGTCGCAAATTTCTTTGTACACGTCGGCGGGGCGGCGGCCGGTCTTGGAAACGTGAGTGGGGTTGGTGGTCACGCCGTCAATGATGCCCCAGGAATAGGCTTCCTTGACTTGCGCGACGTCGGCGGTATCAATAAATAATTTCATAACTTTTAATTTGGTTCAGATTGTTTTTAGGGGCGTTTTGGTTTCGGAAAATTGACAAAGTTTTTGGCGGCGCCGCCACCGAGGACAGCAGCAACATCCTGGCACACGGCGGCGATGACGCGTTCCTGCGCTTCTTTGGTCATGGCGGCGATGTGCGGGGTCAAAATGACATTTTCCATCCCGGCAAACGGAGTGGAGGTGGGAGGTTCCTGTTCGCGTACATCCAACCCGGCTCCAGCGATTTTATTTTCTTTGAGCGCCTGGAGGAGGCCGTTTTCGTCCACAACTTCGCCACGAGCGAGGTTGAAGAAGTAGGCAGTCGGCTTCATTTTAGAAAACCGCTCGTAGTTGAAAAAGTTCCGAGTATCGGGCGTCAACGGCATGTGACAGGAAACGAAATCTGACTGTGCGAGCAGGCTATTCAAATCCATGAGCTTGGCATGGGTTTCGGAAACGGCCACGGCGTCCGGGCTGATGTAAGTATCGAACGCGAGGATGTTCATGCCGAGGGCGCGGGCGCGCAGGGCAGTCAGGAGGCCGATGCGGCCAAGGCCGATGACGCCAAAATTTTTACCGTAGAGTTCAATACCCATGAACTTGGGGCGATCCCAACCGCCGCCGTGCGTGTGCTGATTTGCTGGACCAACTTTGCGGGCCAGTGAAAGCATCATGGCCAGCGTGAGTTCGGCCACGGAAATGGAATTTTGGTCGGGCGTGCTGACGACGGTGATGCCTTTGGCGGTTGCAGCAGGGAGCTCGATGTTGTCGAGACCCGCACCGGCGCGGCCAATAACTTCCAGTTTATCCGCGGCAGAAAGCAAATCGGCGTTGACCTTCGTTTGGTTGCGGACAATCAGAGCGCGGCAACTGGGAAGCGCGGCTTTAATTTTATTCGGCGTTTTCCACAGGGTCGGCTCCACGACGACGCTGTACTTGGCTTTCAATTCATCCAGCCAGCGGCCGCCCATATTTTCAGTGATGAGAATGTCAGGCATGTTATTCCAGCGTATATTTCACGCGTAGTTCTTCACAAAGTGTTTTTAGTTCTTTTCGCGTCGCTTCGTCAATCGCGATTCCCTGCATCAGGTTTTGTTGCGCTTTTTGGTAAGAGCGCTCGCCGGGAACAAAAATTTCATTCACGCCGGGACGTTTGCGGCAGGATTTGATTTCATCAATCGCCTTGTCCAAACGGAATTTGAATTTGGCGACGTCCATGAACGCGCTGATGTCCAGCAGGCAAAAGAAATGGCCGACGTCCTGACTGCGGTCCATGTGTTTGTACATGGAGCCGATAGCGGGACCGACCGCCGAGCCGGAGAGCACGCTGGAATAAATTTCCACCATCAAAGCCAGCGCGTAGCCTTTGTGACCAGCCATCGTAAGGACAGTGCCGGCTAAAGCGGCAGCGGCATCAGTGGTTGGTTCACCATCCACGGTCAATGCCCAGCCTGTGGGTATTGGTTGGCCTTTCTTTTGCGCGGCAATGATGTTGCCACGAGCGACGACGGAGGTGGCTAAATCCACTTTCACCGGCCAGCCTTTACCGGTCGGGAAAGAAGCAGCGATGGGATTGGTCCCGAAAAATGCCTGACAGGAACCTTCGGGCGACATCGCGGGTTCGCAGCTCGTAGTGGCGAACAAAATCATGTCCTGTTTCGCCGCGAGGTTGCAGTAGTAGGACAGGGTGCCGAAATGTTGTGAGTTACGAACGGTCGCCGCGGCGATGCCGTTGCGTTTCGCTTTTGGGATAAGCTTCTCCAATGCTTTGACCGCTTGTACCTGGCCGAGGCCGTTGCCGGCGTCGAAAGCCATGGCGCTGCCACGTTTGCGATCGATCGTGAGCTTCGCCTTGGGATCGATGAGGCCTTTTTGGATGCGGCGGATGTAGATATTCAGGCGAGACACGCCGTGGGTGGAAGTCCCGTGAATATCAGCGTCCACCAGGGCGTCGGCCAAAATGGCGGCGTCCTTCTTCTTAACCCCTGCTTTCGCGGCGATAGCCACGACAAGCTCTTTGACCTGGGCTGGAGGGAAACGGTCTGGCATGAAAATGTTTTTAAATCGTTGGATTTGGATTGATGGAGGGTTGCTCCACCAATCCATTAATCCATTGCTTAGGCGCTGCGATAGAGTTTGGTCATGACGAACTCGCGATGGCCGAGCGCTTCGGCATCGGTGAGACGGCCATTGGCAGTGCGCACAATCATGTCAATCAGCGCATCGCCGGCTTCGTCCACGGTCATTTCACCGCGCAAGATAGCGGAGACATCCAAATCAATGTGCTCGCTCATCGTGGCGCAGGTTTGTGGATTGCCGGAGATTTTGACGACGGGTTCGATCGGATTGCCGATGATGTTGCCCTGGCCGGTGGGGAACAGGTGAACGACCGCGCCGGAGGCGGCCCAAAGAGTGACTGCTTCCGCAGCGGCGGAGGAAGTGTCCATGAACCAGAGGCCTTTGCCTTTCGGAGCTTCGGCGGGTTTCAAACAGCCAACAAATTTGGTCCTACGTCCGAGCTTCTCGATGTTGCCCAGGGCTTTTTCTTCAATGGTGGTCAAGCCGCCACGGATATTGCCTTTAGTGGGTTGAGATTCCGAGAGGTCGCTGGTTTTTTCTTTAAAAATCATCTCGGTGTAGTTTTGGAAAATGGCTGTGAATTCCGCGACTACTTTGGCGTTGGCGGCTTTGGATTTGACGATGTGTTCGCCACCGGTGAGTTCGGACGTTTCGCCGAATGAGCAGGTACCCCCCATGGCGCAGGATTTGTCGATGACATTGCCGACGGCGGGGCAGGAGGAGAGACCAGTGGTCGTGTCGGACTCACCGCACTTCACGGAAATATACAGTTCATTGAACTTGCAGGTTTCGCGTTCCAGTTCGCTGGCCCATTGCACGTACTCTTTGGCTTTGCGCGAAGCGGTGGCGATGGTCTGGATGTCGCCATGGCGTTCAATGGAAAAACCAGTCACCGGTTTTCCAGTCTTGGCGATGCCGTCCACAATACGCTGGGTCCAACCGGGTTCAATGCCGATGACGACCACGGCGGCGACGTTGGGATTTGCGCCAGTACCAATCATGGTGCGGAAAAACAATTCGAGGTCTTCGCCGAATTGCAAGCGACCGTAAGCATGGGGCAGCGCCATGGTACCTTTGATGTTGTTGGCCACTGCTTCGCAAGCCGCATTGGAAATGTCGTCCACGGGCAGGATGACGACGTGGTTGCGGATGCCGACGCGCCCGTTTTCGCGGCGATAACCCTGGAATGTAGGAATTTTCATAACAATATTTTAAAAGTTTTACCAACGCTTGGTTTTAACGTTGTGAACATGCACGTGGTCGCCTTTTTTGATGGCAGCCACGACGCGGCCAATATCTTCGCCGTATTTGACGACGGTGTCGCCGGGTTTGAAATCCTGCAGGGCGATCTTGTGGCCGAGAGGAATTTCCATCAGCGCCTTGACCTTGGGCTTGCTTTTGCCGTGGAGCGAGCGCCCATTGACCTGGGAGCCGGCTTTGATATCAACGACGGCCACGCCGACGTTGTCTTTATCTTCGTGCATTAAGAACTCAATCATGGATTTACTTAGTATAGGTTTTACGGATTTATTTCGTATAGAAAATAATATAGAAAAATTTTATGAAATTGCAAGGGCTTTTATCACCGCCAGAATGACAACAGCGATAATCAAGGCACTAATGGTAGCTGCCATAAATGGCTTTAAACCCGTCTGTTTCATGGCTTTAAACTTGGTTTCCAAGCCGACGCCGGCCATGCTCATGACGATGCAAAAACCTGAGCAAGCCTGGGCAATAGCTGGGGTGCTGTAGATCTTATCAGTAGCTCCTGTGGTCGTCACCTGTTGGGGAAAATGGACCGTTAAGTCCGGTAGCCAGCCCTGGGTTCGAAGGAAAGCGAGCGCCAGAAAGCCCAGAACGAATTTGGGGAACATGGACCAGTAATTGATCTTCTTATTGCTGACCGTCTGGTGGCTTTTGCTTTTGTTGCGGGCATAGATGAACCCGACGATGAAAACAATCGGCGCAAGGAGGCAGATACGCGCAAGCTTTACAACCGTAGCTTGTCCTCCGGCGACCTGACTATAATCGAAGCCGGCGGCGACAACCTGGGGCAGTTGATGAATCGCCAGGCCCGCCCAGATGCCAAAAGCCTTGTCACTCATAGCCATTGCGTGGCCGAGAACAGGCAGTAAAAACATGGCTACCAGCCCAAGCAGAGTGACGGTGGCCACCCCGAAAACGACGTCAGATTCCTCGGCTTCAATCACGGGCGCGGCAGCGACAATGGCCGTGCCACCGCAAATCGCTGTGCCAATGCCCAATAAAGTTCCTAATTTGCCGGAGAGTTTGAGCCATTTAGTTAGAATGAACATGAGGACGAGTGCCAAAATGACTTCGCCGCAGCTCATGGCCACGCCGACAGCGCCGAGATTAATTATTTGCTTAAAATCCAATCTGGCACCAAGAAAGATGATGCCGAGGGGCAGTAATTTTTTAACAGAAAATTTTATGCCCGGCTGAAATTGTTTGGTCAGCGGCAGAAGGTTTCCAGCGATCATTCCCAGGATGATTGCTACCATGACGGGTTCAAAGGTCGCGTGCCCGTGAATCATGAAGGGCCAAACCTTCAATTGGGCCATCCACATTGATAAAACCGTTAGGGCAAGACAAAGAATTATGCCCCAAATAGGGGAAGCGACAGAGGGTTTGGATACCGGCAAATCGATGTCCGATGCCCCCTCCATGCAATGGAGATATTCCGCCCAGGCATACTGGGGATTCGAAGGTGTCGCTTTACTATCCATCATTTTGTCGCTTAAAAAATATTTACCTAAAAATTCAAAGCTTAGATGGACAGCTTATGCAAAGGGCAACGGGCGGGGCAATCATAAAATTTAATTGATATGGTGACATCTTTGGGTGGGATCAAGAAGGCTATGGCCTGCAAAAAGCCATTAAAACCTGAGAAACGGAATGATTTTGAAGCGGACCCGACTATTTATCTTTCGGTTTAGCCTGGGCGCTGGCGACCAGTTCACCCAAAAGCTTCGAATTTTTGGGAATCAGGGTAATGGAAGCCTGTCCATCTATAATATATTGCGTCTCAAGCGTTTGGAACAAAGCGCTGGAAATTTCAGGGTCCTGGGAGATTTGTTGGAGGGCCGCGCCAACGATTTGCGGGCGCATGGCAGCGGCTTTAGCAAATTCGATCGAGGCGCGCTGTTCGGCAGTGCTGGTGATGATATTGACCTGGTTGGAGCCATCCTGCTTGATGGCAGCAGTAACCTGGCGGAGGCGATTTACGACTTTTTCTTCAATTTGTTTAATCATTTCGGCGTCGCGGAAATGCACCTTGCGAACGTAAGCCGAGCCGAGGCTATAACCCCATTCCTGTGATTGCGGCGAAACTTCAGTGCGAACGGTTTGGCTCATGGCGTGACGATTCTCAAGCATGTCGGCGAGCTTCAAATTGCTGAGGCAGCGGACCGTGGAATTGCCAACGTTGGCTGCGAGAGAACCACGAGGGTCGGCATTTTTAAAAAGATACGCCACGGGATCGCTGATATACATTTCGTACCAAACTCCGATACCCATGGGCGCGCCTTCTTCGGAATTAACCGGCGTGCTGCGGAGATATTCCTGGTCGAGGCGCACATCGAGTGTATGGCATTTGCCGAGAAAATTGACGAGCGGCGCTTTAATCCCGATTTTGAAGATAAGCATATGCAGCCCGGGTTGATCAATGACCGCAATCACCTTGCCGAACAGCACATAAACTTTGCACTGTTTTTCCTCGACGATGGTGTAAATGCCAAGCAGCTGTGCGATGCCAAAGAAAATTGGGAAAGCGATGAACAGTCCGACAAAGGTTGCAACCAGTGAAATGAAAAAGAGGGCGACGCCGGAAAGATTACTCATGGCTGGCCTCCATGATGACGGTTTTGGCTTCGTTATATAATTTCAACCGCACATTGCGGATATAAGCGTCGAGCGCGCCAGAACCGTTTTTTTTCAAATCGCCCAATTGTTCGGCCATGGCGATGAGCGGCTGAACTTCCGCCTGGGCTTTGAGCGTTTCAATTTCCACAGCGCGTTTCGACTGCACAATTTTTTGGTCGGCAGCGGCCTGGGCGAGGCTGATGTCGGATGAAACTTCGTTGTAAGCTGTATTGATGGCCGCGAGCGCGGATTCAACGTCTGGTGGCGGCCCGATTTCGGTAATGAGCGAAGCGTCCAGAACAATTCCGTAACGCCCGGCGGAAACGGCGCATTCGCGGTCCATGTGGTCGTTGATATCGCGGAGATTTTTTCGCAAGTCGTTGATGGAAATCCCGGTGACCGCCGTGGCGGCGATGCTGTGGGGCTCATTGTCGGCAGTTGGCGGCGGCGGCGGTGCTTCAAAATTGGCGATGCGTTCGCGCAACACTGAAACGAAATAGCCCATGACGTGTGCAATCGGATATTTTATACCGAACAAGTACGCATAAAGATTCCGCTCCGAAACGCGCCACCGAATTTGGCCTTTCAGACCGGTGTTGAGTTGGTCTTTGGTGACGGCCTCCAGGATGGTCCCGTTGTAATTGGCCTGGGGATCTTCAGGATCATGCGCCATGTTCATCGTCTGCGTGGCGACGGAAACCTTGTAAACTTTTTCCCACGGCCATTTGAAATAGGGTCCGCCCGGTTGAATGACACGCACCTGGGGATAAACGTAGCGTTCCTTTTCTTCAGCGCTGAGGTTGGCGGCGGCGGGGTCCTCAAGCGTAGTGGCGTCGCCAACTCTTTCGGCGCGGCCGAAGCTGGTTTTTACGGCACGTTCGTTTTGGTTGACAGTGTAAAGCCCGGCGGCGAGATAACGCACCAGAAACCATGCGACGAAACCCAAGACAAAACCGGCAAAGATGGCGCTCATAAATAATTAAGACCACTGCATTTAACCGAACACCAAACCTGCGAAAATCCTAGTAAGTCACTACAGAACGCACGGGATGACCCTTTAGCTTGTCGCGTCCGTTCAAAAATTTCAGTTCGATGAGAAAACTGATTTCGATAATTTGCGCGCCCAGTTTTTTAACAAGCGCCGCCGCCGCCGCCGCCGTTCCGCCGGTGGCGAGGAGGTCGTCCACAAGCAACACGCGTGCGCCGGGTTTTAACGCATCGATGTGCATGGCAATCGTTGCTGAACCGTATTCCAAAGCGTAGTCCTGTTCGTGAGTTTGGAAGGGGAGTTTGCCTTTTTTACGGACTGGCACGAAGCCCGCGTTGAGTTTCAGGGCAGCAGCAGCGGCGAAAATAAATCCGCGCGCATCAATGCCCACGACAGCATCCACCGAGCCGGGCTTGAAATTGTTTATGAGGAGGTCAATCGTTCCAGCGAACAATCGCGCATCAGCCAGCACAGGCGTGATGTCCTTGAATTGAATGCCGGCCTTGGGAAAATCGGGAACGTTGCGAATGGCGGATTCAATCTCTTTGGGGGTGATCATTGATTGGCTTGTTTCAATTTGGAGGCTTCGAGCTTCTCGATCATTTTGCGAAGTTTTTTCAACGCAAGGTTTTGGATTTGACGGACGCGTTCGCGCGTGACGCCGAATTTCTCGCCGACTTCTTCGAGGGTCTTTTCGCTGCCGCCGTCTAATCCGAAACGGTAGCGAAGGATGGTGGCTTCGCGTTCATCCAGGTGCTCCACCATGTCACGCAGCATGTTGACCACGGTCTTGTCCTCGAGGTCTTCATAAGGTGTCGCAGCATTTTCGTCTTCTACGACTTCCGCAAAGCTATTGGATTCCTCATCGCCAATCGGCGCATCGAGGGAGGCGGGACGAATCGCGGCGAGGCGCATTTGGCGCACGCGCGTGGCGGTCATGCCCAATTCATCGGCCAATTCGTCGTCAGTAGGTTCGCGCCCCAGTTCTTCCTGCAGCTTCATTCCGACACGGCGCATCTTGGAAATCTTGTCCACCAAATGCACGGGCAGGCGGATGGTCTTGGATTGGTTGGCGAGCGCGCGCTTGATGGCCTGCTTGATCCACCATGAGCCGTAGGTGGAAAGTTTGCCGCCTTTTTTCGGGTCAAATCGTTCCACGGCTTTCATCAAACCGATGTTGCCTTCGCTGATTAAGTCCAGGAGAGGCAGGCCGATGCCTTCATAATCGCGGGCGATTTTCACTACCAGGCGCAAATTGGCCTTAATCATCTGCTCGCGGGCTTTTTTGTCGCCTTTTTTGATTTTTGCGGCCAGCTCGATTTCTTCCTGGGGGGTGAGCAGTTTCACCTGGCCGATTTCGCGCAGGTAAAGCTTGATGGCGGTATCGCCGTCGTAACGCTCTATTTCGCGGCGGATAAAAGTGGTGGTATCACCTTCGGTGGGCACAAAAACTGGCCCGTCAGCCGGTGGGGCATGGGGAGCTTCCGCCGACGGAGAAACTTTGGTTTCCTTGGCTTCCTCCCGCGTCTTGGCCGGTTTGGCTTTTTTCAATTTCGCCGCCATATGGTGGAGAAACATTAAATGTAAAATTGAAAGTCGCAAGAAAATAACTTCGCCAGGCTATTTCTTTTCTTCTTTCTGCCTTTTTAATTCCGAATTTTTTATTTTAAATGTCGCCGTGCCTGTTGAAGACAAAAAATTTCGTATCGGTTCAGTGCCTTATCTTAACGCGGTGCCGCTCACGCGCGGCATCGAAAGCGAATTGATCTTCGCTCCGCCGTCCAAACTTGCCGAGCAACTGCGAAAGGGCGAATTGGATGCCGCCCTGGTCAGTATCACCGAGGTTTTGTTCAACGACCGTTACGACATCCTGGATGGGATCGCGATTGCGTCACTCGGCGAGGTTTATAGCGTCCTGTTGGCGCATAAAAAGCCGTTAGAGGAAGTAAAAGAAGTGTTTTGCGACACGGCTTCCCTGACCGGCCTAAATCTAATGAAGGTTTTGCTGGCTGAAAGAAATCTATTCCCGGAGTTCAAGCCGCTGGAAAACTACAAAGCCGCCGGCGAAAAAGATTTTGTCCTGTTGATCGGCGACCCGGCCATTGATTTCCAGCGTTCCCCGCACACGCACGAAATTTTTGACCTGGGCGCGGCCTGGACGGAGATGACGCGGTTGCCTTTTGTCTATGGGGTATGGGCGTTGCGCCGCGGAATTGAAAATGAGGAACTTCGGCGCGAGCTGCGCGAAGCAAAAAACTTTGGACTGGATACCATCGAAACCATCATCGAAACACGCGAAGAGTACGATGAGAATTTCCGGCGCGATTATTTCGAATGGAATATCCACTACAATCTGGCCGATGAGGAAAAGCGCGGAATCGATAAATTTTGCGAACTGCTTCGCAAACATAAACTGGGCACGGTTTATCCGCCCCAGTTTACCTCAGAGACACTGAAGATCCGCAGTTAGCTTATTTAAGTGCTCTTCCTTATGGTGCGGACAGCCAGTAGTACCTCGCCCCGGCGCCGTTCACGCACTTGTTGGTGTCTGTGAACTGCCAGGTACCGCCGGTGTAATTGGTGCAGATGGGTGTCCAGATGATGGGCGGCGCGAGATTGGTCGTATAATAGAGCACGCTGGTGGTAGAGGGTTGGCTGCTCAAATTAAGCGTCAACATGCCGCTGTGAACAGCCATTTGGTGGAAAAGCGGCGCCAGCCTGATCGTCAGGGTGGCCACTGAGCTGGTGGCGCTGCCGGCCACATTGGTAACAATCACAAAGTAATTTCCCACGTTGCTGTTCGTGGCATTGATGATTTGCAGGACACTATTCGTTTTACCGAAAAGTTTGTTGGTTTGGTTAAAGAACCATTGGTACTTCAACGGAGCGGTACCGCCAGCCAGGACGCTGAAGGTAGTACTATTGCCCGGCATTACGATCTGATTCGTCGGCTGCCTTTCGATAAAGGGAGCTACGGCCGCAGGGTTGTTGGTGGGCGGACATTTTCCGTCGGTACCGGCATCGAATATAGCGACAATTTCATTGGATCCCAGCGCGCGACGATAGACGGAAAATTCATCAATTTGCCCGTTGAAGAATGCGTTGGAGTAGGCCGGGTCAGCATGATTACCGATACGCAATGGTTCGGTCGTCGTAAGATCGCCGGGTGTGAGAGTGGGGTTGAACTGCACAACTGAAACGCCATCCACATATAGGTTGCCGCCGGTTGAGGAATTTCTTTGGACGGTGACCGCGACATGATGCAATTGGCCGTCAAAGAGATTGGGTCCGCCGCTCCATTCGCTGCCGTTGCCATTGGTGTTGTCTGATATGCGTAAATTTAATTGGCTATCGAAGATACTAAACTCGTAGCCCTGGCATCCTTCATCACTGATAAGGCGTTTATCAATAATGGTCATGACACCTGGCGGGCCGTTGGAGGGATTGACCGCACGGATCCAGCCTTCGATGGTGAAGTCCTGGTTTGAACCGAAGTTCAGCGACGGAGAGTCAGGAACAATCAGACGGGTTGGGCTTCCATCAAAATTGAATCCCAATCCAACTTCGGCTGCCGCGTATCCAAGTGTGCCGTTAGTCACGACGCCATTATTGGTGCCAATACTATCGAAGGTATTTCCTTCGGCTCGCCACCAGGCAACAATGCCAGACGGCGGAGCAACGCAAGTGGAAGAAGGATTAACCGTCAATGTGGCATTGATGCTGTTGGTCGTGCCATAGGGGTTGGACACTGTAACGGCGTAAGTTCCGGTTTGGCTTAGCTGCACGTTGGTCAGAGTCAACGTTGAACGGGTGGCTCCGACGATGTTTGATCCGCCAAACGTCCATTGATAGCTCAACGGTGACGTACCGATGGCCACCACGGTAAAGCTGGTGGTGAGGCCTTCAGTGACCGTTTCATTCATCGGCTGGGTGGTAATCGAGGGAGAAACCTCCGCGGACGGACATTTTCCGGCACTCCCGGCGCTATAGATAGAGGCGATTTCGTTCGAGGAGAGCGCACGCTTATAAAGAGAAAGCTCATCAATCTGCCCATCAAAAAATGCCGTGTAAGTTGGATCCGGATGATTGCCAATACGGAGCGGTGCAGTCGTGGTGAGGTCGCCGGGTGCAAGAGCAGAATCAAACTGCACGACCGACAGACCGTCCACATACAGATTGCCACCAGTTGTGGAATTTCTTTGGATGGTGACCGCGACATGATGCAATTGGCCGTCATAGAGATTGGGACCGCCGCTCCATTCATAGCCATTGATATTGGGATTGTCCGAGAAACGGAAACTTAATTGGCCGTACAAGAGGCTTAGCTCATAGCCATGGCATTGGTTGGCGCCATTGATCGTGCGTTTATCAAGAATGGTCATTACTCCCTGGGGCGTATTGGTGGGGAATGCCCGGATCCAGCCTTCAATGGTAAAATCCTGGTTTGAGCCAAAGTTCAATGACGAAGAGTCGGGAACAATCAGGCGGGTTGGGCTTCCGTCAAAATTGAATCCCAATCCCACTTCAGCAGCCGCGTATCCCAATGCGCCATTGGTCACGACACCATTGTTGGTGCTGATGCTGTCAGTCGTGTTTCCTTCGGCGCGCCACCAGGCGACGATGCCAGAAGGGGGAGGAACACAAGTGGAAGAGGAATTGACGGTCAAGGTAGCATTGATGCTGTTCGTTGAGCCGTACAGATTGGAAACGATGGCCACATAAGTTCCGGCCTCGCTTGATTGTACGTTATTTAAAGTTAACACTGGATTCGTGGCTCCCAGGATGTTGGTGCCGTCGAACGTCCATTGATAGTTCAGTGGAGCAGTGCCACCAGCCACCACGCTAAAGCTGGCTGTTTCGCCTGCCGTGACTGTCTGGTTGGTCGGCTGCTGTTCAAAAAACGGAGCTACGCCAACAGGGTTGTTAGTGGGCGGACATTTTCCGTCGCCACCCGAGTTGAAAATGGAGGCGATTTCATTCGACGAAAGGGCGCGATTATAAAGAGAGAACTCATCAATTTGTCCATCGAAGAACCCGGCATAAGACGGGTCAGGATGATTGCCAATACGGAGAGGTTCGGTCGTGGTGAGATCACCGGGCACAACAGTGGGATCGAATTGCACTACCGACACGCCATCCACATACAGATTGCCGCCGGTTGTGGAACCTCTTTGGACAGTGACTGCGACATGATGTAACTGGCCGTCATAGAGATTGGGTCCGCCGCTCCATTCGCCGCCGTTACCGCTGGGGTCGTCCGACATGCGGAAGTTCAATTGGCCTTCGAAGATGCTAAACTCATAGCCTTGGCACTGGGTGGCACCGTTTACAAAGCGTTTGTCAATGATGGTCATGACATCCTCGGGTGCATTGGAGGGGCTGAACGCCCGGATCCAGCCTTCGATGGTGAAATCCTGGTTTGAGCCGAAGTTCAGCGACGGAGAGTCAGGAACAATCAGACGAATTGGGCTTCCATCAAAATTGAATCCGAGTCCCACTTCCGCCGGTGCATAACCGAGTGTTCCATTGGTCACGACGCCATTGTTGCCATTGATGATATCGACGGTGTTACTTTCACCCGGCCACCAGGCCAAGATGCCGGAGGGCGCGGGATAGCAGGATATTTGGGGGTTAACCGTTAAAGTAACCGGCGCGCTGTTGGTGGCGCCATAGGCATTGGAAACATACACTTGATAAGTGCCCGCCTGGCTAAATTGTACGTTGGTGAGTGTCAGGATTGCGCTGGTAGCTCCGACAATGTTGGAGCCGTCGAAAGTCCATTGATAGCTTATGGGTTGAGTTCCGATGGCTGCGCCTCTAAACAACACGGAACCACCTTCCGTAACGGTTTGGTTGCGTGGCGGGAGAAGAATGTGCGGAGGTATTCCGGTTTGCGAATTAACTGTCAAAGTGGTCACGGCGCTGTTCGTGGTACCGTAGGGGTTTGACACGAAAACTTGATAGCTTCCCGCCTGGCTTGGCTGGACGTTGGTGAATGTCAGCGTAGCGTTGGTGCCGACAATCGTGCTATTGGTTCCAACGGACATCCAAACGTAACTCAGCGGAGCCGAGCCACCCGCCACAACACTAAAGGCAACAGTGCTGCCGGCAGTGACTGTTTGGCTGATCGGCTGCGTGATGATAAATGGAGGTATGGTTACAGGACTATTGGTAGGCGGACATTTTCCGTCGCTGCCTGCGCTATAGATAGCGGCGACTTCGTTGGATGAAAGTGCACGGTTATAGATGGAGACTTCGTCCAGCGTCCCTTGCAATCGGCCGTCATACGATTGGCCTGTGGTCCCGAAATAGACCGGTTCGGTGCCATAATCGATTGGGAATCCTGCGAACACTGAGGCTTCCTGTACACCGTTGACGTAAAGTTTTACTGTGGCGCCGTCATAAGTGCCTGCCAAATGATACCAGACTCCCGTTTGAGGAACGGTCACGGACTGTGCCGGCACCTGCTGGCCGTCGGCTGAAGTCACCAGGAAACGAGACACATCCTGGCCATCAATTCGGTTCTTCTCCATTTCATACGCTTCGAAGTTTCCCCCGCGAGAATTTTGTTTGAAGACGATGTATTGCAATCCCGGATAGGCAGCCACCGGCGAGGCCAAAGCGTCGAGTTTCACCCAGCATTCAACCGTCACGTTGGACGGTTCAAGAGTAGTGGAGTAGGGGATCTGGACGTCCTGGTTGGAGCCGTTGAAGTGGAAGGCCTCATTGACTATGCCATTGGTGAATTTAACACCGTGTTCCAAAATACCGTTATTGGTCCCAATGATATCGAGGGCATTACCTTCACCAGGCCACCAACCGATGATGCCTGACGGCGCGGGATAGCAGGAATTGGTCGGCGGCAGTGGAGGACATTTTCCGTTACTGCCGGCATTATAAATCGAAGCAATTTCGTTCGATGAAAGAGCGCTCCGATAAATAGAAAATTCATCAATCTGTCCATCAAAGAATGAGGTATAGGACGGGTCGGGATGATTGCCAATGCGGAGAGGTTCGGTAGTGGTTAGGTCGCCGGGCGCGAGAGTCGGATCAAATTGCAGGATCGAGACGCCGTCTACATAGAGATTACCGCCGGTCGTGGAATTCCTTTGGACGGTGACCGCGACATGGTGCAGCTGGCCGTCGTAGAGATTGGGGCCAGCACTCCATTGATAACCATTGATATTGGGATTATCGGAGAAACGGAAATTTAATTGGCCGTACAGGAGGCTTAACTCATAACCCTGGCATTGGCTGGCGCCATTGACGGAGCGCTTATCGATAATGGTCATTACCCCCTGAGGCGTATTTGTTGGGAAGGCCCGAATCCATCCTTCAATGGTAAAATCCTGGTTTGAACCGAAATTGAGTGACGGAGAGTCGGGAACAAGCAGCCGAATCGGGCTTCCGTCAAAATCAAATCCTTGTCCCACTTCGGCTGGCGCATATCCCAGTGTGCCGTTGGTTACGACGCCATTATTATTGCCGATACTGTCAGCAGTATTTCCTTCGCCCTTCCACCACGCGACGATGCCAGACGGCGGAGGGACGCACTGGGCATGTGCTATTCCTATAGCACCTATAAGGGAGCTTCCGATGAAGAGGACGGCAAGTGACCGCTTCAACCAACCGATACGGAATCCGCGTTTAACCTTATTCATAATAGGGTCGGGGTAACGTTGAAATTTCCTACCCTGCCTTAGTACACTATCATGATTTTTCGTCAAGGTATAAACGCCACGCACATAACGACTTTCGAAATTAAGAGAACTGGCCGAAATGGCCGCATAACCCAATAAATTGAGGGTGAAAATTTGCTCAAAAAAGAAACTAATGGATTTCTTTTAAAACTGCGTCAAATGTTTCAATTCCGTAACGCGTCGCTCAATGTCCGTGCGTTTGATTTTGGTAGTACGGTTCAGGCCAAAACCCTCACAGCAGAATGAAGCGACGACGCTGCCATAAACCATGGCGCGACGGATATTCTTATCAATAGGGCCGCGCGCGGTGGCGAGATAGCCCATCATGCCACCAACAAAGGAATCGCCTGCGCCGGTGGGATCGGAAACTTTTTGCAACGGATACGCCGGGCAAATGAATTGCCCCTTAGGACTGGAAAGGACGGAACCATGCGAGCCCTTTTTGATGATGACGTATTTTGGGCCCATCTTGTGGATCTTTTTTACGGCCACAAAAATATTGTCCTCTTTCGTCAATTGATGCGCTTCGCTGTCGTTGAGGACAAAACAATCCACGCGCGGGAGCAGGCGCACTAAATCGTCCAGCGCGATATTCAGCCACAAATCCATGGTGTCGGCGGCGACAAATTTAGGCCGCGTCATTTGGTCCAGCACGTGGTGCTGCAGGGCAGGGGCGATATTGGCGAGCAGGACGAACGATGACTTCTTGTGAGTGTCCGGCAGGTGCGGAGTAAATTTTTCAAACACGCCCAATTCCGTGAGCAGTGTCCGGCGGTTGTTCATGTTCACTTCGTATTCGCCTGACCAATGGAACGTTTTGCCCTTTTCGATTTGCAGGCCGCTCAAGTCAATTTTGTGGCGCTTGTAGAGCGAGACATATTTTTTGGGGAAGTCATCGCCCACGACGCCAATCAACTTTACGGGTGAAAAGAAACTGGCCGCGACTGCCGCATGGCTGGCGGAGCCGCCGAGAAGCCGGGGATTTTCCGCCGTGGGTGTTTTGATGGAATCCAGTGCCGTGGAACCGACGATAAGAACGCTCATGGAATTTTAATTACCTTCGCCAACTTGAATTAATTCGATTTCGTATCCTTCCGGTGCGTCAATGAACGCAAACGTGTTTCCAGAAGAGCTTTTGGTAGGACCGTCAGAGTATTTGATGCCGAGTTTCGCAAGGTGCTTGGCAAATTCTTCAAGGCTTTCCACTTCAAATGCCAGGTGGGTCAGGTCCGGTTGCACCTGGACCGGACCGCCCGCGGGAAAGTAAGTGATCTCGATGAGCTCTTCGCTGCCGGGAGTTTTTAGGAAAACGAGCTTGGAGCCTCGCGGTGATTCATGGCGACGGGCTTCTTCCAGTCCCAGGACGTCTTTATAAAATTTGACCGTCTTCTCCAAATCATTCACGCGATAGCGCGTATGCAGAAGTTTTTTCACCTTGCTCATGGGCGGAATCTAACGGAATTCCTTGTGCCCGTCATTCTTAAAATCCTCAAAGCCCGCTCGTTAATAAAAATTTAACACGTTTGTTACGATTTGGCTTGCCATGCATGGAGAGATAAATTAGAAATAATGATGTTGGTGTGTTTTAGTTTGATTATATTAAGGGAAACAAATGATTCAACGAGTGGAAAAAAAGCTGGGGAAACTGCTTTTTCCGCGATCAGAACGTTGGAGACAGCAGCAAAAAGCCAGGGTGTTTCTTGTCATCATGCTTATCCAGGTTGTGGCCGTTGGGGTCCTTGTCTATATCTATCACCGGGGCGATAGGTTTATGCAAGGTGGGTAGCAGAGAAAGATAGCCTATGACGGCAAATCGGAAACGTAATGTTTTCCGATCCTTCTACTTCACCAATTCTTCGGCGATCTGGACGGCATTCAGCGCGGCACCTTTGAGTAATTGATCGCCGCTGACCCAAAAAGCCAGGCCATTATCGAGCGCGCAATCCATGCGGATACGTCCCACTTCGCAGTTGAACTTTTCTGAAGTGAAGAGCGGCATCGGATATTTCTTATTCTCCGGTTCATCCACAAGGTCGAGGCCGGGAGCGCTTTTCAAAACTTTGCGGGCAGATTCGACGCTGACAGGCTTTTGAAATTCCGCATTCACCGCCACCGAGTGTGAGCGATAGACCGGCACACGCACGCAAGTGACACTGGCATGGAAATCGGGATGGTGCATGATTTTGCGCCCTTCGTTTTCCATCTTCATTTCTTCCTTGGTGTAACCGTTTGGCAAAAATGAATCCACATGCGGCAGCACGTTGAAAGCGATCTGGTGCGGGTAAACTTCCTTGGTCACTGGCTTGCCGGCAACAATCTCATCCACCTGCCGTTTTAATTCTTCAATCGCCTTGGCGCCCGTGCCGCTGACGGCCTGGTAGCTCGAGGCAAAAATGCGCTTCACACCAAAGGCCTTGTGCAACGGATACAACGCCATCAATGTGATAGCCGTGGTGCAATTCGGATTGGCGATGATGCCTTTGTGTTTCTTTACGTCCTCCGGATTAATTTCAGGAATGACGAGCGGCACGGAATCGTCCATGCGGAATGCGCTGGAATTATCGACGACAATACAGCCAGCCGCGGCCGCGATAGGCGCAAATTCCTTCGAGATGCTTCCGCCGGCGCTGAAGAGCGCGATATCAATGTCCTTGAACGCGTCGCGGGTGAGTTCGGTGACGGCAATTTCCTGTCCGCGAAAACTAAGCTTCTTTCCGGTCGAGCGGGCTGAAGCCAGCAAAGTTAATTTACCCACCGGGAAATTTCTTTTTTCCAGTGTCTTGATCATTTCGATGCCGACTGCGCCGGTCGCGCCGACAATCGCTATGCGCGGATTTTTATTCATAAAAAGGGGATTAATTATAGCAGGGGAAAGCGGGCTGTCAATTCACTGGGAATGAACTGTGCATAAATATATGCGATTTAAGATTGACCATGGCCGTCGCGTATGAGGAAATAATGATTTTATAGTTACAAATGCCGAAAATTTCAGTCAGAAACGGAAACGGGCACAAAGCCGGAACGACAAAATACGATGCACACCACAAAGTGCTGACGCAAACATACGGAGCTTTCGCTGATTTGCGCCGTGAATTGTCCGATTCAAAAGAGACCGTAGGTGGCCGCGAAGATATTTTACGCAGCTTTGCCATCTGTCCGGATTCGCAACGCTCCTGGCTCCTGCTCGAAGATTATTTTGAAAAACTTTCCCTCTCGCGCCGCGATTTTCCCGACACCAACTGGTGGCCGCGCCTCTTAAATGCGAACGGCAAAACACGCCTGGAAGAACTGGCGTTCCTTTTTTTACGCGCGAAACGTTCTGTGCCGCCGGAGTTGCAGGTGCACGCGAGCCTGGAGCATTTTGCCCGCGCCGAGGAGGCTGAACAGGAACTAAAACTGGTCCAGGAACTGGAGAACTGGCTTTCGCCTCTCTCCATGCCGTTGCTGGATACGCCGCGCGCGAGCTTGCGTGTGGTTTGCCGCGCGCAGCCGGACGAGCAGGATGCCTCGCGCCAGCGGCTCGCCGTGCAATTTCTTTTGATGCGCCCGCGTACCGGAGAAAAAGCGCGGACCCTTCACGACCTGATTGACCTCGTCGTTCGCGCAACGCATGAGCAGGAACTTTTTTCGCCGCACGATTGGGAATTTATCCAATGGCTCGCGGATACCCATCGCAATCGCAACGACGGCTCCGATACTTTGATTTTGTCGGATTCAGAGTTGATGCAATGGCTGGCGCGTTGGGGCCACACGACTCGCCTCGAATTGAACGGCGCAAACCAACCGGTGCAATTTCACGGACAAATCATCGCGCTGGCGCCGCACCTGGAAAACGGCGACAAGGAACTTTCGTTTACGCATCGTTTCGCGCTGCCTTGCGGAAGTTTTCGATGCGTGGCCGAAGCGAAATTTTTCAATCATCAGCCGCCGCTCGCGATGGTGGGCAATACATTTTATCTGCTGCGCAATGCGCCGCCACCGCGCGTGCTGAAATACCTGGCAAACAAGCCTTCCGTTCCCGTTCGCAAGTTGAGCCATCGGCTCCTGTTGCATTTGCGCAAGACGCAGTCACAGTACGGCGTGGATTGGGAACAGCTTTGTGTCACGCACAAGGCCGCGCCGCAATTTGTATTTGAATTGCTCGATGACACGGTTCGTCTCCGGTTGCTGGCCAAGAGCCAGCGCGACCAGGGAGTTTGGTTTTGGAACGGCCATGAATGGCTGGCGAACGAGGGCAAGAAGCGTCCGCACGATAAGCCGGAGATTTTGGACGATCCGAGACTGGAACCCGCCACGCAATGGCTGCGCAGGCTCGATTGGTTCACACCCGAGCCGGGTTTGTGGGTAGGTGATGCCAATGAAAATTTCCTTGGGTCGCTCGCTGAAGCCTGGGGTACGCGACCTGACAGTTCAGAATATCTCGGTAATCCTTCCTTCCATCGCCTCTTTCTCACACCACGCCAGCTCAAACCTAAACTGATTATCAAAGGCAGTGGCATTGACTGGCTGTCTGTATCCGCCGAATGGGAAGCGGAAGGTTTGAAGTTGAGCAAGGCGGATTTGGAGCGTTTGGCCTCGGCTAGCGGAAGGTTTGTAAAACTGCCGAATTCCGGCTGGGTTGAGTTGGACACGACGGCCGTCCAAAGCGCACATGAAGCGATGGCCGATATGGGTGTGGAAGGAATTGTCGCCATTCCACAAAAAGTAGGAATGGAACACGTGGCGCATTTGGGCGAAGACGGATTCTCCCGCTTTGCTGACACACCGGAAGCGAAGGAATTGCGCAAGCGCGTCTCGGATTTCAAAGGCGTTCCCTCCGGAGATTTGCCTCGCGGCCTGCAAGCCGAATTGCGTCCTTACCAAAAGGATGGTTTCGATTTCCTCGCGCACCTTACGCAAATCAGACTCGGCGGCATTCTGGCCGACGACATGGGCCTCGGCAAAACGCTGCAAACACTCACCTGGCTTGCGTGGCTTAAGGAACGCACCCCCAAGAACCCTAAGCCGTCCTTAGTGATTTGCCCGGCATCGGTGTTGCATAACTGGCGTCGTGAAGCGGAGAAATTTACGCCCGGCACGAAAGTGTTGGTTTTGGAAAGCGGCGCCGCGCGGCACAATTTACGCAAACAAATTCCGCAACACGATTTGATCGTGACCAATTACGCGCTGCTGCGGCGCGATTTGGAAGAGCTTCAGAAATTCTCTTTCCGCGCGGTC